>Ga0265293_10005469_pt1 | contig 21163 bp, 27 predicted proteins | sample Munlanlewell138R_FD_192505 | JGI IMG/M metagenome (GOLD analysis project Ga0265293, IMG submission 192505) | Leachate microbial communities from a municipal landfill in Southern Ontario, Canada - Leachate well 138R | ecosystem: Engineered > Solid waste > Landfill > Unclassified | place: Canada... | reverse complement strand
ACATATTGTTAAGATCAAACTTGTTGTATATAGATTTATTATTTTCATATGATTTTTCTTGTATATCCAACAATTCATTCCATATTTCACTTCTAATAGATGATAACTCATTCAATTCATCTATTTGTTTTTTAGTAGGAAATAATCTTATTTGTTATGTTTTCATTTTTATACAACCTTTTTTTGATTTAATTGTATAAGTATATATTAAATGAAAAATACCATTTTTTCCGTTTTTGATATTTAAATGACCAATGTATTGATTAATAGTTGTTTAAATTTTTAAAAATATTTTAAAATGATTAAATTTAATTGAAATTCATCCAACAAACTGAAGATTTGTTGGTTTTCTTTCAAAAATCATTATAAAATTCTATGTTATTAATATTCAATAATTTAGTAAAAAACCTTTAATTTTTTATCAAAAATAGTGAAACCTTTTTAAAAATTTAATATATAACATATTATAAAATAAAATGTACTTTTGAATGAAAAAAAGAAAATTTCTCCCAATATACAAAGGTACTAAAATTTTCCTAAACTACAAAAAATAATCAAATAAATATGGCAAATTATTTAGAAGACAAAGATCTTTATTACGAAATGATTTTATCGAAAGGAAAGGGTCAATTAACAAAAAACGCTCAAGATATGTTAATATTAATTGCAAAAAATACAGTTCGAAGAAAAGAAAGAAATTATAATAATGTAGATGATAAAAATGATTGTATTCAACAAGGGTTATTACATATGTTTCAAAATTGGAAAAATTTTAATCATAAGAAATACGATTATGCATTACCTTACTTTACTGAAATATTTAAAAGAGGTATAGCGGATGGTATGAATTTATTAAATAATAAAAAAAGTTATAATGATGATATTATAAAAATAATAAGTATTGATAGATCAAATGATGGTAAAGGATTACATACTTTTTAATATTGAACTTTTAAATTTTAATATATATGTAAAAAATATATAAATAATATGAATAATATTTTTAAGAAAATAAATAAAGAACAAATTATTATCATCGATGATAATAAATATTATGCTGAACTAATTAAAGCCAATATTTATAAAATAGGATATAAAAACACTAAAATATTTAATAACGGTGAAGATTCAATAGAATATATTAAAAAAAATAAACCCAAATGTGTAATATTAGATCACATATTGAGTTCAAATGGATTTAATGGTGATGACGTACTCAAAAAAATTAAAAAAATTGATAATAAAATTAATGTCATTATAATATCAGGACAAGAAGATGTTAAAATAGCAACCGAATTAATGAAATTGGGTGCATTTGATTATATAATAAAAAATGAAGATATGACATTTTTTAATTTAGAAAACTCATTAAGAAAACTGAATCGTATTTTAATTATAAATAATAATAAAATATTAACATACTCAATATTAATATTATCACTATTGTTTGTATCATTATTTCTTTATTTATTTTTATAAAAATATAATTATTAATATGAGTTCTAATAAATCAAAATTTAATAATAAATATAAACAAGGTTTTTACAAATTACAAAATTCCAGTAAATATTTAGGAGACCCAACTAAAATTGTATTCAGAAGTAGTTGGGAATATGCTTTTTGTACATATTTAGATATGAATGATAGTATATTAAAATGGTCATGTGAACAACCAATCATAACATATCAAGATTTAAGAAATAAAACACATAGATATTATCCAGATTTTTATTATCAAATGTGTGTAAATGGAGATCCACATCAATATAAACAAGTAATAGTAGAAATAAAACCAGAAAGTGAATTATATCCACCTAAAAGACCATTAAATGAAACAGCAAAGGCATTAGAAAATTATGAATATGCAGTAAGAACACATGTAAAGAATAAGTTAAAGTGGAATGCTGCGATAGATTATGCCAAAAATCATAATGCCGAATTTATTATAATTACTGAAAAACATTTAAAACAAAAAGGTCTTTTAAGATAATGAAAAGAAAACCAAGGAATTATTGGACAAAAGATAAATGTCAAATAGAATCTTTAAAATATGACACTATAAATAATTTTAAAAGAGGTAATAATGCAGCATATAGTGCATCTTATAGAAATAATTGGATAAATGATATATGTTCACATATGATACCAAAACAAAAACCAAAGGGATATTGGACTTACGAAAGATGTAAAGAAGAATCATTAAAATATAAAACTATCACAGAATTACAAAATAATTGTTCAACTGCGTATAAAATAATAAGGGAAAATAAATGGAATGAATTATGTTTACATATGGTAAGTTCACAAAAACCAAAGGGATATTGGACTTACGAAAGATGTAAAGAAGAAGCATTAAAATATAATAATAAAAGTCTTTTTCAAAAAGAGTGCGTACAGGCATATTACAAAAGTCTTAAAAATAATTGGTTAGGTGATATATGTTCACACATGAAAAATCCACAAAAACCAAAGGGTTATTGGACTTACGAAAGATGTAAAGAAGAAGCATTAAAATATAAAAATAGATATGATTTTAACAGAAATTCTATGGGTGCATATAATAGAGCAATTAAAAGTAAATGGTTAGATGATATATGTTCACATATGAAAGTACAAAAAAATAATACCAAAAGATGTATATATTCATACGAATTTAAAGATAATCATGTTTATATTGGATTAACATATAATTTAGAAAAAAGACATATTGATAGATTAAAATCAAAAAATGACCAGGTAACAAAACATATAAATGAAACAAATTTAAAACCAGTTAAAAAACAATTAACAGATTATATAGATGTCAATGATGCTATAAAAATGGAAGGATATTATGTGAATAAATATAAAAATGACGGTTGGAATATTTTAAATAAAATAAAAACTGGTGCAATTGGAGGTAAATTAAAATGGACATATGAAAAATGTAAAGAAGAATCTTTAAAATATAAAAATAGAACAGATTTTTTTAAAAAATCTAAAGGGGCATATGCATCATCAAGTAAAAATAGATGGTTAGATGAATTTTTCCCAAATATGATTTAATATATATAATAAAAAAATACATTTATGAAATATATTCAAACCTTTGAAAAATTCACACATTTTGATATTTGTCCTCTGTGTTTAGATAAGTATTTAAATCAATATAATGTTAATGAAAGTGTATCAAATATATCATCATTACAGATAAATGTACCTTTAAAGGGATGTGTAAATGCATGTAAAAGTTGTATAGCTAGAATTCATAGTGCACATTTAAAAATGAAAGAAATAAATAACCAAGTAATAAGTGAAGATGAGTATTTAAATAGTTTAATGTTAGTTAGTAATTATTGTAGTAATGCTGTATTGACAAGTGACAATGGTGAACCTGCACAAAATATGAATTTTATTAAAAAATTTGGAGAATTAAATAAGAAATTAGACAAACCGTTTAATATTGAGTTACAGACAACAGGTGTATTAATGACTGATGATAATTTAAAAATATTAAAAGATATAAATTTAAAGGTAGTTTCATTATCTGTATTTGATATAATTAATTATCAAAATAATTTAAATATTATAGATGTTAAAAATAAATTACTATTTCATTTACCTACAATATGTAAAAAAATAAAAGATAATGGGTTTATTTTAAGAATTAGTATAAATCTTATTAAGGAATATGATAAATATACTATGGAAGAAATATTTAATGCAGTAAAAGAATTAGGTGCTGATCAATTAACATTTAAAAATTTATGGTGCACTGATGATGAAAACCCAATAAATAAATGGATTAAGGTGAATAAAGCATCTGATAATATTTTAGATAAAATATCTGACTATTTAGATAATAATGGCGACAAGATTTCAAGAAATAATTATAATTATAATGGTATAAGTATAAAATTAGTTGATAATTGTATGATGGGTAATTATCTAATAATTAGAAGTGATGGAAGATTATATGATAGTTGGGAAAGTTGTGAACCTACAAACTTAAATAATTAAATATGATTATATTACAAGAAAATGGTAAAAAACCAAGAAATTATTGGACATATGAAAAATGTAAAGAAGAAGCATTAAAATATAAATCTATTACAGAATTTCAAAAAAACAGTAATGGATCATACTACAGTTCATTAAAAAATAATTGGTTAAATGATATTTGTAAACATATGATACAAAAAAGAAAACCAAATGGGTATTGGACATATGAAAAATGTAAAGAAGAATCATTAAAATATAAAACAATTACAGACTTACAAAAAGGAAATATTAGTTGTTATAATATATGTTATAAAAATAAATGGATAAATGAATTATGTAATCATATGGTAAGTCCACAAAAACCTAGAAATTATTGGACATATGAAAAATGTAAAGAAGAATCATTAAAATATGATAATAGAAAAGATTTTAAAAACAAAAGCAAAGGTTGCTATAGTGCTTGTTATAAAAATAATTGGTTAGATGAATTATGTAAACATATGATAATTAAAGGTAATACACACAGAAAATGTATATATTCTTATGAATTTGATGATAATCATGTTTATGTTGGATTAACGTATAATTTAGAAAAAAGACATAGTAGTCGATTAAAATCAAATACAGATCAAGTTATAAAACATATGAATGAAACAAATTTAAATCCTATTAGAAAACAATTAACAGATTATATAAATGTTAATGAAGCCATAAAAATGGAAGAATATTATGTAAATAAATATAAAGATGATGGTTGGAATATTTTAAATAAGATGAAAACTGGTGGAATAGGAGGAGGTAATAAAATATGGACATATGAAAAATGTAAAGAAGAAATATTAAAATATAAAAATAAAAAACAATTAAGAATTAATAACCCGTCAGTATATACTATAATAAAAAATAATAAATGGGTAGATATTTTATGTTCACATATGATCACTATAAGGAAACCAAATGGGTATTGGACATATGAAAAATGTAAAGAAGAATCATTAAAATATGACAATAGAAAAGATTTTAAAGAAAATAGTTCTAGTGCATATAATACATCATTAAAAAATAATTGGTTAAATGATATTTGTAAACACATGATACAAAAAAGAAAACCGAAATATAATAAACAAAAAAGTATATAAATATGATTATATTACAAGAAAATGGTAAAAAATTTGAATATTATGTTAGAGCATTAAGAGGTAAATATGGTAATGATTTACCATCTTTGATACAAGAATCAAATAAAGAAATATTTTTAATGAGGAAAAATCCTAATAAATGGTTTAGTGGATGTCCTTTAAATAATATTAAAGTTGGTAAATTTTATTTAATTAATTATAATTTTAACGGTAATAAGTTATATTGCCCTATTTTTGCTATAGATTATAGAGTTACTGATAATAATAAACATGTTTTATATGCTATCAATTTAGATTATTTACCGTTTGATTATAAAATGATTTATTTTAATAAATTATCAAGTGTTTATAGTAATATTTTTGATAAGAATAGTGATTCAAATGGAGTAATGGAAGAAATACCAATACCAATTAATTTTGAGTCAATTTATAAAACATTAGAAACTAATGGTGGATATCATTATTCTATATCAGCATTTGATATACTTAAAATAGAAGAATGTTTTGTTGTATCTACAAATTTAATGTATTTATTGATACATGTACATATGAGAACTATTAATATTGCACTAATGAAACGATTAATGGATAATTATCAAGATGGTAGTGAAGTAAAAGAAAAATTAAAAAATTTATTAGATAACTTAGATGAATCAGTTAAAACATATGAAGATGATTTACAATCTTATTATAAAAAATTAAGAAATATAGAAAATAATTATAAACTATTTGAATGAATCAATAGAATAACCTTCTTTTAATGGAATTTTTGGATCTACATTAAAATTATCATTTATATATTTTTTTAATTCATTTTCTACGAAATAATCAGGTACAACTTCTGATAAATCCATATTATAAATCTTATTAGCTAAATAAATTGAAAATTCTTGTAATATTTCAGGTTTTATTGCTGATACTAAATTATCTGATACTACAAATGCTCTACTAAATCTATCTTTTATTGGTATTTCTCCTTCTGCTATTTTCATTGATTTATCTATAATTTTTTTAAGAAATTCATTATAGTTAGTACCAGGATTAAATAATATTGGATTAATAATTTTGTTAAATGCTCTTGATGTTCCTAATATATACCCCATTATAGATAATATTGGGAAAAAAGGTGCTAATATAATTGGTACTAGTCTATGTACCATTTTAACAGCACCTTGTTTTAAATCTGTTTGTTTTTTAGCCTGTATGGCATCTTTAAAAATTGCTGATAATACACCAAATGTGAATTTTTTACCATTCTTTTTTAATTCATGTCCTAAATTACCATTTTTTGCGGCATTAAGATAATATTTTATTTCATCTTTATCCTTTATACCCATCCTAGACAATTTATATTTTAAATTTTCTTCATATTTTTCTAAAATTAAATATTCATTATATTTTAACATTTTATTTATTTATTTTTAGTATGAATCATCATGTCGTGTAGAATCTTCACGAATAATGTCATTAACATGTTCTATTGCATCTTCTAGTGATATCACTTTAACTTTATGATAATCATTATTTTTAAAATAATTATCAAATTCTTCATCTGTCATATTTTTATTAATTTTGCGGTAGTAATTATAACTTATTCTATTTTGGATATCAGCTAACTTTTCAGCATCTGATTTATTAATAAAAACTGTTCCTATATCTGTACTATAATTTGTTAATATTACCCATATATTATTTGATTTTATACCTTTAGAAATGGCATCTTTTTCTTTATTAATTAAATCATCCATTTCATTAAATTTTTTAATTTTTGCCATAATCAATCCTATTTATTTTTATAATGTATATATAAATTATTTATTTTTAATATTTTTCTTTAATTCTCTAATTTTTACTATTCTCATAATTCTTTTATTTTTTTTACCATAATTTTTAAAACAAATAGGACCAATTCCCAATTCAATATTATCCTTTACTGTTAATGTTCTACCACAACAACAACAAATTCCCATATGGTAAAATTCCATATCATTTGGGAATTTTTTATCATTTTTAAATTGTTTCAATAACCATTTTATACCCTTTATTGATTCGTGATTATTATCAATTTTAACCTTTTTAGTTCTTATGTAATCAATATCATCAATTTTAATAACACCTAAATATTGATAATATCCATCTAATAATACAGAAATATAATATATTTCATCATTATCTTTAGGTTTTGTCATTTTATACATGAACCATTTACCAGTTTTATTTGATTTTAGTATAAATTTACCTTTACCTCCAAAAAAGTATATTTTAATATCTTCTTTGTTTTGTATTTTAATACCTTTATTTATCATATATTATAATTTTAAAGTTATTACTTATGCAAATATACTAATTATTTTAATAATAATCAATTTTTTATAATTTGAATTATAATTATTTTATATATAACTTAAAATTAATAATATTAAATGGCATCTTATAGACAACAAAGAAACCAGAATTTATTAAATGGAACTGGTATGAATCAAGGATTTTTTAATAAAATGTTAAGAAAAATAAGTAATTATGGTTTATTATATGATATAGATAATACAAAACAATCATTCGCAATTGGGGCTTCAGAAAATCCTGAATCATATTCAAATATGGGGAATGTAACAGAAGGACCATATATGTATGATTTATTTACTAAAAAAATGATTTCTAAAATTTTAGATAAGAAATCAATAGCACAATTAGATAGATCATATTTTGATAAAAGAAAAATATTAAGACAATATTCCATAAAAGATGAAATAAGAGATTTTATTAACCAAATTGCAGATGAAGTTGTTATATTTAATGATAAAAATAAATTTTGTTGGGCATCTGATTTACCAGATGAATTTGATGATATTATAAGAAAAAAAGTTCATGAGAATTTTCAAAAATTATATAATGTATTTGGTTTTAATGATGGTATAACAGCATGGAATCATTTAAAAGATTTATTAATTGATGGGTTTATTGCATTTGAAATAGTATATGATAAAAAACAAAAAAATATAACTGATTTAGTAAAACTTGATCCATTGACATTAGTACCAGCAGCTGATCCAGAAACACAAACCATTGTTTGGATACAGTATCCTGATGATCCTAGATTAAGACGTGTTTTATTAGATGCTCAAATAATTTATATATCATACGGTAACAATCAAGATTATGGTGAAACATCATATGTAGAACCACTAATCAGACCATATAATCAATTGAAATTAATAGAACAAACTAAATTATTATATAATATAAATCAAGCTGCAATTTATAAAAAATTCGTCATACCAGTTGGTGGATTATCAAGACAACAAGCTGAACAACAGATATATCAATTAATGTCAGAATACCATGAAGATATACAATGGGATGATAATATGGGAACAGTAAGTATTAATGGTAGTTCCCATATACCACATAGTAAAGATTTTTGGTTTCCGTCTTCTAGTGAAGGAGGAACACCAGATATATCTATTGAAACACCACAAGGTAATGATTTAAATGAAGATCAGATATTAAATTGGTTTGAAAAAAATCTTAAAAAAACATCAAGAATACCTTTTACTAGGTTTGAAAAAGAATCAGGTGGTGGTAACTTATATCAAGATGCATCAGAAATGACAAGAGATGAAATAAAATTTCAAAATTTTATTAAAAGAATTAGAACAGTTTTTAGGGAAATATTAATAAAACCACTTAAAATACAAATGATGAGGGATTTTCCAGAATTAATGCAAGATTATAATTTCATTAATAATCTTAATATAACGTTCAATTCAAATGAATTATTTGAAGAATGGAAATTCTTATCTAATTTAGAAAAAAGATCAAATATTGCATCTACATTATCATCTAATTTACAAAATGCAGAAGGAGAATCTTATTTATCTATGGAATGGATAATTAGAAATATTATGAAATTTACCGATAAAGATATTGCCGAAAATAATAAATATAAAATAAAAGAAAGTGGATCACTTAAAGGTGAAGAAGGAACAGAAGATGATATAGATATGGACAAACCATCAGGTCCAGGTGCACCGTTCTTTGGTGGTGGGGAAAACGGAGAATTTGGAGGTGAAGGTGAAGAATCACAAGGAGGTGATTTTGGTGGAGAAGAACCATCTCAACCACAACCAGGTGGAGAAGAACCATATCAACCACAACCAGGTGGAGAAGAACCAATACAATAAAACAAAAATATAAAATATGAAAAAATTTACCAATATATTAAATGAAAAAATGGAAATAGAAAAAGGAACAATAAAAATGTCTATTCTTTTTACAGATATTATAGATAGTGCAATTAAATGGAAGGATAATAAAGATGATATGATGATTGCATTAGAAGAACAATCTATCAGATTTGACAAATTAACAAAAAAACATAAAGGAGAAATAATTAAATCTATCGGTGATGCTTATATGGTAACATTCAAGAATATTGAAAATTCAATACAATTTGCAATAGAATTACAAAATGATTTAAAAGATAATCCGATAAAAGTTAAAAATAAAAATATAGAAATAAGAATTGGTATTTGTTATGGTGAAGTTCATGAATCAACAATTGAATTACAAGGATATAAAATGGTTGATTATATGGGAAATGTGGTTAATAGTGCAGCAAGAATAGAAGGTAAAGTATGTAAACCAGGTAATATCGTTTTTTCATCATTTGATGATAATACAAATATTAAAGATTTATTAAAAGACTATAAAGTAGATATGATAAGATTTAAAAATGAAGGTGATGAAGCTAAAAGATCATCAAGGCTACTAACGGATGTACAAAGATACTATTATAAGGACATAAAGGAATTAAAAGGAATAAAAGAAATAGATGTTTATCAAATAAATTTATAACTTTTTTTAATTTTCATTATATAAGAATATAATTATATTATTTTATATTTGAATTATATGAATGAAAATTTTTATGCAAAATTAATATCAACTGATTTAATTGAAGTTAAACCACTAGATAAACCAAATAGTACTTTATATTACATGGATTTTACATATACAGATTTATTAAAAGAAAGAAAAGAAAAAATTGATAAAATTATAGAAAGATGGGAAAAGAAATTAGATCAGAAAAAATAAAAAATGATATTAATAATATATTAGGAAGATTTTTTTTTGAATTTAATACAGAAAAAACTAGAAAACAAATATGTTATGAATTATCAAATTATTTAAACATGGATGTTGTTGATAAAACGACCAAGGAAATGATAAGATATGACCAATTTGATTTTAGAGTAAAATTAGGTAATAATTATTATCCATTAAATGATATAATAGTTCATGTAGAAAGAATTGAAAAATTAAAAAAAATAATAAAATGGAAAGAGTAACTGATACACATGTTTATTTTTGGGGAACAGAATTATCAAATTGGTACATGTGTAGATTTGAATACAAAAACCATAAATTTGATAATAGTGAACAAGCCTTCATGTGGGAGAAATCATTATATTTTAATGATACTGAAACCGCTAAAAAAATATTAAATGAACCAAATCCAAAACAAAATAAAAAATTGGGAAGAGAAGTTAAAAATTTTAATAGTGATGAATGGTTAAAAGTATCTTATCAAATAATGGTTGATGTTAATTATGCAAAATGGTCATCAAATATTAAATTAAAACAATTATTATTATCAACTGGTGATAAAACAATAGTTGAAGCATCACCATTTGATAAAATATGGGGAATTGGATTACATTGGTCAGATGATAGAGTATTAGATGAAAAAAAATGGGAAGGTATGAACTTATTAGGGAAATGTTTAATGCAAGTTAGAGAAAAATTAAAATAATTTATGAATAAACACGAACAATTAGAAAAATTAGAAAAAGAATTAGAAAAATTAAAATATTTACATAAATCTTTGTGGGAATCATATGGTAGTGAATTATCATCTGGTGATATGGAAAATAAAGAAAAAGAATTAGAATATAAAATTAGAAAAATTAAAAATGAAATAGTTAAAGATTACTTCATCGAAAGAGGTGCATATCCAGATTTTGAAATTACTAATTCACCAATGTTTGAAATCAAATATAAACAAAAAAGTAAATTATTACAAGTTGGTACATTGATCATACCAGATGTTAATTATTTTATTTTTAATATTTTAAATGATTTAAATAAGAAAATTTATATTTATAACAATGGTGATATATGGTTATTTGAAGATAATATGATATCTATAAGATTTGCAACATTAGAATGTGATGATAGAATAATAAAATATAGAAAAAATAAAATTTATAATATATTAAATAATTTAAATAATGAATAATAAATGGTTAAAGGATTATACTAAAGAACATTCTTTTAAAACTTTTAGAACAAATGAACCGTGTCCACATAAAGGATGTTATGGTCATACTATAACACCATGTGAATTATGTGGTAGAATAGGGATGCAAGGTAACTTTAAAATAAGTATAAATGATCTAGAAAAAATTAAAAATAGACATAGAAAAATAAATAAATTATATGAGAAAAACAATTGGGTTAGTAGCACACGATAATAGAAAAGAAGATTTAATAGAATGGGTACAGTATAATGCTAAAAGAATAAGTAAACATAAATTAGTATGTACCGGCACTACTGGTAAATTAATAATGGTGGTATTAGATGAAAAAGGATATTCAACAGAAATGGAAATACTTAAAAGTGGTCCATTGGGAGGAGATCAAGAATTAGGAGCAAGAATAACAAATGAAGAAATTGATGTTTTGATATTTTTATGGGATCCTATGTCAGTTCAACCACATGATGTTGATGTTAAAGCTTTATTAAGATTATCTGTATTATATAATATACCAACAGCATCTAATAGGTCAACAGCAGATTATATTATATCATCAGAATTGTTTAAAGACAAAGATTATAAACCAACTAAAAAAGATTATTCTAAATACATTAATAGAGAAATATAATATGAAAACAAATAAAGCGTATAATGGTGATTGTTTAGAAATAATGAAAAATATACCAGATAAATCTATTGATTTAATTGTTTGTGATTTACCATTTGGTTCAACCGCAAATAATTGGGATATTATAATACCATTTGAACCTTTATGGGAACAATATAAAAGAATCATGAAAAAAGAAACACCCATAATTTTATAGAAATGCAAATAGAACCTATTAAATTAGATTATCAAACAGAATCGGAAATATCAATATGGTTAGAACAATACTTAAATGATTCAACCGGTGAACAAGATCATGAAAAAAGAGTAACATTTATGGTAACATGTTTTAAAAAATATAAAGATTTACTATTAACTAATAAAAGATATTCAATTAAAGTAGTAAATACTTTTTATAATCCATTAATAAATGAAATATGTTATGAATTAAAAAATGGTGATATTATAATTAATAATAAAAAATACGAAACTCAAATTAGTAGCGATTACAGAATAAATTTATTTTATTCTATTATTGATCCAGGTAATCCCAAATTAAGAAATTTAAAAATTAATAAATTAGTAAATGGTAGATAAATATTTAATAAAAGTAATAAGACATTTTAATTCTATAGAAAAAGAATTAAATAATATCATTCAATCCATAAAAAGTAAAAAATTAAATGATTATGAATTATTAAAATTACGAAATCCCACTGAAATATTAATGGATATAGAAGAAACATCACATGAATTAAGAAGAATAGAACCTAATAAGAAAATAAGAAAATTAACTGAATTATTCATATATTTTTTAGATAATGAAGATTATATTAACTACCAAAAAATAAAAAATATAATAAAATGCAAGAAATCGCAACAGAGTATGAAAGAAGATTTATTTTAAAGGATTTTCCAAATGATTTTGATACATACACAAAAACAAGAATAGAACAATGGTATTTAACTAAACCAGATAATCCAGTTTCTATAAGAATTCGAAGATATGATGATGGTAGATGTTATTTTGATGTTAAAAAAGGATTTGGAATGGAAAGAGAAAAAATAGGAAATAAACATAGATTTAAAGATTTAGAAATATATATAAAAAATGCATACCCTATGCAAAAGGATAGATATAAAAAACAATATGATGATTATCTTATGATAATTGATATATTTGATGATGGATTAAAACTAATAGAAATAGAATCTAAAAACAAGGATATAATTCAGAATTTTCAACCTTTAGATTGGTTTGGTGAAGAAGTTACTAATAATATTAAATATACTAATAATTATATTGCTTATGATAATTACTTAAAACATTAATCATAATATAAATTCATACAGTCTATTTTAAATAATTCATATCCCTTATTACTTGATACAATTTTAAACCCAAAACCATAGTCATCTTTTGATGAACCATCAATATCTATATCTTTTTGTCTATCTATATTTTCAATATTATATAACCATTCTTTAACAAATTCAAAACATTTATCTTCATCAAACGGTGTTTTAAATCTGATAATATTATTATTATCTTTCCAATACAATATTAATGTATTAACAGTACTAGTAAACCCTATTACCTCGTGATGTGTAGAAAAAGCAATTTTAATGGAGTTTCTTAAAACTTCAATTGAATCTGATTTAATTTCAAATACATTGATTATTGCATTACTATATAATTTATCTTTAAATACCATCATAAATTATTTTAGTATCAATAAATTATAAAAGTTTAAACATTTTTAAAAAAAATTTATATATAATAAAAAATTATACCGTTATGAACAATAAATGCGTTTATATTTTTTTTGATCATAGAAAAAAAGGAGAATACGTATATGGTGATTATAAATTTGAATATGAACCTATATATGTAGGAAAAGGAAATATAAATAGACCAAAACAACATAAATATAGATTAAATAATAAAAATATTAGATTTTATTCAAAATATTTGAAAATATTAAAAGAAACCAACAGTGAACCATTATTGAAAATAATACATGAAAATTTAACAGAAAAAGAATCAAATGATAAAGAAATAGAATTAATAAAAATAATAGGAAGAATTGAAGATAATGGAACTTTAACGAATTTGACAACTGGTGGAGAAGGAACGAGTAATATTAAAAAAAATAAAAATACTATAAGAAAAATTAAGAAAATATCAAAATTAAGATATTCAAAAACCATAGAATATAGAAAAAATAACTTTATCAAAAAATCAAATATTAAACATAATAATAAATATGATTATTCATTGGTCGATTATAAAAATATGAATACTATTGTTAAAATAATATGCCCTATTCACGGTGAGTTTGAACAACAATGTAATTCACATCAAAGAGGTTCTGGATGTCCATATTGTAGTAATAATAAAAAATCAAACAATGATGAATTTATCAAAAAATCAAATATTAAACATATTAATAAATATGACTACTCATTAGTTGATTATAAAAATAATAGAACAAAAGTAAAATTAATTTGTAAGGAACACGGGGTTTTTGAACAAACACCAGAAAATCATTTAAATGGGCATGGTTGTCCAAAATGTAGCGGGTTTATTAAAAATGATAATAATATGGTAGTTAAAAAATGTATTAAAAAACATGGTGATAAATATGATTATTCATTAGTTGAATATACTAAAGCACATAATAAAATTAAAATAATATGCTCAATACACGGTATTTTTGAAAGAGTTGCTAGAGATCATTATTTATATGGTATGGGATGCCACATGTGTGATAAAATAAAAAGAAATAAAAAAGGGGATTGTTAATCCCCTTTTTTATTATTTTACTTCTTCAAAATCAGTATCCGTAACATTTTGATCATCACCGTCTTGTGGTGGGTTATCTTGTGGCACATCCTGTGGTTGTGATTGATAAATCCTAGTAGAAATTTCATTCCATTTCTTAGTTATATTTTCAGTATCAACTTTAATTTTATCAAAATCTTTTTCAGTATGAGATTTTTTCAATTCTTCAACTAATTTTGTCAAATCTTCCTTTTCATTATCAATAAATTTATCAGTGAATTCTTCAATTTGTTTTTCGGTTTGGAATATCATCGAATCAGCACTATTTAAAATATCTATCTCTTCTTTTGCCTTTTTATCAGATTCTTCGTTTTCTTTAGCTTCCCTTTTCATTCTTTCAATTTCATCTTCTGATAAGCTAGAAGAACCTTCAATTCTAATAGATTGTTTTTTACCTGTACCTTTATCTTCTGCTGATACATGTAATATTCCATTTGCATCCACATCCAAAGAAACTTCTATTTGAGGCACCCCTCTTCTAGCAGGTGGTATACCATCTAGGTGAAATCTACCTAGTGTTTTATTATCTTTTGCCATTGGTCTTTCACCTTGTAATACATGAATTTCTACACTTGGTTGATTATCAGAAGCAGTTGAAAATACCTGTGATTTTTTTGTTGGAATTGTAGTACCTGCTTCAATAAGTTTAGTCATAACATTACCCATAGTTTCAATACCCAATGAAATTGGAATAATATCTAACAATAACACATCATCAACATCACCTGATAAAACACCACCTTGTATAGCAGCACCTATTGATATTGATTCATCGGGATTTAATATTTTTGATGGTTCTTTACCAAATACATCTTTTGCTACTTGTTGAACCATCGGTATTCTAGTTGATCCACCAACTAGTAAAATTTCATCAATATCAGATGCATTATAACCAGAATCCTTTAATGCTTTAATACAAGGTTCTTTTAGTTTTTTTAATAAGTCATCACTAAGTTGTTCAAATTTTGATCTTGTCAATGTTGCAACAAGGTGTTTTGGTATACCATCCACTGGCATAATATATGGTAGATTAATTTCAGTTGATGTAGTAGATGACAACTCTATCTTAGCCTTTTCTGCTGCTTCCCTTAATCTCTGATATGCCATTTTATCTTTTTTAAGATCAATACCATTTTCTGACTTAAATTGTTCAATTAACCAATCTACAATAACTTCATCAAAATTATCACCACCTAAATTTACATCACCATTTGTTGACTTCACTTCGAATACACCATCACCTAACTCTAAAATAGAAATATCAAAAGTACCCATTTTGTTATCGTTAAGCTCTTTATCTTAACTTCTACATATTTCTATGTAGTTCAGACTATATCTTTAAGATGTTATCTTTCTTATCTAATTTTGATAATAGACAAATTTTAATTTACCGGAATTATATATTTTTTTAAACTCTTTTTCATTTTTGATTTTTTCATCTGTTCTGGTGTTATTAATTATATAATGAAAATTAGGTTCTAATGTTTTATCAAGTTTAAAATTTAAAATTTTAAATGTTTCACCATTTGAATATGATTTATCAACATACCCTATGACCATAATAGGTTTATATTTATCAATGAAATATTTAAATATTTTACTAATTCCCCCGACTATAACATAATTTAATAATCCACAAAATCTCAATATTTCATAATTATCATTATTTTTTGATAAACACATGATACTAACTAAATTATTATTAAAATATAAACCGATATTAATATCTAATTTGGTTTTCCCTAACAAATGGTTTATGTTTAAAAAATCTATAACTAATTTATTATCAGATATTTCTCTTATTTCACAATTTTTAGCGTATATTTTAATAGGGGTTTTATTTAATTTGTTTAAAATAATTGATTTAATTATATCTTGTTTATATAACCAGTCATCTTCATAAATATGTATTAATTTAATATCTTTTTTTATACACATATCTGTTTTAATTTTATGATAATTGTTCGGTTTATTTTCTTCGTTGTGCCAATATAATCCATTAAATTCAAACGCTAAATTTAATTTAGGTAAATAGATATCTAACTCATATGGTGATATTATATCCCTTTTACCTACTAAAATTACATCACTATAATTATCTCTAATAAAATCACAAAGGTTTGTTTGTAATTGTGATATATTTGATTTATATGGAAAGCATATTGTACAAAATTTTCTTTTGTATTGTTTTCTACTAGTATAGAGTAGAAAATCAATTTCAAAATTATGATCTTTATTATAATCACATTTCATATGTATTTTTCTATTACCATAATCTATATTTAAAAAATACTTATTCTTTTTTAGTTTTTCAATTTGAATTACTTTAGAATAATTATCAACACCATATTTATTTAAACAACTTGATTTTATTTTAAATTGAGTCTCTTTTAATTTGGATATATTATCAACTTTATATTTTTCTTTTATTGATGATAATGATTTTTTTCTAATTAATTCAGATTGTAATGGGTATTCAACTCCATATTTTTTCAAATTTGTTTCTTTTGATTTTTTTATTGATTTTTTACTTAACAAACATGTTATTAATCCATACCTTTCTAAATTAGTGTTTTTTATCTTTTCTTTGATTTGTTCGTTTTTGTTCGGATTTGTCGTACCATATCTTTTTAAAAATGTTTGTTCTTTTTTCTTTTTAATATTTTCGTTTTGTGAAGAATTTTCAACTCCATATTTTTTCAAATTTGTTTCTTTTGATTTCTTTTTAGTTTCTTCTAATTGAAAAACATTATCAACGCCATATTTAATTTTTACGGTACTTTTAATTTTATCCGTAATATCTTTAAAATCGTTATATTTTTCACGCTTAGTGGATATCATTTTCTCTGAATTTACATAATTTTCATCACCATATTTTTCCATTTTTGTTTTTTTCGCTTTAATTGAGCTACATTTATTACACAAATATGGATCATTATATGTTGAATATTGTATTTCTTTAATAATTTCACAATTATTACATTTAACCGATATCATAGCGTGACTATTTTTCATTAAATCATTAACATTTACCCATATACTTTCATTTCTCTTAGTTGTAATATAACCTAAAGATTGGTAATATGCTTTTTGTCGGTTATTTATTCTCATTAATACTTTTTCTGTTAATATCATAAAATTTTTTTTTATTATATATAAATTTTATGATGTAAAAAATACTAATGGACAAACTTTATTTATCTATTATCAAAATTTCAAAGAACGATTTCGTTCATATGTCTTTGTGACATACACATCTTATCCATTTTTCGTGGGAATTTTATCATATGAATAATTCACTTAGATTACTTTTCCTAGTCGTTGAACCTTTTTCCTCTTTCAAGGAAACTTGGCTGCTGATTGTCCAATTCTTTAATTTTTTAAACCATCACACTTATAATTACTTATTATGTTGTGGTATTAAAGACTCTAAGGAGTTTCCAGCAATTTAATGGATTTTAAATATTTAAAAGAACGATATTCTAAATACTAACGGGAGGCAGTCATTTTAATTTTTACCACCCAAATCAAACACAGCAATCTTTTTATCACCTTTAACTTTATCCATTCCATATGAAAGTGATGCTGCAGTTGGTTCATTAATAATTCTTAATACATTAAGACCTGCAATTTCCCCTGCTTCTTTTGTAGCAGTTCTTTCTTGATCGTTAAAATAAGCAGGAACAGTAATAACTACATCTTTAACTTCTGTGCCTAAGTATTCTTCTGCTGTTTTTTTCATTTTTTGTAATGTCATAGCAGAAATTTCTTGTGGTGTATAATCTCTACCATTTACTTCAACTACAGCCATTTTATTTTTACCTTCTTTTACCTTAAATGGGAAATATAAATCTTTAACATCTTTATATTTTTTACCAATTAATCGTTTAACACTAAATATAGTGTTTTCGTTAGTAATCATTTGTCTTTTTGCTGGATCACCAACTTTAATTTCACCGTTAGGTAAAAATCCAATAATAGAAGGTGTTGTTCTTTTACCCTCACTGTTAGCAATCACTGTTGATTGACCATTTTCAATAACAGATACACACGAATTTGTTGTACCCAAATCAATTCCTATTACTTTACCCATAATTTAATTTATTTTATTTTTTAGTTAATATTATTTGTTTAGTATTTATCAATTAATATGCCACTAGGTTTTTAATGACACAATGACATAAAAATTTAAATAAATATGACATAGATTATATTCATTTAATTATAATAAGTTTATTTTATATCATATATCGATAATAAAAATATAGCGACAAATAAAACAGATTCTAAATTTTAATATATAATATTAAAATAATAATATTTATGAATAATAGAGATATCATTCTTTCAATGAATGAACAACAACGAAGAGAGTTTTATATCAAAAAAAATTATAAAAATATTTATGATGAAATAATATTATTTAATGAAAAAAATCTAAAATGTAATTTATTTTCCCAAATGATTTATAATTATGTATATGATATTAAAGAACATCCATTATGTAAATGTGGAGAAAAATTAAAATATAAATATTTTACTGTTGGTTATAATAAATATTGTTCTAAAAAATGTATTATGTCAGATGAAAAAATTGTTCAAAAAAGAAATGACAAATCAAAAAAAACTTGCTTAGAAAAATATGGAGTTGATAATGCATCTAAAACAGATTCAGTAAAAATTAAAATTATAAATACTAATTTAGAAAGATATGGTAAATCTAGTTATACACAAACGGATAAGTTTAAAAATGATTTAATAGACCATAATATAGAAAAATATGGGAAAGAATATTATTTTCAAACAAACGATTATAAAGAAAAAGTTAAAAACTATAGTCAATTAAATTTTGGAGTTGATCATTATTCACAAAGTAATCATATAAAAAATAAAAAAAATAAGACTTGTTTAGAAAAGTATGGTAATATAAACCCATTATGTTCAAAAGAAATAAAAGAAAAATCAATAAGAACAAATTTAAAAAAATATGGTTATACTAACCATATGATTTTTAAAAAAGAAAATAATTTATTATCAGATTTTTTTAAAAATCTAAAGATTAATTATTATAAAAAATTAAGTAATGATTCATATAATATTTTAAACATTAATGAAAATGATACATTAGATATCAACCATAATGGTATACACGTTTTTAATATATCTAAACAACTATTTTATTTAAGAAATAAAAAAAATGTTGATGTATGTACAATATGTAATCCATTAAACGGTAATAATGTATCTTATATGGAAAAGGATTTATTAAATTTTATAAAAGAAAATTATAACAGTGTTATTATAGAAAATGATAAAAAAATAATAAATCCATATGAATTAGATATTTATCTACCTGATTTAAATTTAGCATTTGAATTTAATGGTTTATACTGGCATAATGAATTAAATAAACCAAATAATTATCATAAAATGAAAACTGATTTATGTTTAGAAAAAGGAATACAGCTAATTCATATTTATGAAGACGATTGGGTTTATAAACAAGGTATAGTTAAATCTATGATTTTAAATAAATTAAATAAAACTAAGTATAAAATATTTGCAAGAAAATGTGAAATTAAAGAAGTAACAGATAATATATTAATTAAAAAATTTTTAGATAATAATCACATACAAGGATTTGTTGGTTCAAAAGTTAAAATTGGTTTGTTTTATGATAATGAATTAATCAGTTTAATGACGTTTGGTAAATTAAGAAAACCATTAAATTCTAAATCTAAAAATAATAACGAATATGAAATGTTAAGATTTTGTAATAAATTAAACACGAATATTATAGGAGGATCAAGTAAATTATTTAAATATTTTATAAATAAATATGATCCAGAACAGGTTATAAGTTATGCTGATAGAAGCTATTCAAATGGAAATTTATATAAGATATTAGGGTTCAAATTTGACCACATAACCAGTCCAAATTATTACTATATAATAGATAAAATAAGAAAACATAGATTTGGATTTAGAAAAGATATATTAATAAAACAAGGTTACGATACAAATAAATCAGAACATGACATAATGTTAGAAAGAGAATATTATAGAATATACAATAGTGGCAATTATAAATTTTTATATTAATGATATTAAAAAATTGAATTTATTTATCCATTTTCGATATTTTATATAACTTATTCATTGACAGTAGATTGTTGTTAAATTTTATGAACATTAAAAATTAATATATAGTATTATCCATTTTTTTAAATTAAAAAGTATTATATTTGCACAAAAATTAATTAAAAATCAT
>Ga0265293_10005468_pt1 | contig 21164 bp, 18 predicted proteins | sample Munlanlewell138R_FD_192505 | JGI IMG/M metagenome (GOLD analysis project Ga0265293, IMG submission 192505) | Leachate microbial communities from a municipal landfill in Southern Ontario, Canada - Leachate well 138R | ecosystem: Engineered > Solid waste > Landfill > Unclassified | place: Canada... | reverse complement strand
GGGCGGGATTCGAACCCGCGGTGGGGATTAACCCACACACGCTTTCCAGGCGTGCGACTTAAACCACTCATCCACCTCTCCGCGAAGCCTTAGATTGTAGCAGTGAATTTAGCCGCTCAGCCCGCTGGGCGGCCACCGGTCCCGATCATTTTCATCGCGGAGGTGATGAGGGCGGAGACTTCCGTCATGTTGCTGGGCACGATCAGCGTGGTGTTGGCGTCGCTGGCCACCTGGGCGTAGGCCTCCACGGCCTTCTCGGCCACCTTGAGCTGCACGGCCTGTTCACCGGCCGGTTGGCGGATCGCCTCGGCCACGCGGGCAATGGCCTGTGCCGTGGCGTCTGCCACGGCCTTGATGGCCTCGGCCTCGCCGATGGCCTTGTTGATGGCGGCCTGCTTCTCGCCCTCGGAGCGGGCGATGAAGGCCTCGCGTTCGCCGGTGGCGATGTTGATCTGCTCCTGGCGGCGCCCCTCGGACGCCGCGATGAGGGCACGCTTTTCGCGCTCGGCGGTGATCTGCGCCTGCATGGCGCGCAGGATCTCGGCCGGTGGCGTGAGGTCCTTGATTTCGTAGCGCAGCACCTTCACGCCCCAGTTGAGCGCGGCCTCGTCGATCGCCGACACCACCTGCGCGTTGATCATGTCGCGCTCCTCGAAGGTCTTGTCCAGCTCGAGCTTGCCGATCACGCTGCGCAGCGAGGTCTGCGCCAGTTGCGTCACCGCCATGATGTAGTTGGACGAACCGTAGCTGGCCCGCATCGGGTCGGTCACCTGGAAGTACAGGATGCCGTCCACCTGCAACTGGGTGTTGTCCTTGGTGATGCAGACCTGGCTGGGCACGTCCAGCGGGATTTCCTTCAGGCTGTGCTTGTAGGCCACCCGGTCGATGAAGGGCACGAGGAAGTTCAGGCCCGGCGACAGCGAGGCGTGGTACTTGCCCAGGCGCTCGACCACCCAGGCATTCTGCTGTGGAACCACCTTGATCGAGCGGACGATGAAGATGGCGGCAATGACAAACAGGACGGCGGCGACTTCCATGATGGGACGTGCTCCAGTGTGGGTTGGAAGAGGAGGGAGATCAGGCCTTGTCGACCACCAGGCGGTTGCCCTGCAGTTCGGTGACGCGATACAGACCGGGTTCGGGCGACACACCCTCACGCAGCAAGACCGTCCATTGTGCCCCGCGGTAACGCACGGATGCCGTGCGGTCATCCTGCCACTGCGTGATCTGCAAGGTTTCGCCCACATCCAGGTTGACGCTGCGTTCGGCCCGGGCGGATGGATCGCCGGGCTTGCGCCGCCTGACCAGGTAGCAGCCCACCACCAGGGCCAGGCCCACCACGGCCGACACGACCAGTTGGCCCGTCAGCGCCAGAGCGGCATGGGCCGCCAGCGCGCCAGCAACTGCGCCGACGGCCAGCATCAGCAGGTAGAAGGTGCCGGTGGACAATTCCAGCGCCACCAGCACGCCCGCCAGCAACCACCAGACAGTCGATTCGCTCATGTGTCCTCCTTGGGGTATGGTGTTGGTTGTCGGCCAACCACCACATTCTGCGACAAGCGGCGGCAACTTTTCCGGATCGGGGTGCAGGAATTCCGTACACTTCGCGCCTGTTTCGGATCCATTGTTGAGCCTGTCGCTGGTGCCAGGCAGGAGAACGCCATGAAATTCCGCTTTCCCATCGTGATCATCGATGAGGACTTCCGCTCGGAGAACACGTCCGGCCTGGGCATCCGCGCGCTGGCACAGGCCATCGAATCCGAAGGTTTCGAGGTGGTGGGCGTGACCAGCTACGGCGACCTGAGCCAGTTCGCCCAGCAGCAAAGCCGGGCCAGCGCATTCATCCTTTCGATCGACGACGAGGAATTCAGCGTCGGGCCCGACGTGGACCCGGTGGTGCTGAACCTGCGCAAGTTCATCGGTGAGGTGCGGCGCAAGAACGCCGATGTGCCCATTTACATCCACGGCGAGACCAAGACCAGCCGTCACCTGCCCAACGACATCCTGCGCGAGCTGCACGGCTTCATCCACATGTTCGAGGACACGCCCGAGTTCGTGGCGCGTCACATCATCCGCGAGGCCAAGAGCTACCTCGAAGGCATCCAGCCGCCGTTCTTCAAGGCCTTGCTGGATTACGCCGAGGATGGCTCCTATTCCTGGCACTGCCCGGGGCATTCGGGCGGCGTGGCCTTCCTCAAGAGCCCGGTGGGGCAGATGTACCACCAGTTCTACGGTGAGAACATGCTGCGCGCCGACGTGTGCAACGCCGTGGAGGAGCTCGGTCAACTGCTGGACCACAACGGAGCCATCGGTGCTTCCGAGCGCAACGCCGCGCGCATCTTCAACGCCGACCACTGCTATTTCGTCACCAACGGCACCAGCACCAGCAACAAGATGGTCTGGCACCACACCGTGGCGCCGGGCGACGTGGTGGTGGTGGACCGCAACTGTCACAAGTCGGTTCTGCACTCGATCATCATGACGGGCGCGGTACCGGTGTTCCTCAAGCCCACGCGCAACCATTACGGCATCATCGGGCCGATCCCGCAGAGCGAGTTCGAGATCGATTCGATCCGGGCCAAGATCCGGGCCAACCCGCTGCTGGCCGGCGTGGATGCCGACACGGTCAAGCCGCGCATCCTGACCCTGACGCAGTCCACCTACGACGGCGTGCTCTACAACACCGAGACCATCAAGCAGATGCTCGATGGCTACGTGGACAACCTGCACTTTGACGAGGCGTGGCTGCCGCACGCGGCCTTCCACCCGTTCTACGGCACCTTCCATGCGATGGGCAAGAAACGGGCGCGCCCGACGCATTCCATGGTCTATGCCACCCAGTCCATCCACAAGCTGCTGGCCGGCATCAGCCAGGCCAGCCATGTGCTCGTGCAGGACTCGCAGAGCACCCGGCTGGACCGGCACCTCTTCAACGAGGCCTATCTGATGCACACCTCCACCTCGCCGCAGTACAGCATCATTGCCAGCTGCGACGTGGCCGCCGCCATGATGGAGCCGCCGGGCGGCACCGCGCTGGTTGAGGAGAGCATTGCCGAAGCCCTGGACTTCCGCCGCGCCATGCGCCAGGTGGAGGCCGACTTCGGCGAAGGCGACTGGTGGTTCCAGGTCTGGGGGCCGGAGGAACTGGCCGATGAAGGTGTGGGCAAGGCCGGTGACTGGGTGCTCAACCGCAAGAAGGACGACACCGCCACGGAAGAGGACTGGCACGGTTTTGGCGACATGGCGCCGGGCTTCAACATGCTGGACCCGATCAAGGCCACCATCGTCACGCCGGGCCTGAACCTCAAGGGGGACTTCGCCAGTTGGGGCATCCCCGCCTCCATCGTCACCAAGTTCCTGGCCGAGCACGGCGTGGTGGTGGAGAAGACCGGCCTGTACTCCTTCTTCATCATGTTCACCATCGGCATCACCAAGGGCCGCTGGAACACGCTGCTGACCGCGCTGCAGCAATTCAAGGACGACTACGCCAAGAACCAGCCCATGTGGCGCATCATGCCGGAGTTCTGCGCCAAGCAGCCCAGGTACGAGCAGATGGGCCTGCGCGACCTGTGCCAGCACGTGCACCAGCTGTACGCCAAGTACGATGTGGCGCGTCTGACGACGGAGATGTACCTGAGCGACCTGACGCCGGCCATGAAGCCGTCCGATGCCTTCGCCCACATCGCGCACCGCACCACCGAGCGCGTGCCGATCGACGAGCTGGAAGGGCGCATCACCACCAGCCTCGTCACGCCGTACCCGCCGGGCATTCCGCTGCTGATCCCGGGTGAGGTCTTCAACCGCAAGATCGTTGATTACCTCAAGTTCAACCGTGAATTTGCGCGCGAGTGCCCCGGCTTCGAGACCGATATCCACGGTCTGGTGCAGGAGTCAACCCTGGACGGAATGGTCAGCTATTTTGCCGATTGCGTCAAAAAGGGATAAGCTGCTTTTTGTATCAACGACAACAGGATCGAGGATGTTCCCAGAGTACCGAGAACTGATCAGCCGCCTCAAAGGCAACGACCACCACTTCACCCGTCTGTTCGACAAGCACAACGAACTGGACCACGAGATCAGCAGCCGGGAAGCCGGCACCCGCCCGGGGACCCAGCTTGAGATCGAGCAGTTGAAGAAGGAAAAACTGGCGATCAAGGATCAGTTGTACGAGCTGCTGAAAAAAGCAGCCGCCTCAGGCGCCTGACAGGACGCCAGCGTCCCATGCCACCATCGGTGGCATTTTTTTCGCGTTGCCTTTGCAAGGCAGCGCCACAACGGCCCCCTGCGATCGGGGCGAGGGGGCTCTGTGCGGCTGCGGGTTGATTACGCGCTGTCGCGGCTGATCCCCGCCGTCTGGCTGAAGCCACCGTCCACGTACATGATCTCCGAGGTCACGCCGCTGGCCAGATCGGACAGCAGGAAGGCGGCTACGTTGCCCACGTCGTCGATCGTCACATTGCGGCGCAGCGGGGCGGCGGCGGCCACGTAGCCGAGCAGCTTGCCGAAGTCCTTGATGCCGCTGGCGGCCAGCGTCTTGATCGGGCCGGCGCTGATGCCGTTGACGCGCATGCCGCGGGGGCCCAGCGATTCGGCCAGGTAGCGTACCGAGGCCTCCAGGCTGGCCTTGGCCAGGCCCATGGTGTTGTAGTTGGGGATGGTGCGCAACGCGCCCAGGTAGGACAGCGTCAGCAGGGCGGCGTTGGGGTTCAGATAGGGCAGGGCTGCCTTGGCCATGGCCGGAAAGCTGTAGGCGCTGATGTCGTGCGCGATGCGGAACGATTCGCGCGACAGGCCATCGAGGAAATCGCCGGCGATCGCTTCGCGCGGCGCGAAGCCGATGCTGTGCACGAAGCCGTCGAACGTCGGCCAGACCTGGGAGAGGTCGGCGAAGAGTTTCTCGATCTGGGCATCGTCCGAAACATCGCAGTCGAATACCAGCGAGGAGCCGAAGTCGGCCGCAAATTCCGTGATGCGGTCCTTGAAACGTTCACCCACGTAGCTGAAGGCCAGCTCGGCACCTTGCTGGTGGCAGGCCTTGGCAATGCCGTAGGCAATGGATCGGTTGGACAGAACGCCGGTGATCAGCAATTTCTTGCCGGAAAGAAAACCCATGTGTCAGTCTCCAGAAAAATACCGGCAGAATTGTCGCATGTGTATCCCGATCGGCTTTCGGCGGCGAATGATCTCACTGTGCGCAGGCGTCTGGCTGGCCGTCGCGCTGTGGCCCGCAGCCCACGCTGCCCATGGGTACGCCATGTGGGGACAACTCAAATACCCCGACAACTTTGCGCATTTCGACTACGTCAACCCCGATGCGCCCAAGGGGGGGGAGCTGCGCCTGGTGAGCAACCTGCGGGTGTCCACCTTCGACAAGTACAACCCGTTCACCCTGCGCGGCAGCGCGCCGGCCTACCTGAGCTCGCTGATGTTCGACAGCCTGCTCACGGGCGCGATGGACGAGACCGCGTCGGGCTATGGCCTGCTGGCCGAGGACGTGGACGTGGCGCCGGACCGGCTCTCGGCCACCTTCCGCCTGCGGCGCGAGGCGCGCTTCCACAACGGCAAGCCGGTGCTGGCCGCCGACGTCAAGCACAGTTTCGACACCCTGATGGGGCCGCACACCTCGCCGGCCTACAAGACCTTGCTGGCGGACGTGGCCGGGCTGGACGTGCTGGGCGAGCGGATCGTGCGTTTCCGCTTCCGCCAGCCCAACCGCGAGCTGCCGCTGGTGGTGGGCGGCCTGCCCATCTTCAGCCGTGACTGGGGCGACGAAATCGATCCGAAGACCGGCCGGCGCAAGACCTTCGACCAGGTGGTGATGGACATCCCGATCGGCAGCGGGCCCTACCGGATCGGCCCGGTCAAGTTCGGCAAGGACATCACCTATGTGCGCGATCCCGATTACTGGGCCGGAGACCTGCCCGTGCACCGCGGCATGGACAACTTCGAGCGCATCGTGGTCAAGATCTACCAGGACCAGACGGCCCGCCTGGAGGCCCTGAAGGCGGCCGAGTTCGATCTGATGCGCTTTTTCTCGGCCGGTGACTGGGCGCGCCGCGTCAACGGCAAGCGCTTCGAGACGGGCGAACTGGTCAAGGGTGAATTCCGCCACAGCCTGCCGACGGGCTTCCAGAGCTACGTGCTCAACACGCGCCGCCCGCCGCTGGACGACATCCGCGTGCGCGAGGCGCTGGGCCTGGCGCTGGACTACGAGTGGATGAACCGCCAGATGTTCTACAACAGCTACGAGCGGGTCAGCGGGCTGTTCGGCAACACCGCCTGCGCCGCCCGGGGCGAGCCTTCGGAAGCCGAGCTCGCACTGCTCAAGCCCTGGCGGGACCAGTTGCCGGCCACGGTGTTCGGGGCGGCATACACCCCACCGCGCACCGACGGTGAAGACGGCTTGCGCGGCAATCTGCGGCGCGCGCAGGCGCTGCTGCGCGAGGCCGGCTGGACCTGGCGCGAGGGTGCGCTGCGCAATGCCCAGGGCCAGCCACTGGTGCTGGAGTACCTGGACAGCAACGAGGGCGGCTCGCGGGTGGTGACCCCCTGGACGCGCAACCTCGAGAAGCTCGGTGTGCAACTGCGTTTCCGGCCGGTGGACTTCGCCCTCTACCAGCAGCGCCTGCGCAGCTTCGACTTCGACATCATCACCCTCAATTTTTCGGGCACCCACAACCCCGGCTCCGAGTACATGGATCTGTTCGGCAGCGAGGCCGCCAGGACCGAGGACTCCGGCAACTTCGCCGGCGTCAGCCATCCGGCCGTGGACCGGCTGATCCAGCAGATGGCCGGCGCCCGCCATGAGCCCGACTTTCTCGCCGCCTGCCGGGCGCTGGAGCGTGTGATTTCACATGGACACTACCTGATCCCGCAGTGGTCGGCACCCACGCACCGCATCGCCTACAACCAGTGGCGGCTGGCGCGGCCGGAGCAGATGCCACCCTACGCGAGCGGCGAGGACTGGGCGATCCACACCTGGTGGGCAAAATAAGGCCACGCCGCTACCTGACACACTGACGCTCGCCTATGTGGTCCTACATCCTCAAACGCCTCCTGCTGATGATCCCGACGCTGTTCGGCGTGCTGCTGGTGACGTTTGTGGTGATCCAGTTCGTGCCCGGCGGGCCGGTGGAGCAGTACATCGCCGAGGCGCGTGCGGGTGCCGGCGGCGCCGAGGGCGGCGGCATGGGCTACCGGGGCGGGCAGGGCGTCGATCCCCAGCGGCTGGAAGAGATCAAGGCGCTGTACGGCTTCGACAAGCCCGCGCACGTGCGCTTCTGGGACATGCTCGGCCGCTTTGCGCGTTTCGACCTCGGCACCAGCTTCATGCACAACAAGTCGGTGGGCGAGCTGGTGCTGGAGAAAATGCCGGTGTCCATCAGCCTGGGCCTGTGGACCTTCTTCATCAGCTACCTCGTGGCGGTGCCGCTGGGTGTGGCCAAGGCGGTGCGGGCCGGCTCGCGCTTCGACTTCGTGACGACGCTGCTGGTGCTGGTGGGCTACGCGATACCCGGCTTCGTGCTGGGCGTCGCGCTGCTGGTGGTCTTCGGCGGCCAGTTGCAGTGGTTCCCGCTGCGGGGCCTGACCTCGGCCAACTGGGAGGAGCTGTCCTGGGGCGCGCGCATCGTGGACTACCTCTGGCACATCACCCTGCCGGTCACGGCCATGGTGCTGGGCAGCTTCGCGGTCACGACCATGCTGACCAAGAACGCCTTCCTGGAGGAAATCCGCAAGCAGTACGTCATCACCGCGCTGGCCAAGGGCCTGAGCGAGCGGCAGGTGCTGTGGCGCCACGTGCTGCGCAACGCGCTGATCCCCATCGTCACGGGGTTTCCGGCCGCCTTCATCGGCGCCTTTTTCACGGGTTCGCTGCTGATCGAGACGCTGTTCTCGCTCGACGGCCTGGGCCTGCTGAGCTACGAAAGCGTGATCCGGCGCGACTACCCGGTCGTGATGGGGACGCTGTTCCTGTTCACGCTGATCGGCCTGCTGACCAAACTCATTTCCGATCTCTGCTATGTCTGGGTCGATCCCCGTGTCAAATTCTGAGATCTCTTCCGTCTCGCCCGCGCGCCGCGCCTGGCGACGTTTCCGGCGCAACCGGCTGGGTTACTGGAGCCTGGTGGCGTTCTGTCTGCTCGTGGTGCTGAGCCTGGCGGCCGAGTTGGTTTCCAACGACCGGCCCTGGGTCGTGCGCTACGAGGGCAAGACCTATTTCCCGCTCGTCAACGATTACCCCGAGACGGTGTTCGGCGGCGACTTTGAAACGCCCACCGACTACCTCGACCCCTTCATCCAGCAGAGGCTGAGCGAGGGCGAGAACTGGGCGCTGTTCGCGCCCAACCGCTATGGTGCACGCACGCTCAACTATTTTGCCGAGGCGCCCAACCCGGCGCCGCCCTCGGCCGCGAACTGGCTGGGCACCGACGACCGCGGGCGCGACCTGCTGGCGCAGCTCATCTACGGATTCCGGGTCAACGTGCTGTTCGGCATTGCGCTCACGGCCATCGGCGTGCTGCTCGGCGTCGTCACCGGGGCCATACAGGGCTTCTACGGCGGCCGGATCGACCTGGCCTTCCAGCGTTTCATCGAGATCTGGGGATCCATGCCCGAGCTGTACCTGCTCATCATCTTCTCGGCGGTGTTCGCGCCCAGCGTGGCACTGCTGCTGGTGCTGCTGAGCCTGTTCGGCTGGATGGGCCTGTCGGACTACGTGCGGGCCGAGTTCCTGCGCAACCGCCAGCTCGACTATGTGCGCGCCGCCCGCGCCATGGGCCTGCCGAACGGGCAGATCATCTGGCGCCATGTGCTGCCCAACAGCATGACGCCCGTGGTCACCTTCCTGCCGTTCCGCATGAGCGCCGCCATTCTGGCGCTGACCTCGCTGGACTTCCTGGGCCTGGGTGTGCCACCGGACACCCCTTCGCTGGGCGAGTTGCTGCGCCAGGGCAAGAACAACATCGACGCCTGGTGGATCTCGCTGTCCACGTTCGGCGTGCTGGTGCTGACGCTGCTGCTGCTGACCTTCACCGGCGACGCGCTGCGCGACGCCCTGGACCCGAGGAAGCAGGACGCATGAGCACAAGCGCCACGCCTTTGCTGGACGTCCGCGGCCTGACGGTGTCGTTCCAGGGCCGCGATGTGGTCCACGGCATCGATTTCTCCGTCATGCCCGGCGAGAAGCTGGCGCTGGTCGGGGAATCCGGCTCGGGCAAGACGGTGTCGGCCCTGTCGCTGCTGCGGCTGGCGCTGGGCGCCGAGGTCCGGGGGCGCGCCGTGTTCGAGGGGCAGGACCTGCTGTCGCTCAGCGAGCGCCAGTTGCGCGCGGTGCGCGGCGATGCGATCTCCTTCGTGTTCCAGGAGCCCATGTCGGCGCTGAACCCGCTGTTCCCCGTCGGCCGGCAGATCGCCGAGGTGCTGCAGCTCAAGCGCGGCATGTCGGCCAACCAGGCCATGCGCGAGGCGGTGGCCCTGCTGGCGTCCACCGGCATTCCCGAGCCCGAGCGCCGGGCCGGCGCCTTCCCGCACCAGCTCAGCGGTGGCCAGCGCCAGCGCGCCATGATCGCCATGGCGCTGGCCAGCCGACCGCGCCTGCTGGTGGCCGACGAACCGACCACGGCGCTCGACGTGACGGTGCGCGGCCAGATCCTCGGCCTGCTGGACCAGCTGCAGCGCGAGCATGGCATGGCCGTGTTGATGATCACCCACGACCTGAATCTGGTGCGGCGCTTTGCCGACCGGGTGGCCGTGATGGAGCAGGGACACATCGTCGAGCAGGGAACGGTGACCTCGGTCTTCGACGCCCCCGAACATGCCTACACCCGCAAGCTGCTGGGCAGCAAACCGGTGCGTGATGTCGTCGAGACGCCTCCCGGGGGGCCGACGCTGGTGCAGGCGCAAGACCTCCAGGTCGCCTATCCGGTCCCGCTGCCCGGCATCCGCGGCTGGTTCTCCCGCGGCCGCTACGTCGCGGTACATGACGCCAGCTTTGCGCTGCAGCCAGGCCACACCCTGGGCGTGGTCGGCGAATCAGGCTCGGGCAAGACCTCGCTGGCGCTGGCGGTGCTGGGCCTGATCCGGGCATCCGGCGGGCTGGCCGTGAACGGCCAACCCTGGCCCAGACATCAGAGTGCCCAGGAGCGTGCCTTGCGGCGGCAGGTGCAGGTGGTGTTCCAGGACCCGTTTTCCTCGCTCTCGCCGCGCATGACGGTCGAGCAGATCGTGGGGGAGGGGCTGCGGGTGCACGAACCCGGGTGGAGCGTGGCCACCCGGCGCGAGCGCGTGCTGGCCATGCTGCGCGAGGTCGGCCTGCTGGCCGATGGCGATGACGGCGCCGCCTGGCTGCAGCGCTACCCGCACGAATTCTCGGGCGGCCAGCGCCAGCGCCTGGCCATTGCCCGCGCGCTCATCGTCGAACCCACCGTGCTGGTGCTTGACGAGCCCACCAGTGCGCTGGACGTCACCGTGCAGCAGCAGGTGCTGCGACTGCTGCAACGCCTGCAGCGCGAGCGCGGGCTGGGCTACCTGCTCATCACCCACGACATGGACGTGGTCCGCGCCATGGCGCACCACGTGCTGGTGATGAAGGATGGCCGCGTCGTCGAATCGGGTGACTGCCGCGACGTGCTGGACGCGCCCCAACAGGCCTATACCCGGGAACTCGTGGCCGCCGCCGGCTGATCCTGGTGTATGGTTGGCTTGATTATTGTCAAGCCATAAGCTGCCCACTCCCTCTATAAACGAGACCCGGTGCCGGGTTCCTGTTTCCATGCGCCGACTTTTCATGCAATCACACCCGGAATTCCCCCCCATCACCGACCCAGGTCTGGGCGCGCCGATGCGCTGGCTGGCCCGGGGCTGGGCCGACCTGCGCGCCCAGCCCGTCCCGGGTCTGCTGCATGGCCTGCTGATCACGGTCTTCGGCTGGCTGCTGCTGTGGCTGGCCCGTGACCGGTTCTGGTTGCTGGCCGGCGCGTTTTCGGGCTTCCTGATCGTCGCCCCCATCATCGCCACCGGGCTCTACCAGATCAGCCGCCGCCAGGCGCAGGGGCAGCAGGCAAGCACCGGCGAGGTGCTGGCACTGTGGCGCTCGCGCGACCGGCGGCTGGTGCGTTTCGGCTGCCTGCTGGCGCTGGCCGGCACCGGCTGGGTACTGACCTCCGCCGGCCTGATCACCCTGTTGTCGGATACGCCGATCGAGCGGCCCGCCGATTTCCTGCGCCACGTGGTGCTGGTCCCTGAGATCGGCCTGTTCGAGATCTGGTTGCTGATGGGGGCCTTGCTGGCCGCGCCGGTGTTCGCCTCGTCGGTGATGGCCATTCCGATGCTGGTGGACACCAGCGTGCCGGTCAGCATGGCGGTTGCCGAAAGCTGGCGCACTGTGGCCAGCCAGCCGCTGCTCATGGCCTTGTGGGCGGCGGTGCTGGCGCTGCTCTCGGGCGTGGGCATGCTCACGGGCCTGCTGGGCCTGATCGTGATCATCCCATGGCTGGCCCACGCCAGCTGGCACGCCTACATCGAGTTGACGGCGCGCTCCCCCTACAAAACGCTCGGCCGCCCATGAAGTGGCCCGGCGCTCGGATCCATGGAAAACACCATCTTCGGCTACACAGAGGGGCAGATCGCCCAATTCGGACTGACCTTCGGCGTCGGTGCCTTCATCCTCTACATGCTGTTCATCGTGCTGAACCTGGCCCTCGAATCGAAGGCCGGCAAGTTCGGCACCTTCATCCTGTTTCTGGTGCTGTCGCTCGGCATGCTCGGATTTCTGGCCAAAAACGTCATCCAGTGGGTCCTGGGTATCTAAAGTCGTAGCAAGACGCTTGCCAGTATCGTTTTACACGGTTAGAATACTGGCTTCACGACCAAACGGGCGGGTACTTACCGGCCCTTTTTTTTTGGCTGATCGATTTCCGGCCGGTTTTGGCCAGTTCTCCGGCAAACGGGGGCGGTCCGGGCGGACGTCGGGCACGAACACAGGACAGATAGCGCACTGATGGGCTGGCAGGAAACCGTCACACAAACCGTGACCGGACTCGGATTCGACCTGGTGGATATTGAACGATCCGCCGGCGGCTTGCTGCGCATCACCATCGACATGCCCTGGACCCCGCCGGCCGATGGGGCAGAGCCGGCACCGGAGCGGTTCGTGACGGTGGAGGACTGCGAAACCGTCACCCGCCAGTTGCAGTATCTGCTGGAGGTCGAAGGGGTGGACTACCAGCGCCTCGAGGTCGGCTCGCCCGGCATCGACCGCCCGCTGCGCCACGAGAACGACTTTCTGCGTTTCACGGGGCAGGTGATCGACATCACGCTCAAGGCGCCCATCGGCGCCACCGGCAGCGGTGTCGCGGCCAATCGCAAGAAATTCCGCGGCACGCTCGAGCGTGCCGACGACGGCCAGCACTGGCGCATCGTCTGGAGCGACGAGCCGCCACCCAAGCCCGGCCAGCGGGTCAGCGCCAAGCGTGCACCGGCGCCGCTGCAGGCCCTGACCTTCGAGCTGGACGAGTTGCAGCAGGCGCGTCTGGCGCCGCTGGTGGATTTCAAGGGGCGCCGCGCGGCCCCCAAGGCATGACGGTCCGCTGCAGGGCTGGACACAAGTGACAAACAATACGATAGAAACAAGATCAGGAAAGGTGGGCGATTGATATGAACCGCGAAATGTTGATGCTGATCGATGCCATCTCGCGCGAAAAGAACGTCGAGCGCGACGTGGTGCTGGGCGCCGTCGAGCAGGCGTTGGCCTCGGCCACCAAGAAGCTGTACAAGGGCGACGTGGACATCCGCGTGGCCATGGACCCGGACACCGGCGCCTACGAGACCTTCCGCCGCTGGCTGGTCGTGCCCGATGAGGCCGGTCTGCAAAACCCCGATGCGGAAGAGCTGGTCAGCGACGCGCGCGACGACATCCCCGACATCGAAGTCGGCGACTACATCGAAAAGCCCGTCGAGAGCGTGCCGATCGGCCGCATCGGTGCCATGGCCGCCAAGCAGGTCATCCTGCAGAAGATCCGCGACGCCGAGCGCGAGATGCTGCTCAACGATTTCATGTCGCGTGGCGACAAGATCTTCGTCGGCACCGTCAAGCGCATGGACAAGGGCGACCTGATCGTCGAGAGCGGCCGTGTCGAAGGCCGCCTGCGCCGCAGCGAAATGATTCCGAAGGAAAACTTCCGTACCGGCGACCGCGTGCGCGCCATGATCATGGAAGTGGACCTGACCCTGCGCGGCGCGCCGATCCTGCTGTCGCGCTCTGCCCCGGCCTTCATGATCGAGCTGTTCCGCCAGGAGGTGCCCGAGATCGAGCAGGGCCTGCTGGAGATCAAGTCGTGCGCCCGTGACCCCGGCTCGCGCGCCAAGATCGCGGTGCTCTCGCACGACAAGCGCATCGACCCCATCGGCACCTGCGTCGGCGTGCGCGGCTCGCGCGTCAATGCCGTCACCAACGAATTGGCCGGCGAGCGCGTGGACATCGTGCTGTGGTCGGAAGACCCGGCCCAGTTTGTGATTGGTGCGCTGGCACCGGCCAACGTGGTGTCGATCGTGGTCGACGAGGAACGGCACGCCATGGACGTCGTGGTCGACGAAGAAAACCTCGCCATCGCCATCGGTCGTGGCGGCCAGAACGTGCGCCTGGCCTCCGAGTTGACGGGCTGGAAGATCAACATCATGACGGCCGATGAATCGGCCCAGAAACAGGCCGAGGAGGCCGACTCCATCCGCAAGCTGTTCATGGCCAAGCTGGACGTCGACCAGGAAATCGCCGACATCCTGATCGAGGAAGGCTTTACCAGCCTCGAAGAGGTGGCTTATGTGCCGCTGCAGGAGATGCTCGACATCGAGGCCTTCGACGAGGACACCGTCAACGAGCTGCGCGCCCGCGCCAAGGATGCCCTGCTGACGATGGAAATTGCCCGTGAGGAAAGTGTCGGCGAGGTTTCGCAGAATCTCAAGGACCTCGAAGGCCTCACGCCCGAGCTGCTGGCCAAACTGGCCGAGGCCGGCGTGCACACCCGTGATGAGCTGGCCGATCTGGCCACCGATGAGTTGACCGAGATTACCGGTCAATCCGATGAAGAAGCCACGGCCCTGATCATGAAGGCCCGTGCGCACTGGTTCTCCGGTGACGATGCTGCGTCGGCCTGAGTTGCGGAGGAGGAAAGATATTCATGACAAGTACCACCACCGTTGCCGAACTGGCCGCTGAACTGAACAAACCGACGGCTGTCCTGCTGGAACAGCTGTCGGCCGCTGGCGTGCGCAAAAACGCCGGCTCCGATCCGGTGTCCGAAACCGACAAGCAGTCGCTGCTGAACTACCTCAAGGCCAGCCATGGCTCGGCCGCTCCCGAGCGCCGCAAGATCACGCTGACCAAGAAGTCCACCACCGAGATCAAGCAGGCCGATGCCACAGGCCGTGCCCGCACGATCCAGGTGGAAGTGCGCAAGAAGCGCACCTTCATCAAGCGCGAGGATGAGGCACCTGCTACGCCGGCCGTCGAGCAGGCACCCCAGGACGCTGCCCCGGCCGCGCCGGTGATCGATGCCGCCGAGCTCGCCCGCCGTGAGGAAGAGGCCCGCCGTCAGGCCGAGCTGCTGCGCCGTCAGGAAGAAGAACTGGCGCAGAAGCGCCGCGAGCGCGAGGCCGAGGAAGCCCGCCAGGCACAGGAGCGTGCCCGCCAGGAGGCCGAGGCGGCCGCCGAAGCCGAACGGGCCAGGGCCGAGCAGGCGAAGACCGAGCAGTCCGCCGCCGAGCAGGCAGGGCAGGCCGAACAGGAGGCCAAGGCCAAGGCCGCTGCCGAGCAGCGTGCCGCAGCGGCCAAGGCCGAGGCGGACCACCACGCGGAGGCCAAGCGGCAGGAAGAACAGCGGGCCCGCGATCTGGAAGAGCGCCGCCGCAAGGCCGAGGCCGAGGCGGCCAGCATCCGCGCCATGATGGCTGCGCCGGCGCGCACGCTCGTGGCCAAGAAACCCGAGCCGCCGGCCGACGCCAAGACCAAGGGCACGCTGCACAAACCCGCCACGGGTGCCGCCACTGCCAAGCCGGCGGGTGCTCCCGCGGCGACCACCGGCAAGAAGGAAGTCAAGTCGGAGAATCTGTCGTCGACCTGGAAGGACGACGCGGCCAAGAAGAAGGAAATCAAGACCCGCGGCGACACCTCCTCGGGCCGCGGCAACTGGCGCGCCGGCCCGAAGGGGCGGCGTGGCGACCGCGACAGCCGCGACAGTGCCAGCGCCTTCGTCGCGCCCACCGAGTTCAAGCAGGTCGAGGTCCATGTGCCCGAAACCATCACCGTGGCCGAGCTGGCGCACAAGATGGCGGTCAAGTCCTCCGAGGTCATCAAGCAGCTCATGAAGCTGGGCCAGATGGTGACCATCAACCAGTCGCTGGACCAGGACACGGCCATGATCGTGGTCGAGGAAATGGGCCACAAGGCGGTGCAGGCCGCGCTGGACGACCCCGAGGCCTTCACCGAAGAGGAAGTGCAGGGCCAGCAGGCCGAGGCGCTGCCCCGCGCGCCGGTGGTGACCGTCATGGGTCACGTCGACCACGGCAAGACCTCGTTGCTGGACTACATCCGGCGCACCAAGGTGGCCGCGGGTGAAGCCGGCGGCATCACGCAGCACATCGGCGCCTACCACGTCGATACGCCGCGTGGCACCGTCACCTTCCTGGACACTCCGGGCCACGAGGCTTTCACGGCCATGCGTGCCCGTGGCGCCCAGGCTACCGACATCGTCATCCTGGTCTGTGCGGCCGATGACGGCGTGATGCCGCAGACCAAGGAAGCCATCCGGCACGCCAAGGCGGCGCAGGTGCCCATCGTGGTGGCGATCACCAAGGCCGACAAGCCCGAGGCCAACATCGAGCGGGTCAAGTCCGAGCTGGTTGCCGAGGAGGTCGTGCCCGAAGAGTTCGGTGGCGAGTCGCCCTTCGTGGCCGTGTCGGCCAAGACGGGGCAGGGCATCGACGACCTGCTGGAGCAGGTCCTGCTGCAGGCCGAAGTGCTGGAGCTCAAGGCCCCGGTAGACGCCATGGCCAAGGGCCTCGTGATCGAAGCTCGCCTGGACAAGGGCCGCGGTGCCGTGGCCACGGTGCTGGTGCAGTCCGGCACGCTGAAGGTGGGCGACGTGGTGCTGGCGGGTCAGACGTCGGGCCGCGTGCGCGCCATGCTCGACGAGGACGGCCGCAATGCCAAGGATGCCGGCCCCTCCATTCCGGTGGAGATCCAGGGTCTGGCCGAGGTGCCGCAGGCCGGCGATGAGTTCATGGTGCTGGCCGACGAGCGTCGTGCCCGCGAAATCGCCACCTACCGTGCCGGCAAATACCGCAGCACCAAGCTGGCCAAGCAGCAAGCCGCCAAGCTGGAGAACATGTTCGCCGAGATGTCGGCCGGCGAGGTCAAGACCCTGCCGATCATCATCAAGGCCGACATGCAAGGCTCGCAGGAAGCGCTGTCTGCCTCGCTGCTCAAGCTTTCGACCGACGAAGTCAAGGTGCAACTGGTGTACACCGGTGTCGGTGGCATCTCCGAGTCGGACGTGAACCTGGCGATTGCCTCGCACGCGATCGTGATCGGCTTCAACGTGCGCGCCGACGCCGGCGCGCGCAAGCTGGCCGAGGGCAACGATGTCGACATCCGCTACTACAACATCATCTACGACGCCGTGGACGAATTGAAGGCAGCGATGTCGGGCATGCTGGCGCCGGAAAAGCGCGAGGAAGACATCGGTACCGCCGAGATCCGTACGGTGTTCGTGGCCTCCAAGATCGGCACGGTGGCCGGCTGTATGGTCACGTCCGGCCAGGTCACGCGCAACGCGCACTTCCGTCTGCTGCGCGACAACGTGGTCATCTACACCGGCGAGGTCGAGTCGCTCAAGCGCATGAAGGACGACGTGCGCGAAGTCAAGGAAGGCTTCGAGTGCGGTATCAAGCTCAAGAACTACAACGACATCAAGGAAGGTGATCAGCTGGAGTTCTTCGAGATCAAGGAAATCGCCCGGACGCTGTAAGCCATGGTGCGCAAATCCTCTGTCCCCAACCGCGGGTTCCGCGTGGCCGATCAGATCCAGCGCGATCTGTCCGAGTTGATCGCGCGCGAGCTCAAGGACCCGCGGGTGGGCATGGTCACCATCAACGCGGTCGAGGTCACGCCCGATTACGCGCACGCCAAGGTGTTTTTCAGCCTGCTCACGGGCAATCCCGAGGAAACCACGGCCGGCCTGAATGCGGCCGCCGGTTTCCTGCGCAACGGCCTGTTCAAGCGCCTGCACATCCACACCGTGCCGACGCTGCATTTCGTGTTCGACCGCACCACCGAGCGCGCGGCCGACATGAATGCCCTGATCGCCAAGGCCGTCGCGTCGCGCTCCAAAGAGGACGGACAGTGACATGACGGCTGCTCCTCGTGCACGGGTGCAGCGTCGCCCCGTGCATGGGGTGTTGCTGCTCGACAAACCGCTGGGCCTCTCCAGCAACCAGGCCTTGCAGAAGGTCAAATGGCTGCTGCGCGCCGAAAAAGCCGGCCATACCGGTACCCTCGACCCGCTGGCCACTGGCGTGCTGCCGCTGTGCTTTGGTGCCGCCACCAAGTTCAGCCAGTTGCATCTGGATGCCGACAAGACCTACGAGACCATCGTGCGGCTGGGCGTGCGCACCGCCACGGCAGACGCCGAAGGCGAGGTGATCGACACGCGCGCGGTCAACTGCACCGTGGGGCAGGTGGTCGAGGTGCTGGACCGCTTCACCGGAGCGATCCGGCAGGTGCCGCCCATGCACAGCGCGCTCAAGAAGGACGGCAAAGCACTCTACGAGTACGCCCGCGATGGCGAAACGGTGGAGCGCGAGCCGCGCGAGGTCGTGATCCACGAACTGGAGCTGCTGGACCTGCAACTGCAGGGCGATGTGCCCCAGTTGCACCTGCGCGTGCACTGCTCCAAGGGCACCTACGTCCGCACCCTGGGCGAAGACATCGGCGAGGCGCTGGGCTGCGGCGGTCACCTGACCATGCTGCGCCGCATCGCCACCGGACCGTTCGCGGTGGGTCGCTGCATCACGCTCGAGGCGCTGGAGGCCATGGACGAGGCGGCGCGCCTGGCCTGCCTGCTGCCGGTCGATGCGCTGCTCGAAGGGCATGCCAAGGTGACGCTCGACGCCGACAACGCCGCGCGCTTCCTGAGCGGCATGCGCCGCCGCGGCGCCTGGACAGACCAGTCACACGTCGCCGTGTACGGTCCGCCCCCCCAAGCCACCCAACACCAGCCCGTGCTGCTCGGCACTGCCCGTACCCAGGCTGGCGAACTCATCCCGGGGCGTCTGCTGAGCCCCGTCGACATACAGCAAATCCTGGAAATTGCATCATGAGCACTCAAATCCGCAACATCGCCATCATCGCCCACGTTGACCATGGTAAGACGACCATGGTTGACCAACTCCTGCGTCAGAGCGGCACCTTCGCCGAACACGAGAAGGTGGTCGACACCGTGATGGACAACAACGCCATCGAACGCGAGCGCGGCATCACCATCCTGGCCAAGAACTGTGCCGTGAGCTGGCAGGGCACGCACATCAACATCCTCGATACCCCCGGTCACGCGGACTTCGGCGGCGAGGTGGAGCGGGCACTGTCCATGGTTGACGGTGTGGTGCTACTGATCGACGCGCAGGAAGGCCCCATGCCCCAGACGCGCTTCGTGACCAAGAAGGCCTTGGCCCTGGGCCTCAAGCCGATCGTGGTGGTCAACAAGGTGGACAAGCCTGGCGCCAACCCCGACAAGGTCATCAACGCCGCCTTCGACCTGTTCGACAAGCTCGGTGCCACCGACGAACAACTGGACTTCCCCGTGGTCTACGCCTCGGGCATCAATGGCTGGTCGGCGCTGGAGGAGGGCGAGCCCGGCGAACAGTGGGGCCCCGACATGTCGGCCCTGTTCGATACCGTGCTCAAGCATGTGCAGCCGCACGCCGGCGACGCGAGCGCACCGCTGCAACTGCAGATCTCGGCGCTGGACTACAACAGCTTCGTCGGCCGCATCGGTGTCGGTCGCATCAATGCCGGTACCCTCAAGCCTGCCACGGACGTGCTGGTGATGGAAGGCCCCGACGGCAAGTCCTTCAAGGGCCGCATCAATCAGGTGCTCAAGTTCCAGGGGCTCGATCGCGTCCAGGTCACGGAAGCGGGCCCCGGCGACATCGTCCTGATCAACGGCATCGAGGACATCGGCATCGGCGTGACGGTGACCGATCCGGCCAACCCCCAGCCGCTGCCCATGCTCAAGATCGACGAGCCGACGCTGACGATGAACTTCTGCGTCAACACCTCGCCGCTGGCCGGCCGCGAAGGCAAGTACGTGACCAGCCGCCAGATCTGGGACCGCCTGCAGAAGGAACTGCAGAGCAACGTGGCCCTGCGCGTGAAGGAGACCGACGAAGACGGCATCTTCGAAGTGGCCGGTCGCGGTGAATTGCACCTGACCATCCTGCTGGAGAACATGCGCCGCGAAGGCTACGAACTGGCCGTGTCCAAGCCGCGCGTGGTGTTCAAGGACATCGATGGCGTGAGGCACGAGCCGATCGAGCTGGTTACCGCCGACATCGAGGAAGGCCATCAGGGTGGCGTGATGCAGGCACTGGGCGAGCGCAAGGGCGAACTGGTGAACATGGAGCCCGATGGCCGCGGTCGCGTCCGTCTGGAGTACCGCATCCCGGCGCGTGGCCTGATCGGCTTCACCAACGAGTTCCTGAACCTGACCCGCGGCTCTGGCCTGATCTCCAACATCTTCGACGGCTACGAGCCGCACAAGGGGGAGATCGGCGGCCGCAAGAACGGTGTGCTGATCTCGATGGACGACGGTGAAATCTTCACCTACGCGCTGGGCAAGCTGGACGACCGCGGCCGCATGTTCGTCAAGGCCGGCGACCCGGTGTACGAAGGCATGATCGTCGGCATCCACAGCCGAGAGAACGACCTCGTGGTCAACGCCACGCGGACCAAGCAGCTGACCAACTTCCGTGTCAGCGGCAAGGAAGACGCCATCAAGATCACACCGCCGATCGAGCTGACGCTGGAATACGGCGTCGAGTTCATCGACGACGACGAACTGGTCGAAATCACGCCCAAGAGCGTGCGTCTGCGCAAGCGCCATCTCAAGGAGCACGATCGCAAGCGCGCCAGCCGCGACAATGCGTGATGCCGACCTCGGGGCCGCTGGAGCGGCCCCGGCAGGCTGACCAGGTACGCTCCTGTTTCAGGAGCCCCTGGCAGGCTCCCGTTCACCCGCCGGTAACGCCGCCGGGTGCAACTGCTGGTACACCGTCGTGGCCAGCGCCAGCAGCGCGGGCCGTGACAGCTCGCCGCTGAGCGCGTAGCCAAAGCCCTGATCCATCCAGTAGAAACTGGACACCGGCCCCTCGCGGTGGAACTGGAAGGCGGTGGCCTGCGCGTCCCGTCCCTCGTCCATGGCGCCCAGGTACAGGGTGATGCGACGGCCGGTTGCGTCCTGGTACATGAGCTGGGCACGCGCGCCGCGTCCGCCCGGCAGCAGTCGCCCGCCCATCAGCTCATAGCCCTGGTCCTGCAGGTACGGGACCGTCAGTGGACGGGCCAGTCGCCTGGACAGCCATTGCACCAGGTGCTCCTGCTGGTCGGCCGTCACCTCCACGGGGTGGCGCTGCTCGGGCTGATAGACCGCATGGGCCACGACCGCCTGCTGGGCAAACCGCAGCGGCCCCGCCATGGCGATCTGCTGATCCTGTCCGGGCAGCGGCCAGTCGCCGTATCCCCGCATGGTCCAGCCCAGGCCGAAGGCCAGCACCCAGCCGGCCGCCAGAGCTCCCCAGGTGGTCCAGCGGCCGCGCGTGGCCCTGGTCTGTTGCAGCCGCTCGGCCGCCTGCCGCAGGCCGGTGGGCAGTGGGCGCTCCCCCCAGTCACCATGGAGCCCCTGCAGCAGCGCGCGCTGGTGCTCCCAGGCCCGGACATCGTCCTGTGCCCGCTCATCCAGCCGGGCCAGCAACCGCTGTGTCGCGGCAGGCGGCAGGCGCCCGTCCACCAGGGCATGCAGGTCGGCGTCATCGCCGGGCGGGGCTTGGGAGGGAAAGTTCATGGCGATTGCGCGAAATCGGGGCGGGGTTCATTTCATGCGCCGCAGTGCCGCCGG
>Ga0265293_10005467_pt1 | contig 21169 bp, 19 predicted proteins | sample Munlanlewell138R_FD_192505 | JGI IMG/M metagenome (GOLD analysis project Ga0265293, IMG submission 192505) | Leachate microbial communities from a municipal landfill in Southern Ontario, Canada - Leachate well 138R | ecosystem: Engineered > Solid waste > Landfill > Unclassified | place: Canada... | reverse complement strand
GCAGGGATCGGTGTCCCCCGCCGCCTATGCCGCATCCCTGGCGGATGTGGCTTGCCAATATGGGGGCTTCAATCTTCTAGTTGGGGATATGGATCAGGTCTGCTATGTGTCAAACCGCAAACCCGGTGTTGCCAGCCTCGGCAGCGGCATTTATACCCTCAGCAATCATGTTCTCGACACCCCCTGGCCGAAAGCAGAGCTGGCTCGCCTCAAGCTCACCCAGGCATTGCGCACGCCGACGCTGGAAATTGAAAACCTGTTTGCGGTACTGGCAGATAGTCAGCCCTTTGGCGACCATGAGCTGCCCGTCACTGGCGTGGGGCTGGAGCTGGAGCGAACCCTGTCGCCGCCCTTTATTGTCGGCGAAGAGTACGGCACCCGCGGTACCACGGTGCTGATGGTGGATAAGCAGGGTCGACTGATCTATGCCGAGCAGGGTTTTCTACCCGGAGGCGTCAAAGGGGAGTTGATGTTGCAGGAATTTACCATCAAACCCTGAGGCGGGCGCTGCTTTCCCATAACCTGTACTCTGGCAGTACATTGGTTTATTATATTCGCGCAAACATTATTTCTGGTACTCCCGATTTCTTGTCAAAGTCCTTGTGGCTCGGAACCCTCGCGCACATCTCTGCCGTATGTCGCACTGGGGCGCGGTGGCTCGAAGGCATGTTTTGGGCTGGTGGCGCCTGTCAATTGCCGTATTAGCATATTCTTATATGGGTGGTGCGGGGCAAAACCGCGGTCTGAAATGGAAACCAAGGTGAAGATGGCTTGCTTGAAGCCGGCGGCTTTGAAAAGCTACTTTGCCTAATCCCGTAATCATAATCTAGAGGTGGTCGATCATGTTGTTTGGAGCTAATACCCTTGAAGGTAAACGAATTCTCGTCACTGGTGGCGGCACCGGTTTGGGCAAAGCCATTAGTGAGGGCCTGTTGGCGGTTGGCGCCGAGGTGTATATCTGCGGCCGCCGCGAATCAGTGCTTCAGGAAGCGGTTGAAGAGCTGAAGAAAATTGGCAGTGGCAAAATCCACTACCGCATTGTCGACATTCGCGATGCCGACGCTGTCGACGCCATGGTGGAGTCCATCTGGCAGGAAGGCCCGCTTACCGGTCTGGTGAACAACGCGGCAGCCAACTTTATTTCACCCACCAAGGACATTTCTTCCCGTGGGTATAGAGCCATCACCTCCACGGTAATGGACGGCAGTTTTTATACCACTCTGGCCGTGGGCAAACGCTGGATCGATCAGGGCATCAAGGGTTCTATTCTCAGCAATCTGGTGACCTGGGTGTGGACCGGTTCCGCTTACGTTGTGCCCTCTGCAATGGGCAAAGCGGCCATTCACGCCATGACCATGTCCCTGGCGGTGGAGTGGGGTGGCTACGGCATTCGCGTCAACGCCATGGCGCCCGGCCCATTCCCAACCCCTGGCGCCTGGGAAAAACTCGATCCCACCGGCATCAGCTCAGGCGCCACTGATCCCAACACAGTGCCCCTGAGACGCTACGGCAAGCTGCCCGAACTGCAAAACCTGGTGATCTTTATGATGTCTGACGGCTGTGAATACATCACCGGCCAGACTATCGGCATCGACGGCGCCCACCACCTGGCCGGCCCCAATACCTTCGCATCCCTGTCTGCTATGAGCGATGAGGACTGGGCGAAAGCGCGGGAATTGATCAAAGCCTCTGCCGAAAAAGAGAAGCAGGCACGTTCAGTCTGATACCGGGAGGGTACATGGAACTCAAAGCATTTACGTTTAGTATCGCCAATGGCGTTGCTCATATCACCATGAATCAGCCCGAGCTGGGCAATCCGATCAACCGGATTTTTTGCGAAGAGTATGATGCTCTGTCCATCGTCTGTGAGCAAAACCCTGAAGTCCGCGCTATCCTCATCGATGCCAACGGCACCAACTTCAGCCTGGGCGGCGATCTTAAGTACTTCAAACAATCCCGGGAGGCGCTGCCACGGGAGTTCAAGGAAATGACCGACCGCCTTCACGCCGGTGTTGCCCGTTTCCGCCGTCTCGATGCCCCGGTGGTGATTGCCGCTGACAATCTGGTTGTGGGTGGCGGCGCTGCAGTTGCCGCTGGTGCCGATGTGCTGATCTGCACCGACAGGGCTAAATTCTATGGTGCCTTCGCCGGTATCGGTGTCTCCGGCGATACCGGAATGTCCCACTTTTTGCCCCGTCTCGTCGGCGTTCGCAAGGCCGTGGAATTTATGATGCTCAACAAAATGTGGAGCGCCCAGGAGGCTCTGGATAACGGTCTGGTTTCTGAAATTGTCGCTCCCGATGAACTCGCAAGTCGCGCTCGCGCGGTGGCGGAGCAACTTGCTGCAGGTCCGACAGGCGCCTTTGGACGCATGAAACGCTTGCTGCTGTCGACCTGGGATCAACCTCTGGAGCAGCAGCTTGCATCCGAGGCGGCGGGCATGGTCGAATGCGCTAAAAGTGAAGATACCTGGAACGCCATTAACGCAGTGTTGGCGAAACAAAAGCCTGTCTTTAACAATCAATAGGCTGGAATATTCGCATCTGAGCCCACTGGGGTGCCAGGTGCGGATTTGCCCTAGTACTCTTTCAATGTAATTTTGTCTTATCGAGCTGCCATCGCCAGCAGGGCTGGCTCCTTCGGAATAATCATTTATTTGTAGCCAGCCCTGCTGGCGATGTCTGAAGATTATTTATGATAGACAATATCAAATTGAAGCAACACTAGTTTTCCGGCCTGCCCTGGAGCCTGTTAACACTCATGGGATCATCGCTGGGGGCAACAATCATCCCAGCCCTTTGAGTGTTAACAGATTCTCAACAAAGCTCCTGTCTAAAAGCTGCCTTCTTGCTCTGTCTTTGCCAAGACAGTTCGTTGACTTTATTGCTGGGTTTTTTGTCTATCCTTGTGAGCTGAGGGTGGCGACGGCTGCTATACAGAGAATTGATCTTTGGTTGTCGTTTACTGTACTATATTTGTTTTAAGCAAATTATTGCTGTTGTCCCTCTGCTCGCCTGTAGTTATTGCCGGGCTTTGGCGCAGGGATCTTAATTTGCCTGGTTGTTGCGTTTTCATGCTGGGATCGAGAGGTTTTTTTGGACGAGAATACGGCTACAGAAGCGGTTATCCCCGATGGCTATTTTGCGGTTAGCTTGGGTGAGGGCTTTGGCGACAGTTTTGGCAATATTTACAAAAAAGCCATAGGCGAAAAATACCTTTTGGGATTCCGGGTACTGGCGAAACACCTCAATCATACGGGCGCCTGTCATGGCGCTTCTATCGCCCTATTCGCCGATATGCAATTGATGGCGGTCAAACATCAGACTCCCTACGTGGGACAGCATATGCCCACCAAAAACCTCAATATAGATTACATCGCCCCCATCGGGTCGAATGCCTGGGTGGAAATGGATGTGGATCTGGTTCGAATGACAAGAACGACCATGTTTTCCCAGGCATTGATGAGGGTCAATGGCAAAGTTGCTGTCAGAGCCACTGCCAGCTATCACATCCCGCAGCAAGCTCTAAACCCTTAGGAGATTGAGATGAAAGAAATACGACCCGAGGACGACTTTCGTCGTGCCCCTTTTGGCAACGATCCTTTTTTGAATGAAAGCTGGTATTTCAATATTCTCGATCCAGAAAAGGACATCGGGATTTTTCTCAGGTTAGGTATTTTCCACAATGCCAAACACGCAAACCTCAGTGTCTTGATCGTAAATAATGACCGAGAGGTGTACAGCAGGCTCCACTACAACCAGCCTGTACCCGATGGCAATACCGATATCGGCATAGGTCTGGCGGGTTTCAAAGTCACCGCCGTCGAGCTTTTGAACGAGTACCGCCTCGAATACGTGGATGAAGCCTACGGCTTGAAGATCGATGTCAACTGGAAAGGCATGCACCCAGTTGTCGATGGCAATATGCACGTTAAAGCACGCCCCGGCTCCGCCCACATGGAACAGGCCGGGCGTGTCAAAGGCACCATGGCTTACCGGGAAAAGCCCATTGCCATAAACGGTTTTGGCAACAGGGATCACGCGGTAGGACGCAGGAATTGGAGTATTTTCGGCGGTCACAAGCTGATGTGGGCGGTATTTGAAGATGGCATGTCTGTCGCCGTGGGTCGCTTCGATATTGGCAAAAAAGGCATTATCGATATGAACTGGATCTGGCGTGACAATGCCCTTCACGATGTCACCACCCAAAGGTTTGACATGATTGCCGATGAGGCCGGGCGCACGGTTGGCGCCGATATTGGCTTCAGCGATGACAAGGGGCGCAGCTACCACTTTAAGGCCAGCCGCAAGTCCGCCGCCCATTGGCCCTTTGACGGCTACTTCCTCGAGGAAGGTTTTGCCCAATATGTGCGCGATGATGGCGTTGTCGGCTATGGCTTGCTGGAACGCGGCTGGAAAGGAGAACTCAATTAACGGCGTCGTTTTCAGCGCCACGGCAACAGCGAATATTGGCCGATAAGGCATGCAACCACTGGTGAACACCAATTGCCGCCAGCAACAAAAAGTATTGAGGAGGCTACATGTCCAGTAGCGATCAGTCGTTTCACGATCAATTAGTGCCTGTGGGTACGGCGGATAAACCGGAAAGATTTTTCGACCGTTTTATGTTCAATATGCACCCCGCCAATGCAACAGCGCCGTCGGTGATTATGGGCTTTGGCCACTACCCAGGGCGCGATGTGGCCGATGGCTTTGCCCTTGTCAGTCTGCCGGGAGAGCAGCGCAATGTCCGTTTTTCCACCGAACTCAGCGCCACCAATGGCGATGGCGCGGGTCCCCTGAGATTCAAATGCCTCGAGCCCAACAAAACCTGGCAATTGCGCCTCGAAGCCAACCCCACCGGAATGGAATACGACATCACCTGGCACGCCCGCACACCCTACTGGCTGGGTGTGGTAGAAGTTGAAAATACCGGGGAGATACCGACGAATTTTGAGCACCTTGTCCAGTCCGGCCGCTATGAAGGCACCCTGACCATTGATGGCCAGGTATTTTCCGTCGACGGCTGGTACGGCCAGCGCGACCGCTCACGGGGCGTGAGAACCATGAGCGGTGGCCAGGGGTTACATATCTGGTACCAGGCGCAGTTTGCAGATCGCTCCGTGGGCTTTCTGCTGGTTGAATCCCGCAGCGGCGAACGGATACTGATTGAAGGCGCGGTTATGCATGAAGATGGCACCATGGACGATATTGTCAATGTGCGCCATGCCCTGGAGTTTAACGATCTGGATCTCACCGCAGGGGTTGTTGAAGTCACCACCGCTTCAGGTGCGGTCTACGTCATTGATACCGATGCAACGGCTGGCGGTGGTTTCATGGCTGGCGGCGGCTATGGCGGCCACCACGGCAAAGTGCGCGGTCGCGATTACATGGCTCACGAAGTCTACGCCCTGGATGGCTCTGTGACCCAGCGCACCGTCGATACCTCGCTGACAGATCGTCTCGCCCGCTTTACCTGGAACGGTCAAACCGGCTACGGCATCTTCGAATTTGCTCTCAGCCGCAGCTCGTCTTACCAATACTCGCCAACATTGAAGTAACACTGTTAAAAAAAGCCCTCGAATTACGGGGGCTTTTTTAAGGCTCTTTGCATCGCCAATTGATTACTGGCTGTGCTGCTCGTAGAGGGGCACGTACTGTTTTTTCAGGACTACTTTGTTGATTTTTCCCGTCGCAGTGCGGGGGATTTCGTCGACAAAGACCACATCGTCAGGAATCCACCAGCTGGCAATCTGGCCTTTTAGATAGTTTTTTATGCCCTCATCATCAATGTCGCAGCCGGATTTTTTTACCGCGATGAGGAGGGGGCGTTCCTGCCATTTGGGATGGGGTATGCCGATCACCGCAGACTCCTGGATAGCGGGGTGAGAGGTGGCGACGGCTTCAATAATTGCCGAGCCAATCCATTCGCCGCCGGATTTGATCAGATCCTTGGAGCGATCCACCAGTTCCAGATAGCCGTCGGGGTGAATGCAGGCAATATCGCCGGTTTTGAACCAGCCGTCGTCTGTCATATAGCCTGAGGTGTCGGCATCGCTGTGGTTCAGGTATCTGGAAATAACCCAGGGGCCTTTCACGATAAAGTGCCCAGGCGTTTTGCCGTCGAACGGAACATCATTGCCATCGTCGTCAATCAAACGCTGCTTAATGCCGAAGTTCATTAAGCCGCCCCGGTATTTTTTGGTGGTTTTTTCATCCCGAGACAGATCGCTGTACTCGCTTTTGAGAATCGGCATGGAGCCCATTTGCGCCTCGGTCATTCCCCAGGCTTGACCAACCTCGAGGTTAAACTGGGTTTCGAGGGTTTCCACCAGGCCTCTGGCGGGTTTGGATCCCGACAGCACCACCTTGGTCACGGTGCCGAAGTCCCGCTTGTGCTCTATGGCATAATCGACCATGGACTGCAGAATTGTCGGCACCCCGGCCGCCAGGGAAACCTGGCCGACGTCGACCAGTTCCATCAGCTTGTCCGGTGCATAATCCCGACCCACCAGAGCCAGTCGGGCGCCGAGCAAGGGCGCGGCAAAGGGCATCATCCAGGCATTGGCGTGGAACATTCCCGTCAGCGATAAAAAGGACTGGCCACTGCCATCCCGTTCGGGATAGCCGTAAAAGCCTTTGCTGGTTGAGCTCAGTGTCATTAAGACGTTGCCCCTGTGGGTATAGACCACGCCTTTGGGTCTGCCGGTTGTACCCGACGTGTAGCAGATGGTGCAGCCGCTGAGTTCATCGAGCACCGGCCAGCGAAATTGGGCATCGCCTTGCCGGGCAAGGTCGTCGTAGGCGTATAGATGCTTAAAAGGGTGATGCTCGGGAATGGCATCAATATCGTCAAGCCAGATATAGTGTTCAACGGTGGTGAGCTGTTCGGAAATAGCGGCAATTGTTTTCCAGCTGAGGCTGTCAACACAGAGCGCCTTGTCGGCGGCATCGTTGATGATGTAGACGAGATCGTCGGGATGAAGCCTGAGATTAATGGTGTGCAGCGCCGCCCCCATGCCGGGCACGGCGTAAAACAGTTCCAGGTAGCGCCGCGTGCTCCAGGCAAAGGCGCCCACCTTATCCCCCACATCAATGCCGAGATCGATAAGCGCACTGGCAACAGCGCGGGCGCGAGCACCGATTTCGCCGTAGTTGGTGACCACGATCTGGTCATTGTTTTCCCGCGAGATAACCTCGACCTTGGGGTAGACAATTTCGGCGTATTCAATAAGGTCACTGGTAATCAGTGGCGTTTGCATCATGTAAGAATCGGTGTTCACGAATCAAATCCTCAAATGTATTTTTTGGTATGCAGATTTCATGGCACCAGCGATAGCTTTTGCGATGCCGTCAGGGCATAGAGATCCCAAAGCTGTTTGTCGAGAGCAGGCAGTTGTTGCGGAGATTCAAAAACGACCTTGTGAATCGCGACAATCAGGCGGCGAGCATCATCCAGTGCCCCGTTGATGTTGCGCAAGAAGGCAAAATCCTGGGGGCGGCCGAGGGTTTCCTTTAGGGGGTTGGAGAGGGGATGGTTGTCGCCAAAGGCCTGTAGCGCCAGGGTGAAAATACCCTGCATGGCCTCCAGCTCATCCGCTTTGTATGCGGTGCTCGTGCGGCTCTCGGCAACGCTGTACCTGGTGATTGCGGCAAGTTTTTCACACTGCATCGACCACCAGGAACTGTCGGCAACCTGCTCTTTTAGCGGGCCGGCCAGCACCTTGGCGACGGTGTTCTGGAACGAAGCGCTGGACATGTCAAGCTTTTCTGTGGCTGGCAGGGTTCTGGTTTGAGGGCTGTTGCGGGTGATCAATTCGAGGGCGTATTTTTCGACCCTGGGACCCCATCCCAGCATCGCCAGTGGAATCTGCCCATCAATGGCGGAGCCCGTGAGGAAACGCTTGTAAATATTGTGGTTGGTGGCCATAAACCGCTGGCAACAGTAGACCTCCCACCAGCGCAGGGCATCAGGATCGGCCTTGAGGCCACTGGCCTGCTCCCACAGTGTTATAGCGTCCTCCCTTTTCAGGAGACGGCCAACCCGACCATCCTCGTCTGCCCACAGGGGCAGCAATGAAAAGGCCAGGTCACAGAGGGGGTCGCCAATGGACCAGATTTCCCAGTCAAGAATGGATTTGATGCGGCCGTCGGCGGCGTAGAGAAAATTGCCACTGCGAAAATCACCGTGGCAAATTGCCGGTTTTTGTGGCGGTGGTGGCGGGTTGTGCCGCAGCCAGCCAAACACAGCTTCGGTGATGGGATCTACGTAAACGGAGGAGGCGCGGAATATTTTTTCCTGGCTCTCCAGCATTTTGAGCCATCCCGAGGCGTAGGCCAGAGCCTTGTCCTCTGCCACCAGACCCAGTTCAACGGGGTCATAGGTTGCCAGTGTGCCCAGTAGTGTCCAGCAGTCTTTGCCGATACTTTCCCGCTGCGACACGTAGGGTTCTTCCATCAGAGCCTCGAGGGTGGCGTCGCATCCCTTGATTTCTTCCATGATCAAAAATTCACAGCCCAGTGCGTCGAGATTCGAACAGTAGGCGATGGGTTCTGGCACAGGATAGCCTTTGTTGTAGACAGCAGTCAGTACTTTGTACTCCTTTCTGGCGTCCGCGGGAGAGACGCCGCCATCCGGAGGAATGCAGCGCAAAATGGCCGAGGCCTCCACCTGTTCGCCGTGGCGCTGGCCGCTGTAGTCAAAGCGGTAGGTAAATCTGGACGCACCGCCAAACATCGGTTTCAGATTTTTAACGATAAATTCTCCGCCATCGCCAATATGTTTTCTGCCATAAGCGGCCAATCGGTCTGGGTCTGGCGAAAATTGCTTAACCGTCATTTAGGTTTCCTTCGTCTGGTTTTTCGGGGAGTGCGGCGTCTCGGCTCAATCAAAAAGAGAATGACGTTGTCAGTGTTCAGGCTAGCCTGGATATTGCACAGTTACGCTCACGGATCAAGATATTCAACTTAATCAAGCTGCTCGACGAGTCCTTTTGCCTTGGTGATACTTTGCCACCGGTTCGTGCGCCGGTGTTTGGCCGGCGCGGGCAGTGCTCGACGAAAAAAGGCAACTGGTTCAAGATCCTGGTTTGGGGGTGGACAAAACCGAAATCTGAGTCTGTCTGGTGGAACTTCGGGACTAGCCTGGCGAGTATTGCAAGCGCTGTCTGCGTCGCCCAATTAAAGAGCCCCAACCCTTTAATAAGGACTCTTTAATAAAATTTGCTCGAGTCTACTAAGTTAATCTCGCAATGACAATAGTTGGGGGCTAAATAGGAGCTACGGGTGAATGGATAAGGTGAATGGATAAAAGGTTGGCTCTCTTTGCGCGCCGCAGCCGTGCAAAGAGTTTGTCGGGGCTGATAGCCCCTGCGCGCCGGGGCTGGTCGCCGTCATTGCCGCAGTCAGGCGCTTGCCGAAGTTTTCAAATATGGCACCAGATCCGTGTAGCCGCCAACATAGGTGTTGCCGTGGAGTATCTGGGGAACCGTGCGGGTTGGGCGCCCCAGAATATTGGCGAGCGCCACTGAAGATATCCCCTCGGCGTAGATGTCGATGTAGTCGTAACTATACCCTTTTGCTTTGAGAAGCTGGGTTGCGGCGACACAGTAGCCGCAACCGGGACGACCATAGACGGTGAATTCTGCCATAAATACATTCCTTAATAGTGGCTATAGGGGCAAAAGCGTACTTTAAGCGGCAAAGAGACCCAATGGAATTCTCTATATGGGGATGATAGGGAAATCCTATGTCACGACTTTGCCGGTCTGCTCAACCAGGCGAGTATCTCCACATGGGGTGTATGGGGGAACTGATCCAGAGGTTGGACTTCCTGGGCGGTGAAGCCTCCCTCGAGAAACACCTGAAGATCGCGACTGAATGTCGCCAAATCGCAGGAGATATACAAAATATGACTGAGCTGAGGGCAGCATTGCAGCAAGACATCGCTATGGCGAAAGCCGTCCCTGGGGGGGTCTAGTACCAACACTTTTGTTGCCCGTGCGGTTGTGGCCAGGCTGCGGACGCTGTTCTCTGAAAAAAGATCCGCGATTGCTGTGGTCACGCCGGACAGGGCGCGATGGTTGAGGTTGTCGACAGCTTCCCTGACTCCCTCGACGGCAAGAATCTGTTCAAAGCCTGCCAGGGACAGCACCTGGGTAAAATTGCCTGATCCGGCGAAGAGCTCAAGCACCGGCGCGCCCTTGTCCATATCGGCAACGCACTGAGACAACCAGGCGCGCATGCGCTCATTTTGTGCACTGTTGGCCTGGCGAAACGGTCGGCGTCGGTTAACAGAGACGTCGTTGTAGCCAATGTCCTCGTCGATATCTATGGTTGTCCACGAACCTTTTTGGGGCGGGCGAAATTGGCGATTGGGGAGCGACGCTAATAAACTCGCCAGGGTTTCGCGGTTGTGGTCGCTGAGAATGGGGCAGTCGCTGATGGCCGCGATGGTCTTGGAGCCCTGGGCGACATAGCCGAGAATGTTGCCGTCGCTTTTAAACTGGGCGCGATTGCGGTAGCCGAAGACTTGCGGTGAAGGCAGGATGGCTTTGATGGCCTTGTCAATTCCCAGTCTGGCGAGAGTGCGCCGCACTCTGCTCTCCTTGACCTCGAGTTGTGCGTCGTAGGATACAAATTGCCAGGGGCAGCCGCCACAGTGGCCGGCGCCAAAACCCTGGTGTTTGCAAGCGGGTTCAATCCGTTCGGCAGCGGGTTCCAGCAAACGAACCAGTTCGGCAAAACCAAAGCGTTTTTTGAAACCGGTAATGCGAAATTCACCAGTCTCACCTTTCCAAACACCGGGAACAAAAAAGACCTGGCCATTGGGATGCTCGACGATGCCATTGCCCTCCGAGGCCAGATCACGGACGGAGGCGGTAAAATGTTCGTTGATTGCGGGCATGGCTGTCTTGGCTGCAAGGTGGCCGGCAATAATACCATTTCCCGCGACGGGAGGGTTTTCCCCTAACTGCGATTGCTGTCGAGAAAGCGGCCACTGGCTTTTGGTTTGCTGGACTTGCACGGCTTTGCCCAAACGCTGTCCATAAAGAAGTTTCTCTGCACCAATGGCCGGGAAATAAAACTTGCCGGGAACAGTAGGGGCTGCCCCGGCAAGGGAGATTAGATGTCGTATCCCCGCTCGTCGTGCAGAGCTATATCCAGTCCGGAGGTCTCTTCCTCGGCGTTCATGCGCAAGCCCATAACGGCATCCAGTATTTTGAGAAGCACAAAGGTGACCACCGCCGTATAAGCAAAGGTGGCGCCAACGCCAATAAGCTGGACGCTGACCTGGGAGGCCATATCCATGCCCTCGTTATAGCCCTGGCCGCTGAATACTCCCAGTTGGTCAGAGGCAAAGACGCCAGCAAAAATAGTCCCGAGAATGCCGCCTACGCCGTGAACGGGAAACACATCGAGGGAGTCATCAATTTTGAATTTTTGCTTGATGGCCTGGGTGGCGAAATAGCAGACAACTCCGGCACTGAGGCCGATGACTAGGGCGCCGCCGGGGCCGACAAATCCGGACGCCGGGGTGATGGTGCCGAGACCCGCCACCATGCCGGTAACAATACCCAGGGCAGAAGGCTTGCCGTGGCGAATCCATTCCATAAGCATCCAGGCAAGGGAGCCTGCAGCGGCAGAGATGTGGGTGACCAGCATAGCCATGCCGGCATCGCCGTTGGCGGCCAGAGCCGATCCGGCGTTAAAGCCAAACCAGCCAACCCAGAGCATGCCGGCACCGGTTACCGTCATGGTCAGATTGTGGGGCATTATCGCCAGGTGGGGAAATCCTTTGCGGTTGCCGATCACCAGCGCCGCCACCAGGGCTGCGACACCTGCAGTGATATGCACCACGGTGCCGCCGGCAAAATCGAGTAGACCCATCTGGCCAAGCCAGCCGCCGCCCCATACCCAGTGGGCAATGGGCACATAGACCGCTAGCAGCCAGGCCATGCTGAACACCAAAATGGTGGAGAAGCGGGCGCGTTCGGCAAAGGCGCCAATAATCAGCGCCGGCGTGATGATGGCGAACGTCATCTGAAACATGGCAAAAACCGATTCGGGTATGGCGCCGGACAAGCTGTCCTCGCCAACATTGGCCAGCATCACCTGGGAGAGGCCACCGATAAAACCGTTGCCATCGGTGAACACCAGGCTGTAGCCGCAGATCATCCACAGGAGCGATGCGCCGCAGGCTATGGCAAAACATTGCATGAGCACCGAAAGAATGTTTTTAGAACGCACCAATCCGCCGTAAAATAGCGCCAGACCTGGCAGCGTCATAAACAGAACCAGGGCTGTCGCTGTGAGAATCCATGCGGTGTCTGCACCGTTTAGCTCGTCGGCCAGGGCGACGGCAGGCAGGGCAAGTAGTAAAGCAAGCAGGCTTGCAGCCCGTTTTCCGGATGGGGTGAAGCTCATGTGGCGTTCCTCTTTTGTCTTGGTTGCACAGTATTTGTGCGTTAATTTTGTTTTTTTGATGTGTACGGCACCAAAAAAAGTCAAAAAAACGGCTTATCTTGTTTCTTCGCAAGCATGGTGCAAAAAACGTGCCCTTTTGCACAAATTTGAGCATTTGTTATTGTCCGCCGAAAATGGTGTTATGGATGGAAGTTGTCTATCACAGTCCGCGTCAGGCGAAGCCTTAAAAACTCGATTTTTCAGCTGAGGAATATGTTATGACTAATCAGGATCTTCGCAGTGAGCTCCAGAGCCTGCACCAACAGATCGAAACGGCAATTCACAAGGAATCGTTGGACAAAGATGTCCTCAGCCATGTAATGACAGATATTGTGCGTATTTCCCAGGGAGATGATCTCCAAGCCGCTGAGTCTGAAACCCTCAAAGAGCAACTGGAGGATCAGGTTGCTGACTTTGAAGCGGGACATCCAAGATTGGCTGCGACCCTTCGCGACATTATGGATGTGCTGGCCAAGCTGGGTATCTGAGTAATGGCGATAAGAGTTTTAGTGTTGTCCGCGGTTCTTGGCGCCATTGCCGGATGCTCAATGATGAAAGGCGGTAGCCAGGAAAAAGGCGTAGTAACCCTGAGCTGGTACTGCATGAAAAAGCCCGAAAACCATGGCCAATACTGTGAAAAGCGCAGGTTGCGCAATGGCAAGCCGGTGGATGGAGTGGTTTATGAAACCATGATCATCCCTGATGGCAAAGCGCCGCCGCCGGTTATTGTTGCCGCAGCCGCGCAGCCCCCCCAAAGCCCTTCCTCCGGTGAGGCGATTCCCTGGGCGCGAAAATCCTTGACGGCGGTGAATGCCATTGATGATCAGGCCGCTGCCCTGGCAGTGGAAAACCTTGGCCCCGAACCGCGTAAGCCGAAAAATACGGTGGATTTATGGGGAAAACGCGGTCGCGATAAGACTGAACACCAGGCTGCGGCTGTAAACGACAAGGATGGCGAGGGTCGTGAGGCGGTTGCCGAGGATAAAACACCGCCGAAAAGTGTCGAGAGCAAAGCACCTTCCCTGCCCGTCAAGGAAGTGGCGCCGCAGCCACAGCAAAAACCTCAAGCAAAACTGCAGGGGTACACGGTTCAGCTGGCGGCATTTGCCACCCAGAAGCAGTGCGACACCTTCATGACCAACAAAAAATACCGGCATCTGACGTTAAACAAAAAGAAAATTCTCAGCAAAGGCGAGCCCTGGTGGATTGTCACCCATGGCCAGTTTGCCTCCTATGGGGAAGCACTGCGCATATCAAAACAACTTTCAACCCAGTACGCGGGAATCAACGCCTGGGCGCGGAGCTGGTCGGTGATAGAGAAGCTGGCAAGCCCGTAACAGCGGTTCAAGGCAGCAGTCGGCTGCTGAGCAGCCAGGTCGCTAGGCTGCCAGCAGTGAGAAAAGCGGCGGCTGAACCCAGAGCGCGCCAGCGAAACCTGCGGCTCAGGTGTTCCTGGCCGTGGCTGCCAATCAGAAAAGGCAGTTCACTGTCCTCAGGCTTTGTGACGAGATGTTCAATGTCGTCGCTGCCAAGGGTTTGTTGAGCCTTGAGGGCTTCCTCGCCAGCGGTTTCTCTAACGGTTTGCCACTCGCTGTGGTCGAGGGCGCCATCGCCATCCCGGTCAAATCGCTGCAGCAGGTCGTCAAAATTTTGCTTCCAGCGGCGAATCAGCTGGGCGGTAATCTGATCAATGCTGAGGGTTTTTCGGCCATCGCTATCGCTGACAAAATGACCCAGCAGATAAAGGGGATCGCCAGCTTTTATGGTGAATTCCGTATAGCGGTAACGGCCTGAACCCAGCAGGGGCTGAAGCCGGTTTAAAAATCCCGGCTTGACGCTCAAAATGGATGTAGTCGGCAGCCGCGAACTGCCGTACCAGACTTTGCGGTGAAGGCAAGAAATTTCAGCATCTGCAGGTTCAATACGGCAGATGCCGGAGCTGTCGTCCATAAAAAAAGGCGCGGTGCTGACGCCCCTGTCCACCGTTGACCACGACGAGGATTTACCCGTTTTTTGGTAGCGCTCAATGCGGTAACGCCACCACAGGCACGGGTCGCCAGTCAGGGGTGCGCTGAGGTTTTGCCCCCGCGAAATGGCGAGCCCGGCGAGTTCTATATAACCCTGGCTGGCGGAGCGAATTCTCGATGTCGGCATGTCCTCGATGAGGCGTGCTTTGATAAAATTGCGTTTCGCCGCCAGCAAAGACACCAGGGAAATCGCAGTGGTGACAAACAAAGCCAGCCAGAATTTGCCTGCGGGCATTGCCGCTATGCAGGGTTGGCAGAAAAAATCCTGCATGGTGAACTACCGGTTAAACAGCTGGCCAATATTGACGTCGGCTTTTTCTTCGTCGCTAAATTCCAGCAATTCAAAGGCCTTGAAGGCAAAGAAGCGGGCGATCAGCAGGTCGGGAAACTGCTCGATGCGGATATTGTTGAGATTGACGGCGTCATTGTAGAGTTCGCGGCGGTCGGCGATGGCGTTTTCGAGGTCGCTGATGCGGCCTTGAAGATGTTGAAAAGAGGTGTTTGCCTTGAGATCCGGATAGGCTTCAGCGAGGGCGAAAAGCTGGCTCAGGCCTGCTCTCAGTTGGGTTTCGGCTTTGCCAAGGGCGTTTATGTCCTGATTTTCTCTGGCGTTGGAGACATTGCCCCGCGCTCGAATGACCTTCTCCAGAGTTTCCTGTTCGTACCCCATGTACTGCTTGCAGGTTTCCACCAGCTTGGGCAGCTCATCGTGGCGCTGTTTAAGGAGAACGTCGATATTGGACCAGGCTTTGGCGACCCGGTGTTTGAGGGCAACCAGATTGTTGTAAATGATGACGCCGTAACCGGCGATAAGGACTAAAATCCCCAGTGTGATGAACGTAGAAATAGCCATGCTTCACCCATATCCATAATCTTTGCAAGAGAATACGGGGTTTGCCGCGACAGGACAATGATCGAGTGCCTGCCAATTGACTGGCGGCGAATGGGCTGGTCAGATTCCTTTGAAGACCGGGGTTCTCTTTTCGGCAACAGCGGCCAGTCCTTCCCGCAAATCATCGGAATGATTGCAGCGGTCAATCAGTTTTTGCGCAGTCTTGTTAACCACTGTGCCGGAGGCGATTTCATCGCACAGCAGTTTCATGGTTTGTACCGCCATTGGCGCAAGCTCGGCAATGGTGCTAGCCATTGTGATTGCCCTGGATTCAACAGCCTCAGCGTCCACAAGGTGAGTGAGAAAGCCGTGCTGAAGTAGCTGTTCGCCATCAAATTCTTCGCCGGCAATCAGCAGGCGCTTGGCCGTTGTCAATCCCAGGCGGCGAACAAAGCGCTGCATGCCGCTGAGCGGATAACAAAGGCCGATACGGGCAGGGGGGACAAACACCCTGGTGCCATGGCTGCCAACACGGAAGTCGCAGCTCAGAGCCAGTTCGGCACCGCCGCCGTAAGCATTGCCATTGATAGCGGCGATGGTGGGCACGGCCATAGCGGCTACCCTGTCGGTCAGTGTTGAAAACAGCTCGCCACTCATGGCGCCAGAAGCGAGTTGCTGAAGGGCGGCACCGCTGCAAAAAGTTTTTCCCCCGCTGTTGGTAATGATCAACGCACGAATAGCGCCATTGGCGCTGACGACGTCCAGGTGATCCATAAAAAGCGCCAGGGCTTCAGCAGTCAGGGCATTGTGCTTGGCGGGGTTGGCGAGAAAAATTCGCGCAATAGCGCCTTCTGTGGTAAGTGTTATGGGCATTTTGCGAACCTTGGTGGCTGGAGAACAGCATCAGAGGTCATAGCCCCAGCGATGCTTTGGTTTGCGCAATTTCATCCTTTGAATAATGGGGAATACGGGTGTCTATGGCGCCTTCTATCTGCTTGCAAACGGTCTCGAGGACGCTCACCCGGGCAAACCATTTGTGCTCGCCGGCAATTGGAAACCAGGGCGCCTGATGCTGATGGGTTTTGTTGAGCATGTCTTCAAAGGCGGTCGCGTAAGCGTCGGCGCGGCTGCGATTGCGCAGATCGTCCTCGGTAAGTTTCCAGTGTTTTTTGGGATTTTCCAACCGTTCCAGATAGCGCTTGAGTTGCTCTTTCTGACTGATGTGCAGAAAGAGTTTGATGATAAGGACACCATCATCGCTGAGGGCGGTTTCAAACTGGTTAATTTCTGTGTAGGCGCGGGTCCACTCCGCAACGGTGGCAAAACCTTCAATGCGCTCAACCAGGATGCGGCCATACCAGCTGCGGTCGAAGATGGCGATCTGGCCTTTGGCGGGGATTTTCTCCCAGAAACGCTGCAGGTAGTGTTGGCGGCGCTCGCGCTCATCGGGCTTGGCGATGGGATGGACGCGGAAGGAGCGAGGATCCAGCTTCTCTGTGAGGCGTCTTATGGCGCCACCCTTGCCGCTGGCATCCCAGCCTTCAAAGACAATCACAATGCGGTGACCATTGTGATAGCAGGCACTCTGGAGTGCATTGATGCGACTTTGCAGGTTGTCGAGCTTGTCCTCATATTCGCGCCGATCCTTAAGCTGGGCGGCTAAATCAATATCTTTAAGACAAAAATTGGTCATGACGAAATTCTGGTTTCAGGGAAAATAGATGCCGCCGAGAACCGCTTCCCGGGATGCACCAGTGACGGCGGGAATGTTGCCGGGCAGTTTGTGGAGCGCCTGGTGGGCGAGCCAGGCAAAGGCGGCGGCCTCAACATGCATGGGGTCTATGCCCATGGCGGCTGTTGTCGACAGCTGTTCATGGGGCAGTTTGTCGCGAAGGCGCTGAACCAGGTAAGGGTTGAGGGCGCCGCCGCCGCAGAGATAGATTTCTGCGGCGCGGGTGTCTTCGGGAATCAGCTGAAGCCCGCCGACAATGGTGGCAACAGTAAATTCGCACAGGGTCGCCTGTATGTCCTGGGGCTTGAGATCGCGTCTGTTGTCGGCGAGGATTTTGCTGAGAAATTCCAGATTAAACAACTCCTTGCCTGTGCTCTTCGGCGGTGCTCGTTGCAGGTAGGGTTCTGACAAGAGTTGCTCCAGCAACTGTGAATCCGCACTGCCACTGGCAGCCCAGAGGCCGTCTTTATCGAATGGTTTTCCTTGCTTGTGCCGAGTCCAACTGTCCATGAGGCAATTGCCGGGGCCGGTGTCAAAGCCGAGTACGGGCTGCGGAGAATGCTGAGATGGCAGCCAGGTGATGTTGGCAATGCCGCCAATATTGATGATGGCGCGGTTGCGGTCTGGATGGCGGAAAATGTGCTGGTGGAATGCGGGAACCAGGGGCGCTCCCTGGCCGCCAAGCGCCATGTCCTTGCGTCTGAAGTCGGCGACGGTGGTAACGCCCGTTAGCGCGGCGATTGTACTGGGGTCGCCAATCTGGACGGTGAACTGCCCGGCCTGTCCGGGGCGGTGGCGAATAGTCTGGCCGTGACTGCCGATGGCCGTTATTGCGCCTGCGGTCAGTTCCTGCTGAGCCATAAGTGCCAGCGCGGCGTCGGCAAAAAGAGTGGCAATGCGGTTATCGGTTACGCCCAGCAGATCGATATTGTCTGCGCCGGAATGGCTGAGTGTCTGGATGTCGGCGCGCAGCTTTTCGGGCACTGGCTGGCAGTGATGACCCTTGACGGCAAAGCGGTTCCCGGCAACCGCCAGGAGAACCGCATCCACTGCATCCACGCTGGTTCCCGACATCAGGCCTATATAGAGCAGTGTTTCAGCCATGGTTTTAAGTGGGCTATTGGGTTACCGAAGCCAGCTGCGTTGCCTGTATAGATTCAAGTTTTGCCAGTAGTGGCGCCGTTTGCTTGCGAAAGCTGGCCATGAGGTGTTTGTCGATGGGTTCAGCCTGGGGCAATTTTACCGTGCGCGGGTCGGTGTGGGTGCCATTGACCAGAAATTCATAGTGGAGGTGGGGGCCGGTGGCGTACCCGGTCGATCCGACGGTGCCAATCACCTGGCGTTGTTTGACCTTCTGGCCGGGTTTTACGGAAATTTTGTTCAGGTGCAAGTACCTGGTGGTGTAGGTGTCGCCGTGCTGGACAAAAACATAATTGCCGTTCGCCGGGGTGAAGCCAGACTTGATGACTTTGCCGCTACCCGCTGAGTAAACCGGAGTTCCAGTGGGCGCCGCATAGTCGACGCCGCGGTGAGGCCTTCTGGTTTTTAAAATGGGGTGCAACCTGTTGGGGTTGTAGTTTGAGCTGACGCGGGTGAAATCCAGCGGTGAGCGCAAGAACGCCTTTTTCATGGGCTGGCCGTCGGGGGTGTAGTAATCGGCATCGCCGTCGTCGGCCACATAGCGAACGGCTTTGTGGGTTCTGCCCTGGTTGGTAAATTCAGCGCCGAGAATCGTGCCGGTGCCTATTTTTTTGCCATCGATATACTGATCTTCAAACAGTACGCTAAAAGTGTCGCCTTTGCGGATATCGAGGGCAAAGTCGATGTCCCAGCCAAAAATATTGGCAATCTGCATGATTTGGGCGTGACTGATTCCCGCTGCGACACCATCCTGAAACAGGGAGTGCTCAATAGTGACGTGGCGAAAGGCCGAGCGCGTTTCCGGCTCGCGCAAGAGTTTTTCACCCTTGTAGCCTTCTGTGGCGGGGGTGTAGCGGAATGATTCAAGGGGCGAGCGCTGATAAACCACTTCAGCAATGGCGTCATTGTCAGTAAGGATTACGGTGACGGTCTCCCCCGGCGAAAGTCGCTTCAACTCATCGCCGTATTCACTGGCATTGGCGACCGCATAGAGGTCGGCGCTGCTGAGGGAAAGGCGCTTGAAGATTTCTGACAGATTGTCGCCGGGGCGAACCTGTTCGTCGAGTTGAAGGTAATCCGGTTCATTGGCTGCCGCGGGTGCTGATGAGTCCGCCTGTTCCAGGGAGGGTATGGCTTCAATCTGGGGTAGTAGTTCGAGCAGTTCCTGCTTGTGCCTATAATGTTGCAGGCTGTTTTCGCGGTATGCGGAAACGTTCTCTGACGGCGCAAAAACCAGTAAGGCCGTTACCAGAGTGGCGACAGCGCCGGCGGCGTAGAGATGGGTTTTTGGCAGACTATTGGCAAAAAGGTCTTCCCAGAAATCTGGTCGATGCTTTTGATGCATGGGGTACTCGGAATTTTTTGTTAGCTTAATTGATTAAGCGCCGTACTGTATAACAAAAAAACCGATTAGCACACCCCTGAAATGGCAGAGATCACTCTTTGTGGTCTTGTTTTTGAAAATGAATTCGGTATGGTTTGCGCACTTTTATGACTGGGTGTAAAAAATGGCACAGGTGGAGCTGATTGAGGATCTGCAGGCGCGGGGGCTGATTGCGCAAATGTCCGGGGATGGGGCGCTGGTTGAGCACCTGTCGCAGCCGCGTGTGGTGTATTGCGGGTTTGATCCCACGGCGGACAGTCTTCATCTGGGGCATCTGGTGCCCCTGCTTGTGTTGCGGCGGTTTCAGGAAGCCGGCCACTTTCCCATTGCCCTTGTCGGCGGCGCTACTGGTCTGATAGGCGACCCCAGTTTCAAGGCGGCGGAGCGTCAGCTGAATACGCCAGATGTGGTTGCTGGGTGGTCGGAAAAAATACGGGCGCAAGTCAGTCAGTTTATACAGTTTGAAAACGTCGCGAATCCGGCGAGAGTCGTCAACAATCTCGATTGGACTGGTCAGCTGAGTGTGCTGGATTTCCTGCGCGACGTGGGCAAGCACTTTTCGGTCAACAATATGATCAACAAGGAATCGGTTCAGCAGCGCCTGGAGCGCGAAGGTGCAGGCATATCGTTTACCGAATTTGCTTACGCCCTGCTGCAGGGAATGGATTTTGCCGAACTCAATAGGCGCTATGACTGCACGCTTCAGGTGGGTGGCAGTGACCAGTGGGGCAACATTGTCGGCGGCATCGATCTGGTTCGCCGCCAAAACAGAGCGCAAGCGTTTGGGTTGACCGTGCCGCTGATTACGAAAGCCGATGGCGCCAAATTTGGCAAGACGGAAGCGGGTGCTGTCTGGCTGGACGCCAGCAAAACATCTCCCTACGCGTTCTATCAGTTTTGGCTGCAGACAGCGGATGCCGATGTCTACAAATTCCTTCGCTATTTTACCTTTCTGTCGATGGCAGACATTATCGCAATCGAGCGGGCTGATGCCGACATAGAGGGTCGCAAAACGGCTCAGGGTATTCTTGCCCGCGAGGCCACTGCCCTTGTTCACGGTGAGCAGGGATTGCGGGCAGCGGAGCGCATTACCCAGGCGCTATTCAGTGGCGACGCTGAGCATCTCTCTGAGGAGGACTTCGAAGCCCTGCGGCAGGATGGTTTGCCCGCCAGCAAGCTCGATGCCGAAGATATTGGCAAGCCATTGACAACCCTGCTCGCCGAACGCGATGTGGTGAAATCCGGCAAGCAGGTCAAGGACGCCTTGGCTCGGGAGGCGGTCGTTATCAATGGCGTTGCTGTCGGCTCCAGTGCCAACACCGTGGGGCTGGAGAATTTCGCCAAAACGAAAGCCCGGTATGGCCGCTTCTTTCTTGTTCGCGTTGGCAAGAAAAATTACCACCTGTTTGAAATAGAGTAAGCATCGAATCCTTCTATAACAGCATTATTAGCGTTTGGCGGGTCGATAAAAAATAGGAAAAAACCTTGTTTTTGAGGTTGACAGATTTGTGGTTGGCTGTAGAATGCGCGCCTCTGCTGACGAGTAAGGTTGTTTGGAAGCGGAGAGGTTGGGAAGGGTTTGAAGCGGAT
>Ga0265293_10005466_pt1 | contig 21171 bp, 18 predicted proteins | sample Munlanlewell138R_FD_192505 | JGI IMG/M metagenome (GOLD analysis project Ga0265293, IMG submission 192505) | Leachate microbial communities from a municipal landfill in Southern Ontario, Canada - Leachate well 138R | ecosystem: Engineered > Solid waste > Landfill > Unclassified | place: Canada... | reverse complement strand
CAGCAGATAAAAATGGCCACCACCAGGGGCCACATCTGCTCGCCGTCGTTCATCTGCTGCCGCCACACCAGCACCGCCGTGATCGCGCCTGGCCCCGCCAACATGGGGATAGCCAGGGGCACCAGGGCGATATTGTGCTTGCGCAGACCTTCCCGCTCTTCGTCGACGCTGCTTTTCAGGCCGGAGGGAAACAGCGCCAGCATCTGGGTGGCATAGATAAAGAAAACAAAACCGCCGGCGATCTGGAAAGCCGGGATGGTAATTCCAAACAACGCCAGCAGGCCATCGCCCACCAACGCGAAGATCAGCAGCACAACGGCACTGGCCACACAGGCCTGGGCTGCCATGCGCCGCTGCTCCGCCACGCTGTTGTCGGCGGTAAAAGACAGGAACAGCGGCAGGTTACCGATCGGATCCATGATGATCAGTAGTGGTATCAGAATAGCGAGAAATTCCTGCGGTGATCCCATAAGTCCTGTTTTTACCTGCCCTGTGAACAGGCCCTAGTGTAGCGGATCTTGGCCGTGGAGGCGCCGCGGATCGGCCCGCGCACTGTTGCTGCGCCCAGTGTAAATAGCCCCGCTATTGGGTATGCTTGGCGGCATTCTCTACCGCCTGGCTTCACCATGAAAAGGTCTTTCAAACGGGTACTGCAGGGGCTCGCCACCGTTCTACCTCTGGGACTCACCCTGTATTTCATCTTCTGGCTGCTCAGCTGGGTGGAAGCGCAAAGCAAGCCTCTGCTGCTGTTGCTGATACCGGAGCATCTCTACCTCCCCGGCATGGGTATTCTCGCCACTGTGGTGGCGCTGTTTCTGATCGGTCTGCTGGTGAATGCCTATGTGATCCGTATTCTGATCGGCCTGGGAGAGCGGCTGCTGGCAAGGATCCCGCTGGTCAAGTCGGTGTTTGGTGCCATCCAGGACGTGATGCGGGTTGTCAGCCTCGGAGACCGCAAAAGCCTCGGCAGCGTGGTTGCCATCGATCTCGGCAACGATACCCGGCTGATCGGTTTTCTAACCGGCAACAGTGTCGGCAACCGGCTGTTCGGCACTGAAGGAGGAGAACGGGTAGGCGTCTATTTGCCAATGAGCTACCAGATAGGCGGCTTTACCCTCTATGTCACTCCCGATCGCTTGACCAAACTGGATATCGGCTTTGAAGAAGCCATGCGCATTGCCATCACCGGCGGTGTACAAAACGACGGCAAGGCCAAGGCCTCGGCATCGCCTCCCGGCCCTTCTCCAGACCAGCCCTAAGCGCCGTCACGCCAGTACCGACGACCTCTCCATCCACCCACAACGATCTTCTATCATGCTGCATGTGGTGCTCTACCAGCCGGAAATTCCACCCAATACCGGCAACATCATCCGCCTGTGCGCCAACACTGGCTTTCAGCTCCACCTGGTCCGTCCCCTCGGCTTCGAGATGGACGACAAGCGGCTGCGCCGCGCCGGGCTCGACTATCGGGAGTGGCAGGGCGTAGCACTTCACGACCACTGGCAGGCTTTTCTCGACACAGTTCAACCCGCGCGCGTCTTCGCTCTCAGCACCCGCGGCACCCGCCGCCACAGCGATATCCATTACGCTGCCGGCGACGCCCTGGTGTTCGGTCCCGAAACTCGCGGCCTGCCCGTTGCCCTGCTCGACACTATCGGTGGCGATCATATCCTGCGCCTGCCCATGCAGCCCCGCAGTCGCAGCATGAACCTGTCCAATGCCGTGGCAGTGCTGGTATACGAGGCGTGGCGGCAACTCGATTTTGTCGGCGGTTGCTAAAGGGGTATCATTAGCGCTTCATTTTCCACTGCCCTCTCGCGCTGATGACCGCTGAAATTGGCCTGTTTTACGGCTCCTCTACCTGTTATACGGAAATCGCCGCTGAAAAAATCTGCCAGCGGCTCGGTGCCGCGCGGGTGGATATCTTTAATATTGCCGACACTCCCGTGGAATACCTGGAGAACTATCGCTATCTGATCCTCGGTATCCCCACCTGGGACTACGGCGAATTGCAGGAAGACTGGGAAGCCGTGTGGGATGATCTCGACACCCTGGACCTGTCCGGCACCACTGTCGCCCTCTACGGTCTCGGCGATCAGGAGGGCTACCCCGAGTGGTTTCAGGACGCTCTCGGCTATTTGTGGGCCAAGGTGGTCAATCAGGGTGCCACCTGTGTCGGCCTGTGGCCTGTAGCCGGCTACCGTTTCGAAGAGTCCAAGGCGCTAACCGCCGACGGCAGCCATTTTGTCGGTCTCGCCCTTGATGAAGAAACAGAGTTCGAGCTCAGCGAGACACGCCTCGCCCAATGGTGCGACCAGGTGCTTGCCGAATTTGGTCTCACCGCCTGACAGCCATGAGCAATCCCCCTGCCAAGATCGCCAGCGCCAGCCTGGAGTGGCGCGATGGCCAGCCCTTGTCCACGACCTTTGGCGATGTCTATTACTCGCTGGACAATGGCCTGGCTGAAACCCGTCATGTGTTTCTCGACGGCAACGATCTACCCGCCCGCTGGGCCAGGCTGAGCGCCGATAGCGACTTCGTCATTATCGAAACCGGCTTTGGCAGTGGCCTCAACTTTCTTGCCGCCGCCAACCTGTGGCTGACCACTGCACCACCTGACGCCCGGCTGCATTTCGTCTCCTGTGAAAAATTTCCCCTGCGCCGCAGCGACCTACGCCAGGCCCTGGCGGCCTGGCCCGAGTTGGCCGCGCTGGCCAGCGAACTGGGGGACGTCTACCCGCCCCTGGTACCCGGTTTCCACCGCCGCTGGCTCGGCGGCGGGCGGATCGCTCTCACCCTGATTTTCGACGACGCCATCAGTGGCCTGGAAAGCCTCTGCGCCAATGACCATCCGGCTTTCGCGCACGCTACCGGCACCAGGGCCGACGCCTGGTTTTTGGACGGCTTCGCCCCCGCCAAAAATCCCGATCTGTGGTCACCGCAACTGTTTGCCCTGGCGGCCAGGCTGAGCCGGCCCGGAACCACCGTCGCCACTTTTACTGTGGCCCGCCAGGTGCGCGATGGGCTGTCCAACGCCGGCTTCACCTTCGCCAAGGCACCGGGCTTTGGCCGCAAGCGGGATATGCTCACCGGGGCCTTCGCTAAAGGGGCTTTCGCTGAGGCCTTCGCTGGAGAGTGCGCAATGCAGTCCGCCGGGGCTGAGTCGCATGAGCTGGCCCCCGCGCCAGTGCGCCGCACCACCGCCAAAGCCACTCCCTGGTTTCTGCCTCCGCCCGCGCACCGAGGTGCCAAGCGCGCTCTGGTGATAGGCGGCGGCATCGCCGGCTGTACCAGCGCCGCCGCCCTGCTGCGGCGGGGCTGGCAGGTAACCATCGTCGAGCGCCACGGTCAGTTGGGCGCAGAAGCGTCGGGCAATCCCCAGGGCATTCTCTATCAGCGTCTGTCGGTAGAAGATCTGGCGCTGTCCGAGCTGGGCCGCCAGGCTCTGTGCCACGCCATGGACTACTACCGCCCCTGGTGGCAACAGCCTGACAATGGACAGCGCAGCGGCGTGTTGGTACTGCCGGAATCGGCGCGGGACCGCGAGCACTTTCCCCGTATCGCCGAGCGCTACCGGGAAGCCGACGAACTGGTGAAGCTGGTCGCCGGTGACGAGCTGAGCGCTCTGGCTGGCGTGCCTCTCGAGGCAGATATGGGACTGTGGTTTGCCAATCTCGGCTGGGTAGCGCCACCGCTCGTCTGTCAGGCTCTGGCAGAGGGGGCGGAGCTGATCACAGGCGAGGTGGCAGCTCTGGAGCTGGATGAGGCCAGCGGTGAATGGCAGCTTTTCGATGACCAGGCCAGACTGCTGGCCTGTGCACCTGTCGTTATTCTCGCCGGTGCCTACAGTATCGGTCGCTACGCCCAAACGCACCACCTGCCGCTGCGGCTGATTCGCGGTCAGATCAGCACTTTTGCCGCGACACCGGCGTCGGCGCAGCTCAACGCTGTCATCTGTGGTAGCGGTTATGTGGCACCGGCTCGGGAGAGTATACACACTCTGGGGGCTACCTATGATATCGACAGCAGCGATACTGCAGTTCGAGCGGTCGACCACCGCCGCAACCTCGACACCCTCGCCGCTACTGACCCGCGCCTGCCGGCACTGTTCAGCGACAGTCCAACCGGTGGCCGGGCAGCCCTGCGCTGCACCACGCCGGACTATCTCCCGGTTGCCGGCCCCGCGCCTCATTTCGAAAACTATGTGCAGTGCTACAGCGAGCTGCGCCGCAACGCCAAAGCGACTATCGCCGTGCCCGGCCCCTGCTGGCAGGGGCTGTGGATCAATGCCGGCCACGGCTCCCGCGGTCTCACTTACGCTCCCCTGGCAGCGGAGCTGATCGCCAGCCAGATCTGTGGCGAGCCAGCTCCTCTACCGCGCCGACTGGCGGGGGCATTGCACCCCGGTCGCTTCATCATCCGCGATCTCAAACGCAACAAGATTGCTGCGCCGCCCGACGACATTTAGGGCCAGGCGGGCCAGGGCCTGCTCAAGCCCTGGCGAGTCACTTACATCATGGACTGCTGATAGTTCTGGATACCGACGCGGTCGATCAGCTCCAGCTGGGTTTCCAGCCAGTCCACATGATCCTCCTCACTATCGAGAATCTCCACCAGCAGCTCGCGGGTCACAAAATCGGAGATCGATTCACAATAGGCAATGGCTTCACGCAGCGGAGGAATGGCCAGTTGCTCCAGTTTGAGGTCGCATTCCAGCACCTCGCGGGTATCCTCACCGATAAACAGTTTGCCCAGGTCCTGCAAGTTGGGCAGCCCCTCGAGAAACAGGATCCGCTTGATGAGGCTGTCGGCGTGCTTCATCTCATCGATGGACTCTTCGTATTCCTTCTCGTTGAGCTTCGTCAGTCCCCAATTCTCAAACATCCTCGCATGGAGGAAATACTGGTTGATGGCGGTGAGTTCGTTCTTCAATGCTTCGTTGAGGTAAGCAATTACCTTTTGGTCGCCCTTCATGGCCATCTCCGTTGGTTGATTTGATGTTGATTATAGCCTATCCCGCCCCTTTTAAACCATGAAAACCTGCTTTCAAAACTTCTCTATGTCATTGAAAGAAAATGAAAATATATTTTTAATACTAATGCAATTGACAATAGTTCTTATTACCAACTAGTATGTATCCTACAAAGCCCGTAAATGGGAACAGTTTCAGGAGGTAGGGCCATGTATGTATGTCTGTGCAGGGGTGTAACCCAGAAGCAAATCCGCCGCGAAGTACTCGACGGCGCGGTCACTTATGATGCGATCCAGGAACGCCTCGAAGTTGGCCTGTGCTGTGGCACCTGTAGTGACACCGCACAGGAAGTCATCGCCGACACCATCAGCACCAGTCTGGTAGCCAAAAACGCTATGGACAACCAGGGTGCCGTTGTTCAAATCGAGCACAATGTTATCCAGATGTGGAGCCCCGTGCGCCGCGCCAGTTAATGCCTCGCAGAACTGGCCTTGCAAGGCTGTCGAGCAACTCCCCCGCCCGGCAGCCTCTCCATCAACCGCTTACAAGCTCTCACTTATAAGCTCTCGATCGCCGCTACCGCTTCCTTCACCAACTCCGGCCCGCGGTAGATAAAACCCGTGTAAATCTGCACCAGCGAAGCTCCTGCGCGAATCTTGTCAGCGGCATCCCGGCCACTGAAAATACCTCCCACGCCGATAATCGGCAGTCTCTCTTCCAGAGCATCCGCAAGCACGCCAATTACCGCCGTGGATTTATCCCGTACCGGTGCTCCACTCAACCCACCTGCCTCTCCGGCCTGCGGTTGATCTTCCACTCCTTCGCGACCCACGGTAGTGTTGGTGGCAATAACGCCATCAATACCCTGCTCAATCAGTACCCGGGCAGTGGCACGAATCTCCCCCTCATCCATATCCGGCGCAATTTTTACCACCAGCGGCACCAGGCGACCCGTGTTGTCCGCCAGTTGCTGTTGACGCGTTTTGAGCGGTGCCAGCAGCTGGCCGAGACTGTCGCCAAACTGCAGATTGCGCAGACCCGGCGTGTTCGGTGAGGAAATGTTCACGGTGATGTAGTCAGCGTGAGCATAGGCCTGCTCCATGCCGATCAGATAGTCGTCCACCGCTTTTTCTACCGGCGTGGCAGCGTTCTTGCCGATATTGATGCCCAGCACCCCGTCGTAGCGGCGCCGCCTGGCCCGCTCCACCAGGTGCTCGACACCGAAATTGTTGAAGCCCATGCGATTGATGATCGCTTCCCGCGCCGCCAAGCGGAACAGTCGCGGCCGCGGATTGCCGGGCTGAGGTCTGGGGGTAACGGTGCCAATTTCCACAAAGCCAAAGCCGAGAGCACCCAGCGCATTGAAATAATCGCCGTTTTTATCGAGCCCGGCAGCCAAGCCCACCGCATTGGGAAAGCACAACCCCATCACCTCTACAGGCTTGCCGGTGGGCGCTCCGCCAAATAATGACAGCAGCCGCAGGCGCTCGGCAGCACCGAGCAGGTCAAGGGACAGTTCATGGGAGGTTTCGGGGGGCAGCGCGAACAGCGCTTTGCGCAGTAGTGAGTACATGATAGTTGGCAGCGGGTCGAGTGACTGTTGGTGGAAGAGTAGCAAAGGATACTGAATCGCGGTGCTGAGCGCGAGGACAGGCGGGTTTCATGTTGCGTCTGACGTTTTGTGGCAACCCCCTTTTGAGCCGATCGCCAAGAACCATTACACTTCCGCGCTGTCACTGAGTCTCACCCAACAAGGCGCAACCACGATGACCCTGCAGCAACAGTTCCTGGATCTCCACCGCTATCTGGACACCCACATCATCGGCCAGGAACATCTCACGCAGCGCTTGCTGCTGGCTCTGCTGGCGGACGGCCACCTGCTGGTGGAAGGCGCCCCCGGGCTGGCCAAGACCAAAGCGATCAAAACCCTCGCCGACGGCATTGAGGCAGATTTCCAGCGCATCCAATTTACTCCTGACCTGCTGCCGGCGGATATCACCGGCAGCGACATCTATCGCCCCCAGGAAGGTACCTTCCACTTTCAGCGCGGGCCGCTGTTTCACAACCTGGTGCTGGCCGATGAAATCAACCGCGCCCCGGCCAAGGTCCAGTCGGCCCTGCTCGAGGCCATGGCCGAACACCAGGTGAGCGTTGGCTCCACCACTTATCCCCTGCCCGAGCTGTTTTTGGTGATGGCCACCCAGAATCCCATTGAGCAGGAGGGCACCTACCCTCTGCCGGAAGCCCAGATGGACCGCTTCCTGATGCATGTGCGAGTGGACTATCCCGATGCTGGCAGTGAGCGCCGCATTCTCCACCTCTCCCGCCAGGAAGCCCTCGGCGCCGCCCCCCAGCCGGGCACCCGTCTCAGCCAGCAGAATATTTTTGCGGCCCGCCGGGAGGCCATGGGTGTGCACATCGCCGCGGCAGTGGAGGAGTATCTGATCCAGCTGATACTCGCCACTCGCCAGCCCGACAATTACAGCCGCGAGCTGGCCCAGTGGCTGGACTTCGGCGCCAGCCCGCGGGCCACCATAGCCCTCGATCGCTGCAGCCGGGCCCGCGCCTGGCTGGGGGGCCGCGACTTTGTCACCCCCGACGATGTGCGGGACGTGCTGGCGGACGTGCTGCGCCACCGCCTGATCCTCAGCTTCGAAGCCGAGGCCAACGGCATTGATGCCGATCAGGTGGTCACCACCCTCATCGATCTGGTACCGAGCGCCTGAGAATGACATCGGTCAGTTCCGACGCTCTTATCGGCATCGCCGTACCCGACCCGGGGGCGCTGATCGCCCTGCGTCAACACGCGCGCGAAATCAGTCTGTTTCCCCGCCGCCAGGCCCTGGCGGCCCAGGCTGGCGGCTACCGCTCGCGGTTTCGCGGCCGCGGCATGGAGTTTGACGAAGCTCGCCCCTACCAGCCCGGCGACGATGTGCGCGCCATCGACTGGCGGGTCACGGCACGTACCGCCAACACCTATACCAAGCTGTTTCGCGAGGAGCGCGAGCGGCCTGTGCTGATCGCCGTCGACTTGCGCACGCCGATGTTTTTCGGCAGCCAGCGCCTCAAGTCCCTCACCGCCTGCGATATTGCCGCGCTGCTGGCCTGGGCCGGGCTCGCCGCTGGCGACCGCGTGGGCGGTCTGGTGTTCGGCCCCGGCAAGCAATGGGACAGCCGCGCCCGCCGGGGACGGCACGGGGTCTTGCGGCTGGTGCAACACCTCGCCGAAGCCTGCCAGGCTCTGTACGACGCAGTAACTACCGGCGACGAAAACGATGGCCCTGCACTTGCAGCCATACTCGAGGACTGCCGCCGGGTCGCCACCCCGGGAGCCGCTGTCGTAGTCATCAGCGACTTTCACGATCTCGACGGCGACTGCGAAAAGCACCTGTTCGAATTGGCCCGCCACTGTGATCTGACTCTGTGCCAGGTCAGCGACGTGCTGGAGCAGGAGCTGCCGCCCCCCGGACTTTACAGCCTCAGCGATGGCGAGGCCCCGCGCCTGCTGGACAGCCGCCGCAGCAAAAGTCGCGAACTGTTCGCCCGCCAGGCACAGCAGCGCCAAGCCGCTCTGACCACCGCCGCGGCCCGGCTGGCCCTGCCACTGCTGTCCTTCTCCGCCGAACAGCCGGTACTGCCGGTACTGCGCCGCGCCTTTGCCCCCCGTATGGGCAGGAGGGGACGGTGAATCCCCTCGACCAGCTGCGCGATATTCACCAGCCCCCACCGCCGCCCTGGTGGCCGCCGAGCCCCGGCTGGTGGCTGCTGGCAGCCCTGCTTCTGGGCGCTCTGCTGGGTGCTTGCTGGTGGAGCTATCGCCGCTACCGGCGGCGCGCCTACCGCCGCTCTGCCCTGATCGAGCTGACCCAGCTGACCGCGCGTGGCGAGGAGTACGATATCCAGACCTTGCTGGCTCTGGTGCGCCGCACCGCGCGCGCCGGTAACACTGAGAGTCCCTGGCCTGCGCTGCCCGCCGCAGTATTACTGGAGCGCCTCGATCAAAGTAGCGGTGGGCGACTGAGCCAGGCTCTGCAAACTGAGGGCACCAGCCTCGCCGAGCTGGCCCAAGACCAGTATCGACCCGAAGGCAGCGAACAGCTGGCGAAGGGCAGTATCCTTCACCAGTGGTGCGGGTGGTGGATTCGCCACCACCGGCAGGAGGACTTGTGTTGAACCCAGCGAGTAAAACCCAGGCCCACTTCCGCCACCGGGCAGGTGCCTCGTCCCTGCGAGGGGCCTCCGCCTTCGCATACCTCTCCTACTGGACCACGCCAGGCTCTGCGCTGTGTCCGGGAGGGGAGCTATGACTCTGGCCTGGCCCTGGGTGTTGGCTCTGCTGCCCCTGCCCTGGCTCTACCGGCGCCTGATGTGCCCGGCGGGCGGCTCTGCACCGGTACTGAGAGCACGGCACTATGCCCGCCTCACCGGCGGCCTCACCACTGGCACGGCTCCCACTACCAGCGGAGTGCGCCTGGTGCTGCTCAGTGTCGTGTGGCTCGGACTGTTGCTGGCGGCCGCCCGCCCCACCTGGGTCGGCGAGCCCATTACCCTCACCACCACTGGCCGCGACCTGATGCTGGCGGTGGATATCTCCGACAGTATGCGGATCAGCGATATGCGCATCGGCGATGAACTGCTGCCGCGCATCACCGTGCTCAAGGCCGTGGCTGGCGACTTTATCCGCCAGCGCCAGGGTGATCGGCTCGGCCTGATTCTATTCGGCAGCCAGGCCTACCTGCAGGCGCCGCTGACTTTCGATCTGCGCACTGTGCAAACCCTTCTGACTGAAGCCCAGGTGCGCTTTGCCGGTCTGTCCACCGCTATCGGCGACGCCATCGTGATCGCCATTAAACGCCTGGAAGACCAGGCTGCCAGCAGCAAGGTGCTGATCCTGCTCAGCGACGGCGCCGATACTGCCAGCACGGTGCCACCGCTCAAAGCCGCCGAGCTCGCCGCCCGTCAGGGGATCGTTATCCACACTATCGGCCTAGGTGCGACACCATTCGTGCGCGGCGGGCGAGTGGTCGATCCAGCCGGTGATCTCGACGAATCGACTCTGCGACAGATCGCCGAAATGACCGGCGGTCACTATTTCCGCGCTCACGACCCGACCGAGCTGGCCGGCGTCTACGCCGAACTCAATGCCATTGAACCGGTGGAGCAAGACGGCGAAACCCTGCGGCCGCGCCGCGAGTTGTTCCACTGGCCCCTGGGTATCGCCCTGGCGGCCTGGGTCTTGTTGCTGAGCCACCAACTGTGGCGGGGGCGCCATGACTGAGTTGCTCGCGGGCTTCGACCAGTTTCACTTCCTGCGCCCCTTGTGGCTGCTGGCACTGCTGCCGCTGACTCTATTGATTTTCGCCATCAGGCACCGCCGCCAACGCGGCGGTGCCTGGCAGCGCGTCATCCACCCCCGTCTGCTGCCACTCCTGGTGAGCGGCGCTGGTGGCCAGCGCGCCTGGCCCGCTGGCGCCATGCTGGTGGCGGCCGTTCTGGCCTGCCTTGCCCTGGCTGGCCCTACCTGGGAGCGCACCGCAGTGGTCAGCAACCGCATGGACAGCGCCCTGGTCATCCTTTTCGACCTGTCGCCCTCCATGCTCGCCGCCGACGTGCGTCCGGATCGCCTCACTCGCGCCCGCCTCAAGACCATCGACATCCTTAAGCGCCACCGCGAAGGGAATGTCGCGCTTGTGGCCTGGGCCGGGGACGCTCATGTGGTAACACCCCTCACCGATGACGCCAACACCCTCCTCGCCCTGCTGCCGGTACTGCATCCAGACATTATGCCGCGCCCCGGCAGCAATCCAGAGCTGGCCCTGGAGAAAGGTCTGGAATTACTGATGAATGCCGGTCACCGCAATGGGGATCTGCTGTTCGTGACCGACGGCTTTGTCGAGCAGGCGGTGGAAAACCTCCAGCAAACCCTGCGCAGCTTTCCCGAATTTCGCCTCTCCATTCTCGGAGTCGGCAGCAACGAGGGCGCCCCGATTCCTCTCAGCGATGGCGGCTTTGCCCGCGACAATCGCGGCGGCATCGTGGTAGCTCAGCTGGGTTCGACCCTGCTGCAGCGGTTGGCAGAGCGCAACGGCGGGCGCTACAGCACCCTGGAGGCCAGCGACCGCGACATCGACCATCTGTTGCAGCCCATTCTCGACCAGGCCAGTGGCCGGGCGCTGGAGCAGGAACGCACCCTCAACACCTGGCTCGACCGCGGCCCCTGGCTGGTACTGGCGCTGCTGCCCCTCGCCGTGCTGGCTTTTCGGCGCAATTTGTTGGCTCTGCTGTTGTTGGCACCACTGCTGGGTGCGCCCTCCCCGACCCGCGCCGACGACGCAGCACCGCTGTGGGACAAGCTCTGGCACAACCGCGACCGCCTCGCTCACCAAGCACTGCAAAATCATCAGCCGGAGCGCGCCACAGAACTGTTTCTGGACCCCCAATGGCGCGCTGTGGCAGATTACCGGCGCGGCGACTTTGCCGCCGCAGCCGAGGGCTTTGCCGCCGACCCCAGCGCCACCGGCCGCTTCAATCTGGGCAATGCCCTTGCTCGGCAAGGTCAACTGGAAGAGGCCCTGGCGGCGTATGAGCAAGCTCTGGCGATCGACCCCGACCATGCCGATGCACAGGCCAACCATGAGCTGATAGAGCAGCTGTTGAACAACCAGGCCAATACTCCACAGGAGAATACTGGCGACGGCGACAGCAGTCAGGACGATCCCGGCAGCGATTCAGCCAGCGGTGACAGCAGCAGTGACGCTGATTCAGAGTCAGGTGCCGAAACAGAACAGCCTGACGATGACCAGTCCGAAGGCGGAGAGCCCGGAGATGGAGAGCCCGGAGACGGAGAGTCGGGGGATGAAGAGCCCAGAGATGAAGAGCTCAAAGATGAAGAGCCCGGCGACAAAGGGTCCAGTGACGAACCCGATACCGGGCAGCAACAGTCCCCACAGCAGGCAGGGGCAGATGGCGACAACCGCGAGCACACCGCTGAGCAACCTCCGAGCGACGATGGGGCCTCAGCTCCGCTGACCGATAATAGCCTCGCCGCCGACAGCGATAGCCCTGGCATCGACAACAGCGATCCAGCCCAGCCACAGGACACCCAGCCCGGCGCACCCGACCCGCAGAGTACTGGGGAGGCTGATGCCACCGCAGCTGATGCCGATACGGAAGACGGCTCCGATCCCGAGTTGGAGTATTGGTTGCGCCAGGTCACCGATGATCCCGGCGGCTTGCTGCGCCGCAAGTTTGAATATCAGTCCCGGCAGCAAGCGCTCGAGCCCCGTCAGCGCTTCGAGCTGCCCCCGGATCGTTTCCAGGAGGAACGATGGTAACCACCCTGCCACGCTGTCAGTCCTTGCCCCCCAGGCCTCCCTCGGCCAGTGCCTTCTCCCCACCGCACTGGTGCCCGGAGATTGTGTGGCGGCTGGCTCTCTGCCTGCCCCTCCTTGTTTTAATGCTGTTGCCACTGCCAGTGGTTGCCGACGAACTCACCGCTACCGTCGATCGCACCAAGATCGACCTTGGCGAAACCCTGACCCTCACCTTGCGCTACGGCGGCCAGGCGCTGGGCGAGCCGGATTTTTCCGCTCTCGACAAACAGTTTGAGATCCTCTCTACCCAGCGCCAGAGTCAACTGTCCTTTGGTGGCGGCAGCGACAGCTCCAGCACCGAGTGGCGACTAACCCTGATGCCGCGGGATACCGGTACCCTGCTGATACCGTCCTTCCGCTTTCGCGGCGAGGTCAGTGATGCCGTGCAGATTGAAGTCGGCGAGCAGGCTGTCACTGCCGATGCTGAGCAGCCCTTTTTCGTCGAAACAGTGATCGATACCCGCAAGCCTCATATCCACGAGCAAGTGGTACTTACCTTCCAGGTGCACAGTGCCCAGTCGCTGCTGAGTCTGTCGGCGGCGGAGCTGGAGGTGCCTGGTGCACGGGTGGTACGCATTCACGAAACCCAATACCAGCGCACTGTAAATGGCAGAAACTACGGCGTGGTGGAGCTGAGCTACGCCCTGTTCCCGGAGCGCGCTGGGCCACTGGATATCCCCGCTCTGAGGTTTCGCGGCGAAGTACCCGCAGCAGACAACAACTTCCGCTCTTTCGGATTCTCGGCCTTCGGCCAGAGCCGCAAGCCCGTGGTGATGGCCTCCGCAGCCCAGACACTCGAGGTACTGCCGCGCCCCGAGGGTATTCCCGCCAACCAGTGGCTGCCCAGCAAAGGGCTGAGCCTCGGCCAACGCTGGAGCCGGGAGCTGGATGAGTTGGTGGTCGGCGAGCCGGTGACCCGCTCAGTGATCATTTCTGCCCAAGGACTGCAGGGTGCACAGCTGCCCTCTCTGGAGGCGGAACCCCACGACGACTTCCGCTTTTACCCCGATCAACCCCGTATCGAGGACAGTGTCAGCAACAGCGGGGTGGTCGGTAGCCGTATAGAGTCAACAGCCATCATCCCCACCCGACCTGGTGAACTGGTGCTGCCAGAGATACGGGTCAAATGGTGGGATACCGTTTCCGGTGAAGCACGGGAAACACTCCTCGAAGCTATCACCGTACAGGTAGCACCGGCGCCAGGCGCTGCCGCAACCCCGTCCAGTGGCGCCGATGCCTCTGCCAGCGTCGCTGAGCCCAGCTTGCAGCCCGGTGGATCCATTCTCAGTGGACCCATTCTCAGTGGACCCAGTGCCCTCTGGCTGTGGCTATCTCTCCTCGCCAATCTGTTGCTCGCCTTGCTGGCCCTCGCCTTTGGCCTCCTGTGGTGGAAGCAGCGCAAAGGGTCTGTGAGCGGCGCCACAACCTCACCGGGGGACACCCGCCGCAACGCTGAGCAGATGGCCTTTAAGCGCCTCCGTCAGTGCTCTGCGGAGCAGCCGGCAGAGTTGCGCCAGGCCGTTCTGCAATGGGCGCGACTGCGCTGGCCGCAGCGGCGGCTGGCTACCCTCGACGATGTGATCGCCGTGAGCGAAGACCCGGCTCTCGCCGGTCTGTTGAAGCGCCTCGATACCAGTCTCTACAGCTCGCGCTGCGACGCGGCGGGGTTTGGCGCACAGGATTTGGCAGAGCTTACCAACCGCCTCGACCACCTGCGGCGCCAGCAACCCAAACAACGAGGCACACCGTCCTCACTGCCCGACCTCTACCCAACTTGACCCGGCCTGGCCCTGATGATTTTCTGACTCACAGTCAGGTTTTCCTCTCCACAACCTGTCCTTGTCGGAGGTTACCGGCTCAAAGTACCGCATAGCCCCACAGGGCATGCACCTCGCGCGCCAGCTGTTCGCGGAAATCGGGGTGAGCGATACCGATCAGCTCCCGGGCGCGTTCCTTGAGAGATTTGCCGCGCAGGTTGACGATGCCGTATTCGGTGACCACATAGTGGGTGTGAGCGCGGGTGGTCACCACCCCGGCACCACTGGTGAGTGCAGCACTGATCCTGGACACAGTGCCCCCCACGGCGGTGGACGGCATGGCGATAATCGCCCGGCCCCCTTCGGACAGAGAGGCACCGCGGATAAAATCCACCTGGCCGCCAACACCGGAATAAATACGCGGCCCGATGGAATCGGCGCACACCTGCCCCGACAGGTCCACTTGCAGGGCACTGTTGATCGCCACCACATTGTTGTTCTGACGAATGACCGAGGTGTCGTTGACATACTCGGTATCGAGCAGCACCACTTCCGGATTGTCGTCGACAAAATCGTAGAGACGGCGACTGCCCAGCACAAAAGTAGAGACGATCCGCCCCGGGTACTTGCGTTTTTTGCGATTGCTGATGGCCCCGGTCTCGTAGAGATCAATCAGACCGTCGGAAAACATTTCAGTGTGAATGCCCAGGTCTTTGTGGTGATTGAGACACCGCAGCACTGCATTGGGAATGGCGCCGATACCCATTTGCAGACAGTCGCCGTCGCGGATCAGCGAGGCGACGTGTTCACCGATTTTGCGCTCCACTTCGCTGGGCTCGGAGGGCGGCACTTCCGGCAGCGGCGCCTGCGCCTCGACGATGGCGTCGAAGCGTGAGTAGTGAATAAAACCTTCGCCGTGTACGCGCGGCATGGCGGGATTGATATGGGCTATTACCCGTCCCGCCACTTCCAGAGCGGCACGGGTCGCTTCCACCGAGATACCCAGAGAACAATAGCCGTGGGCATCGGGGGGAGACACCTGGATCAGAGCGGTATCCACTCGCTGCTCACCGCGGCGAAACAATTTGGGAATCTCGGACAGAAAGATCGGCACGAACTCGTCGCGACCATCGTTCACCGTGCTGCGGGTGCTATCGCCAACAAAGAAACAGCGGTTGCGCAAGCGTCCTTCCAACCCCGGCGCGGTGAGGATCTCAGCCTGCTCGGTGTGAAGTTGCATCAGCTGAATATCGCGGCGGCTCTTGGCATGCTCCACCAGGCCTTCCAGCAGCAAGCGTGGCGTGGCCCCCATGGAGTGACACCACACGAACTCGCCGTCGGCAATAGTGGAGACGGCTTCGAGAGGCGTGGTTGGTATTGTCGTGGTGGACATAGTCGTAGTACTCCTTTCTGCTGCTGACCTGACCTTTTCTGCCGGTACCTGACCCTCTGCGAGTCTGGCACCGGCGGTTTGCTTCCACATTACTCAAACACGATCTCAGGCTGGTCGCTCCCCAGCCCGTCCAGCGCCTCCAGCACTTTCACTGCTACCGCCTTGTACTCTGCGGCGATAGAACCGTCGGGGTCTCTGGCCACCGTGGGAGTGCCGCTGTCGGTCTCTTCGCGGATGCGACCGTCGAGAGGCAGCGATCCCAGCAGGGGAACCTCGTACTCGCCGGCCACCCGCTGACCGCCACCGGCACCGAAGATATGCTCCACATGGCCGCAATTCGAGCACACGTGCATCGCCATATTCTCAACTATCCCCAACACCGGAATATTGACCTTGCGGAACATCTCGATGCCCTTGCGGGCGTCCAGCAGAGCGATATCCTGCGGGGTGGTCACAATCACTGCCCCGCTCACTGCCGCCTTCTGCCCCAGAGTGAGCTGAATGTCGCCGGTGCCGGGCGGCATATCCACCACCAGCACGTCGAGGTCGCCCCACAAGGTCTGCTCCAGCATCTGAATCAGGGCACCGCCGGCCATCGGGCCGCGCCACACCATCGGGGTATTGTGCGTGGCAAGATAGCCCATGCTCATGGAAGCGATACCGTGGGCGCGCACCGGCTTCATGTATTTCTGGTCGATAACGCGGGGCTTCACGTCCTCGCCAATACCCAGCATTCGCGCCTGACTGGGGCCGTAGATATCGGCATCCAGCAACCCCACTGACTTGCCGAGAGCGGCAAAGGCCAGCGCCAGATTGACGGCGGTGGTGGATTTGCCTACCCCGCCCTTGCCGGAGGCTACCGCCACGATGTGTTTGATACCGGCCAGACCTGCTGCCGCTGCTGTTTCTGCCATTACGCTCTCCCCTACAAAACTGTAGTTGGTGAAAAAACCCGTGAAAACCGCTATAGTTGCGCCCTTTTCGCCCCTTGGCCGATCCGCTGCAGGCGGCCGCAACAGACCGACGGCAAACCATGACCGAACCCCGCAAAATCCTCGTTACCAGCGCTCTGCCCTACGCCAACGGCGATATCCATCTGGGCCACTTGGTAGAATATATCCAGACCGACATCTGGGTGCGATTCCAGAAAATGCGCGGGCACGAATGTTACTATGTCTGCGCCGACGATGCCCATGGAACTGCCATCATGCTCAAGGCCGAGCAGCTGGGAATCACTCCCGAGCAGCTGATCGCCCAGGTCAAAGAGCAGCATGAGCAGGATTTCGTTGGCTTTCTGATCGCCTTCGACAATTATCACAGCACCCATTCCGAAGAAAACCGCGTCTATTCCGAGCTGTTCTACAAAAAGGTCAGGGACAACGGCAACATTATCGCCCGCGACATTACCCAGGCGTTCGACCCCGAGAAGCAGCTGTTTCTGGCCGACCGCTACATCAAGGGCACCTGTCCCAAGTGCAAGGCGCCCGACCAGTACGGCGACAACTGCGAAGCCTGCGGCGCTACCTATAGCCCCACCGACCTGATCGATCCGGTCTCGGCCATCTCCGGCGCCACCCCGGTGGAAAAGGAGTCCACTCACTATTTCTTCAACCTGCCGGCCTTCAGTGATTTTCTCAAGCAGTGGACCCGCGCTGGCCACGTGCCCGTGGAAATTGCCAACAAGCTCAGCGAGTGGCTCGACGCCGGCCTGCAGGAGTGGGATATCAGCCGCGATGCGCCCTACTTCGGCTTTGAGATTCCCGATGCGCCGGGCAAGTATTTTTACGTCTGGCTCGATGCGCCTATCGGCTATATGGCCAGCTTCAAAAACCTCTGCGACCGCGAAGGCATCGACTTTGATACCTACTGGAAGGCAGATTCCCGCGCCGAGCTGTATCACTTTATCGGCAAGGATATTGTCAACTTCCACGCCCTGTTTTGGCCTGCGATGCTGTTCGACGCCGGTTTTCGCACCCCTACCCGCATCTGTGTGCACGGCTTTCTCACCGTCAACGGCAAAAAGATGTCCAAATCGCGGGGCACCTTTATCAATGCCCGCAGCTACCTGGAGCATCTGCATCCGGAGTACCTGCGCTACTATTTCGCCGCCAAGCTCTCCAGCGGTATCGAGGATCTCGACCTCAACCTCGAAGACTTCGTCCACAAGGTCAACAGCGATCTGGTGGGCAAGGTGGTCAACATCGCCAGTCGCTGCGCCCGGTTTATTGAGAAAGGCCACGACGGCCTGCTGGCCGCTGACATTGCCGAACCGGCGCTGTGGCAAAAGGCTGTCGCCGCTGCCGACAGCATCGCCGACGCCTACGAGAAACGCGAGTTCAGCCGCGCCATCCGCGAGATCATGACTATCGCCGATGCCGCCAACGAATACATCGCCGCTCGCGAGCCCTGGAAACTGGCCAAAGAACCTGGCCACGAAGCCGAGGTGCAGGCTATCTGTTCTCTCGGTATCAACCTGTTCCGGGTGCTGATGCTCTACCTCAAGCCCGTGCTGCCCGAGATGGCCACCAATGCCGAAGCATTTCTCAACGACCGCCTGCACTGGCGCGAGACCATCACCCCCCTCACTAGCCACCGCATCGCGCCCTTTAAGCCGTTGATGCAACGGGTGGAAAAAGACAAGGTAGACGCCATGCTGGAAGCCAACCGCCAAGACCTCCCCACTGCAGCTGCCGAGCCCGCTGTGTCTGGCCCCCTGGCGGACGAACCCCTGGCACCGCAAATCGGCTTTGACGACTTTATCAAGGTCGACCTGCGAGTAGCGCGCATCGTCAAGGCCGCTCCGGTGGAAGGTGCCGACAAACTGCTGCAGCTCACCCTCGACCTCGGTGGCGAGACCCGCAACGTGTTTTCCGGCATCAAGGCGGCCTATGATCCCGCCGCCCTGGAAGGCCGTCTCACCGTGATGGTAGCCAACCTGGCGCCGCGCAAAATGCGCTTCGGCGTGTCGGAAGGCATGGTGCTGGCAGCCGGTGATGACAGCGGTATTTACCTGCTGGAGCCAGACAGTGGCGCCGCGCCCGGGATGCGGGTGGTCTAGCGCCACCCCGCCCGGTTGCCGCTGTCTGTCCCTCTCAAGCGATGTCATCAGGGAAGCGAAACAAGCGGTGAGTAGCAATGTGTTCCAATTCGGGCGCACATTTCCGATAATTCTCCTGTCCACACAGGGTATCGAAGCATGCAAGAGACACTCATCATCCTGATCAGTACGGTGCTGGTGAACAACTTTGTGTTGGTCCAGTTCCTCGGCCTGTGTCCGTTCATGGGCGTTTCCAACAAGCTGGAAACCGCCATCGGTATGTCCAGCGCCACCACCTTCGTGCTCACCCTGGCCTCGGTGTCTACCTACCTGGTCAACGTCTTTGTGCTGATGCCGCTGGGGCTCGAGTACCTTCAGACGATCGCCTTTATCCTGGTGATCGCCGTGGTGGTGCAGTTCACCAAGATGTTCATTGAAAAGTCGAGCCCGCTGCTGTACCGCCTGCTCGGGGTGTTCCTGCCACTGATCACCACCAACTGCGCGGTGCTGGGCGTGGCCCTGCTCAACGTCACTCGCGAGCACAACTTTTTGCAGGCGGCGCTGTACGGTTTTGGTGCCGCCTTGGGCTTTTCTCTCGCTCTGGTGCTGTTCTCCGCCATGCGCGAGCGCCTGGCGGTAGCCGACGTGCCGGTGGTCTTCAAGGGGCCCGCTATCGCCATGATTACTGCAGGGCTGATGTCGCTGGCCTTTATGGGCTTTGCGGGGCTGGTCTGATCGTGGTCGAGCTGATTGCCCAAAATCCCCTGGCCGCTGCCCTGCTGGCACTGGTGTGCCTGTCGCTGGTTTTCGGTGCCGTGCTCGGCTTCGCCGCTGTCCGCTTTCGAGTGGAGGGCGACCCTATCGTCGATCGCATCGACGCGCTGCTGCCCCAGACCCAGTGCGGGCAGTGCGGCTACCCAGGCTGTCGCCCCTATGCCGAAGCCATTTCCGGCGGCGACCTGATTAATAAATGCCCTCCAGGAGGCCAGGCTACCGTCAAAGCCCTGGCCGAATTGCTCGATGTTCCGGAACCGGAGCTGGACGGCGAGGCCGACAACGTCAAGAGTGTGGCCTTTATCCGCGAGGCCGAGTGCATCGGCTGCACCAAATGCATCCAGGCCTGTCCGGTTGATGCCATTCTCGGTGCTGCCAAGCAGATGCACACTGTCATCGCCAGCGAATGCACCGGCTGCGACCTCTGTGTGGAGCCCTGCCCGGTGGATTGCATTGAGATGCGCCCGGTACCAGAAACACTCAGCAGCTGGGGCTGGGAGATTCCCGCCCCCATCGGAGACCGCCTCGGCGGACTTCGCTCCCGGGATATCATCGCCACCGACCGCGACCAGCCGGGGAGTCGTGCAGCATGAGTGCGAGAAAGATCTGGGACATCCCCGGTGGAATTCACCCGCCCGAAAACAAGGCCCAGTCCCTGGCCAGCCCTATCGCTACCCTGCCGCTGCCAGCCCAGCTGGTGCTGCCCCTGAGCCAGCATATCGGTGCCACCGCCAAGCCACTGGTGCAACCTGGCGATCAGGTGTTGAAGGGTCAGCTGCTGGCAGAAGCCGTCGGCTTTGTCAGTGCACCGGTGCACGCCCCCACCTCCGGCACCATCACTGCCATTGAGGACCGAGCCATTCCCCACCCCTCGGGGATGGCGGCGCCCTGTATCGTTCTGGCCCCCGATGGCCGCGAGGAGTGGGCTCCCCACCAGGGGACAGCGGACTACCGCACTCTGCCGCCAGAGGCACTGCTGGAGCTGATCCGCAACGCCGGTATTGTCGGCCTCGGCGGTGCCGGGTTCCCCAGCGCCGTTAAATTAGGCGCACGGCAGGCCATCCATACCCTGATCATCAATGGCACCGAGTGCGAGCCCTACATCACCGCCGACGATATTCTGATGCAGGAGCGCGCTGCCGATATCCTGGCTGGCGTTGAGATCATGGCCCATATTCTCGGCCATCCCGCTACCGTGCTGATCGGTGTCGAGGACAATAAACCTCTCGCTATCGAAGCGCTGCAGGCAGCGGTAAAGGCTACCGGCAGCTCTATCGAAGTGGTGGAGTTTCCCACCAAGTACCCCTCCGGGGGCGAGAAGCAGCTGATCCAGATCCTCACCGGGCAGGAAGTGCCCAGCGGCAGGCTCCCCGCCGATCTCGGCATCGTGTGCCAAAATGTCGGCACGGCCCATTCGGTGTATCGCGCCATTGTCCACGGTGAGCCGCTCATCAGCCGCATCACCACCGTGACTGGCAAGGCCTGCACCCGCAACGGCAACTACGAAGTGCTGCTGGGCACCCCCATCAGCCACCTGCTGGCCCACAGTGACTTCGACGCCAAGCGCTGCACCCGGCTGGTTATGGGCGGCCCCATGATGGGCTTTACCCTCGCCGACGACAGTGTGCCGGTAGTCAAAACGACCAACTGCATCATCGCTGGCAGCAGCGCAGAATTCCCCGCCTGGACACCCCCCGCTCAGGCCTGTATCCGCTGCGGCTTGTGCGCCGAAGCCTGTCCGGCTTCGCTGCTGCCCCAGCAGCTCTACTGGTACGCTCAGGCACAGAATGTCGAGCGCCTCGAAGCCCACAACCTGTTCGACTGTATTGAGTGCGGCGCCTGCGCCTATGTCTGCCCCAGCAACA
>Ga0265293_10005465_pt1 | contig 21171 bp, 28 predicted proteins | sample Munlanlewell138R_FD_192505 | JGI IMG/M metagenome (GOLD analysis project Ga0265293, IMG submission 192505) | Leachate microbial communities from a municipal landfill in Southern Ontario, Canada - Leachate well 138R | ecosystem: Engineered > Solid waste > Landfill > Unclassified | place: Canada... | reverse complement strand
AACGGCACACCCGCTGGAAGGAGCGTCTCCCCCAATCCGACAAGGATGTGTGGGACGCGCTCCAGCAACTCGACGGCGGCGAACAGGCCAGTCTGTTCGCCCATTGCGCGGCCTATTCGGTGAACGCGCTATGGGAGCCGGTCCCGAAGCATGGCGGCGGCCGTGTCTCGGCGCATGGCGTCGCCCGCCGTATCGACCATGCCAATGTGCTGGCGCGTGCCGTGGGTCTCGACATGATCGGCGCAGGCTGGCGTCCGACCTTCGAAAACTACCTCAACCGGGTCGCGAAGCCGCGTATCCTCGAGGCGGTCGCCGAGGCGAAGGGGCCGCAGACCGCCGGGCTGATCGACCATCTGAAGAAGGGTGACATGGCCCGCGAGGCCGAACGCCTGCTGGCCGATGCGGACTGGCTCCCCGAGCCACTGCGGACGCCGGTCATCGAGGAGCCGCTGCCGCTGACGGATGAGGCGGACGCGCTGCCGACCTTCCTCGACGGGGATGACACCTTGGCCGAGCAGGAAGCCGCCAACGACCATGCGGGCGACGACGAATACGCTATCGCCGCCTGAATGCTGGTGCGGGACGGGTCGACCAGTCGCTGCCCCGTCCCGCATCGACGTCTCACCTCAATCCCATTCTCAGCCCGGCCACGCGCCGGGCTTTTTTCATTTTCGGAGATCGACAATGAGCAATACGCCTTTTGTTCCCACGTTCGACATGACCGCCTTCCTGGCGCGCCAGGCGGAATATGAGAAACGAGCGAGCGAGATTTTTCCCGCCAATAAGGCTGCCGTCCTGTCTGTTCTGGCAGGATCTGGCATCACCCTTGTCACCGTGCGGTTCGATGGCAGTGGGGACAGCGGTCAAATCGAAGAGATTGACGCGCGTTCCGGTGAAAGCCGTGCCGACCTACCCGACACATCTGTCGAGATCGCCCGCTGTGAATTTCACGACGAGGAGGTCCGCCATGTGTCGGTCCCGCTCCCGGATGCGATCGAGGCCATGTGTTACGACCTCCTCGAAAGCAAGCATGGCGGCTGGGAGAACAATGAAGGCGGTTATGGCGAGTTCACCTTCGACGTCGCCGCCGGGACCATTGTTTTCGATTTCAACTATCGGATCGAACGGTCTGAAAACCATTACTACGAGCTGTAGGGAGGCGGAGATGGGCCATTGCTATCATCACGCGCTCTCGTCCGTGCGGAAATGGGGCGGCTCGGCCGAGGATTATCTGCCGCTGCACCAGTGGTTCGACGAGTCCAAGGCGATCACCGCTGACTTCCGCCATCGTGCACTGCGCCACCATGCCGAGGGCATTTTCATGCTCGAACGCTTTTTCGGCGCGACCATCACGGTCTCAAGCGGGCGGGTCGTTCCGGTCCGCTTGATCGGCGAACAACATGTCCTCGAAGATCTCGGCTTCATTCCGAGCTTCGCGGACTGGGTGCGCTGTATCCGGCCGCAGCCCTGGATGGGCCGCGCCCAGCCGATCCACAAGCTGGTGGACCCTTTTGCCGTCGAAAGCCCGCCAGCCTCCTGATCCAACCCTCATGCTTCTTCCCCGAAAGCCCGGCCACGCGCCGGGCTTTCGCGTTTTCGGAGATCCGATATGGCTGATTATTTCTGTTCCACGGTGGTCCAGCCCACCATTCCGCTGAGCGCCATGACTCCGCTTGAGCGACTGATCCTCTCAAGCATCTTCAGCAGCGACGCCGAAGGAGACGGCATCTATTTCTATGCCGAACAGGGCGCCAACGATATGCCCGCCTATCCCGTCGACGAGGTCCGCGCAGCACTCGCCTTGTCCGGAGACGTTGAAAGCGCGGCGGCCGACGCGGTCCGCGCGGAGCTTGCCGAACTCGGCGAAGACGATGCCTATCTTCAACTCGACCTCTCGGTGCCCGGTTGGGAGGTGTTTTTCCAGAGCATCGTCCGACGGACGCCCGCGCTCCCCTATGTATCAATCGTTTCGGCCTGGACCTGCACGAAAATGCGGCCAGACGGTTTCGGCGGCATGGCCGTGCTGATCACCGCCGACGACATTATGGCGCGCAGCACCGAGTCCATGCTCGATGAAATGCTCGGTATCGCCGAATATGGGCCGCTGGGCGTGGAGCCGGGTCTCGGCTCGCATGTCCTGCTTCGCCTCTGCGAGGAGCATGTCCGCGCGACCGTGGAAGTGGTTTTCGAGAGGGAGGCGCCGGATGGTCTCCAGATCACAGATGTGAGCAACGCCGACATTCGTCAGGCATCCCTCGATGTGAAGGCGGCCAGCGATCTTTCCCATGAAGAGGGCGAAGCCGCCTTCAAGGCCGCAACGCGAGCGATTTCTCTGGCCGCCGATCGCAAACTCGCTGCCCGCTGAACGGCGCAGGCCGGCTGGTTACTGCCGGCGAACATCGCCTGGGCGCTCTGCGCTCGGGTTTCCCCTCATAGAATGGAGATTGACCCGTGAAGATTTCCGACATCGAAAACGCCAGTCCGGAGGCGCTTGCGCCCTTGTTGCTCGCTACTCTTCAGCGCCTCGGCCAATTGGGCCGAAACGGCGCCGTCGCGCTTGCGCGTCTTGCCGAAAAGGATGACGCAGACGTGGAAGAAGCCGTGGAATGGCTGGCTGATATAGCCGCCGGGTCGCTGCGGGAGTGATCGGTCTGCCGTCGGCTCCGTCTCCGGGCCGGCGGCCAGAGTGAGAGGGTGGCGGGGAAGCGGGTGAGCCGGCCGGCTTGAGAGAGAGCGGTCGGCGGCTCGCTCCCTCGCTGCTCTCCCGGAGACCTCATATGACCGAAAGAACTGGCAGCGCCCCTGTCGCGGGCGCGACGTCCATCATTCTCGATGGCGACGCGGTTCACGCCGTGGCGCCACTCGGGGCCGTCCTGCGCTACTTCGATGGCGCCCCGCAGCCGCCGGCCCGGCACACACGCAAGCTGCGGGACTGGCAGACGCGCAACAGCACCGGCCGCCTCGTGGAGAAATCACCGTCGGCGGTTATGGGTGGCAGGACCTGCTCGGCAAGCTTCGTGCTCCACGAGGGCACCTTTATGTCCGGCATCACGCCGGTCCTTGTCGTGCGTCGTCACTATATGGTTACGACCGACCTTCGCTTTGAAGTCCTCGAATTGCCGCAGCCGGGCATGGTGCGGATTCTCACCCGTTGGAACGGCAAGGACGAGCTACGGCATCTTGCCGCCAATATGGCGGACGCCGAAAGCTGGGCGTCCCGGAACCGCTACTCCAACCTCGTCCTTCAGCTTGTCGAGGACGAACCCGTCGTCTCGACCATCAGGAGGGCGGCATGAACCCGGCGCCTTCGGTCCCGGTCACCTATGGCCGCACCGCCGACGGCGATCTCGCCGCGCTAGTCGACGACACCGCCTATGCCGCCATTTCCGGCCCCCGCGGACTGCGGATTGCGAACGCCTGGCGGCTCCGCAAGCCGATGAGCGAGTGGCGGCGCGATGATTTCCATAGCGCAATCGCCGTCGTCGCGGATGCGCTGGGGTTTCATGACCATATCGCCGAGCTGGTCCAGCACCGGGAGGAATTGCTGCGGCTCGGACGGAAGCGTGGCGATGGCAAGCTGTCGACACCGTGGGGCCAATCTCAATCGAGTGAGATCTATGCCGATGGGGTGGTCTTCCATTCCACGGCGAGCCATGGCGGCTTCAAGCTCGATCGCACGCGCAACGCGAGAATGCCCGCGGCCCTACGGGTTGCCGGGGGCTGGTATGAGGAAGATGCGGAATGGGCGAAGGTCGCGACTGGCTTTCCCGATCTCTTCACGGCCTATGAACGGCGTCACGCTGAGAAGACCCTGCGCGACTATTACCCAAATTGTTGGGAGGCGATCCACGACCGTTTCCTGGCGCCCGGTGAATCCGTCGAAAATGACCGGCGACTCTTTGGCGAGAAGCACCGGCACGATTGGGTGGTCGTATCGGCGATCCGATCCAGGGAAAAACCTGGCATGACGGATTGCATCGCCCGGCTCGGCGGGCGACGCGATCAGGGTCATGAACGGCGCTTCCGCGTTCCATCCGATGAATATATCGCCGGGCGCTTCGGGTTTGTAATCGACGAGGCCCGGCACCTGGAAGTCTGATTTATCTGGGCGGCTCCGTCATGGGGTCGCCCATTTTTTCGTCCGCCGTCCAGAGTTGGACCATATGGCAGGTTCCTACAGAAGCGACGTCACCGCGCCGAGCGCGGTCCCTCCTTCGGCCAAACGGCGATCCAGCGTGCAAAGCCTTGCACCCCGCTCCGCCGCGATCGCCAGATGCAGGGCGTCACCGGCACGCAGATTCAGCGAAAACTGATCGGAGAACAAAGCCGCGGTCCGAAAATTGGCAGAAGCCACCGGCACGATCGTCAGGCTTTCGCTGCAAAGCCGTTGAAACTGGCTCAGCACCTCGGCGCGTTGAGCCGCATCGAGCTGGCCTGTCCGGACCTTGATCGACAAGGCGGACGACATCTCCGTCACGACCCAATCGCTGATGATCAGTTCCTCCGGGTCTTGCCCGGCCAGCCATTCCTGAATCTCCGCCGTCCGGGCCTCGTTCGTCAGCGCCGCGATCAGCAAAGACGTATCGAGATACAGCATCAGTAACGATCACCATCGCGCATGGCGCGCGTGAACCTGTCCGCGCTTTCGCTTTGGACCGGCAGGGAATCGGTCAGTTGGCGTAGCCGGGTGGCATCGATCGCCTTGCGCGGCCGTTTGGCGGCCTCAAGGCGGGCCACAGGCTTCCCACGGCGCAGGATATCGATCGTGTCGCCAGCAGCAGCGCGATCGACCAGTTCGCTCAAATGGGCTTTGGCGTCCGCCAGATTGATACCATCCATGACTCGCTCCTGACCATGTAGTTGGTCACTTATAGGTTTTTTCGGCGAGAACAACAACGCCGCAGTCTGGGGGCTGGTGGATGCGGCAAGCATCCACACCGGGCCACCGGAGAGGAAGAGGAAGGCCGGGACGGGGTGAGCCTTGGCGGTTTGAGAGAGAGGGTCCGCCGGCTTCGACCCTTCCGCCTCTCCCGGAGCATCCTCGATGACCTTCAACCGTTCCACTGCGCTCGCCGCCGTGCCGTCCGGCGCCGCGCGTCATTTCGCCGACACCGCCGAGAAGCTGCTTGCCGCCGCGCAGCTCATCCTTCCCCACCTCCAAAGCGGCCGTCCCGTCGATGCGCCCGCGCTGCGCGGCGCGATGGAAACAGCGTTCGGCGGGTCCGACGCCGAAGGGCTGTGGGACTGGAAATCGGCCTATGACGCCTGCGAGACCGCGCAGATCCTGTTTCTGCGTAAATACGCCAATACGCTGTTCCGCAAACACGCCGATCCGCAGGCCCGGCTCGCGCTGATCGAGAAGATCGCGGGGCTGATGCCGACCCACACCCGGCGCTCCGAAACCTCCCAGGCGCTCCAGCAATTCTCGACACCCGCCGGCCTCGCCTATGTCGCCGGCGTCGCGGCCGCCTTTCAGCCGGGCGAGAGGGTGCTCGAACCCTCGGCGGGCACCGGCCTGCTCGCGATCCAGGCCGAGATCGCAGGCGCGCGCCTGATGCTGAACGAGCTGGCCGAAACCCGCGCCTCGCTGCTTGACCTGCTATTCCCGCAGGTCGGCGTCACCGCGCACGACGCCGCCCATATTCACGACTATCTCGATCCCGCCGCCGTGCCGGACGTGGTGGTGATGAACCCGCCCTTCTCGGCGATCGCCCATGTCGAGGCGCGCATGAAGGATGCGGCGCTGCGTCATATCGGCTCGGCACTGGCGCGCTTGCGGTCCGGCGGTCGTCTCGTGGTGATTACCGGCGCCTCCTGCGCGCCTGACAATCCCGCTTTCACCGATGCGTTTGTCGCGCTCCAGGAACGCGGCCGCGTCCTGTTCTCGGCGGCCATCGACGGGCGAGTCTATCGCAAGCACGGGACCACGATCGACACGCGCCTGACCGTGATCGACCGGACGCCCGCCGACGACCCGCTCCGGTTCCCCGATGCGCCCGGCGTTGCGCCCGACACGGCCACGCTGCTCGGCTGGGTGCTTGCCCAGGTGCCACCGCGCACGCCCGCGCCCGATGCGCCGCCGCCCAGCGCGCCGCTTGCCGTGCAGGCTATCGCCGCCCGTCCGGTGCGCCGCGCCGCCGCCGCCCGGCCTGTCGCGCCGACGCCCGTAGCCGAGGGCGTCGAGCTGGCCTATTCGCCCTGCGCCGAAGCTGTGCCGGGTCACGGCCATCTGACCGATGCAATCTACGAGCCCTATGTGCTCCAATCGATCCGCATCCCCGGCGCCAGGCCGCATCCGACCCCGCTGGTGCAGTCGGCGTCGATGGCCTCAGTCCCGCCGCCGGCGCCGAGCTATCGGCCTTCGCTTCCAGCGCATCTGGTCGATGACGGCATCCTCTCCGACGCCCAGCTCGAATCCATCATCCTCGCGGGCGAGGCGCATGGCGAGCATCTCGCGGGCGCCTGGACGGTCGACAAGACATGGGACGTCATTTCCGCCGCGCCGGACGAGGCGCAAGCCGCCGTGCGCTTCCGGCGCGGCTGGATGCTGGGCGACGGCACCGGCGCGGGCAAGGGGCGTCAGGTCGCGGGCATCATCCTCGACAACTGGTTGAAAGGACGCCGCCGCGCGGTTTGGGTGAGTCGCTCCGAGACCCTGCACCAGGATGCGATGCGTGACTGGGAGGCGCTCGGTCAGGAGCGCCTGCTGGTGACGCCGCTGTCCCGGTTCCGTCAGGGCAAGCCGATCACGCTCGACGAGGGCGTGCTGTTTACGACCTACGCCACGCTACGCTCGCAGGATCGCGGTGAGAAGGCGAGCCGCGTTCAGCAGATCGTCGACTGGCTCGGGACGGACTTCGACGGCGTGATCGTGTTCGACGAATCCCACGCGATGGCCAACGCCGCGGGCGGCAAGAGCGATCGCGGCGATCAGGCGCCCTCGCAGCAGGGCCGTGCGGGGCTGCGGCTCCAGCACGCGCTGCCCGATGCACGCATCGTCTATGTCTCGGCGACCGGCGCGACCACTGTGCAGAACCTCGCCTATGCCCAGCGCCTGGGTCTCTGGGGCGGCGAGGATTTCCCGTTCGCCACGCGCGGCGAGTTCATCGGCGCGGTCGAGAATGGCGGGGTCGCTGCAATGGAGGTGCTGGCGCGCGACCTAAAGGCGCTCGGCCTCTATTCGGCGCGGTCGCTCAGCTTCGACGGCGTCGAGTATGAGATGCTCGAACATGCACTGACCCCGGCCCAGATCGAGATCTACGACGCCTATGCCAGCGCGTTCCAGGTCATCCATAACAATCTCGACGCCGCGATGCGGGCGGCGGGCAGTAATCTCAATTCCCAGGCAAAGTCGGCCGCGCGGAGCGCCTTTGAGTCAACAAAACAGAGGTTCTTCAATCATCTGATCACGGCGATGCAGACCCCGGCGATGATCGCCAGCATCGAGCGCGATCTCGAAGCCGGCCATGCCGCCATCATCCAGATCGTCTCGACCGGCGAAGCCCTGCAGGAACGCCGTCTCGCCGACATCCCGACCGAGGAATGGGATGACGTTCGTGTGGATGTGACGCCTCGGGAGTATGTTCTGTCCTACCTCGAACACAGCTTTCCAGTGCAGCTCTACGAGCCCTTCAGCGACAGCGAGGGCAATCTCTGCTCCCGGCCCGTCACCGACAAGGACGGCAATCCGGTCGAATCGCGCGAGGCCATCGAACGCCGGGACCGGATGATCGAACGGCTCGCCTCGCTGGCCCCGGTCCCCGCCGCGCTCGACCAGGTGCTCCATCACTTCGGCACCGACATGGTCGCAGAGGTGACGGGCCGGTCGCGGCGCATCGTCAAGCGGCGCGGATCGGACGGCATCGACCGCTTCGTCGTCGAGAACCGGCCGGGCTCCGCCAATATATCCGAGACCGACGCCTTCCAGAGCGACGCCAAGCGCATCCTGATCTTCAGTGACGCGGGTGGCACCGGGCGCAGCTATCACGCCGATCTCGGCGCGAAGAACCAGCGGCTGCGCGTCCATTATCTGCTCGAAGCGGGCTGGAAGGCCGACAATGCCATCCAGGGCTTTGGCCGGTCGAACCGCACCAACCAGAAGCAGCCCCCGCTGTTCAGGCCGGTCACGACCAATGTGAAGGCGCAGAAGCGGTTCATCTCGACCATCGCGCGGCGGCTCGATTCGCTCGGCGCGATCACCCGCGGCCAGCGCCAGACCGGGGGGCAGGGGCTGTTCCGGCCCGAGGATAATCTGGAATCCTGGTATGCGCGCGACGCGCTGCGCCAGCTCTACCGACTGATCTTCAGCGGAAAGGTCGAGGGCTGTTCGCTCGCCGAGTTCGAAGCCGCGACCGGCCTGACGCTCGGCGACGAGGGTGGTCTTCGGGACGAATTGCCCCCGATCACCACCTTCCTCAACCGGATGCTGGCGCTCACCATCGACCTCCAGAACATCCTGTTCACCCGGTTCGAGGATCTGCTGACCGCCCGCATCGAGGGCGCAATCGCGTCGGGCACATATGAGTTGGGACTGGAGACACTTCAGGCCGAGAGCTTCAAGATCGTCGATCGCGCCACCATCTACACCCATCCGGGCACGAGAGCGGAGACGCGATTGCTGACCATCGAACGCAAGGACCGCAACCGGCCGGTGACGCTGGACGAAGCGTTTGGCCATCTGCGCGATCGGCGCGCCAGACTGCTGGTCAACTCGCAGTCGGGCCGCGCCGCCGTGCAGATTCCGACGCGCGGGCTGCAATTGGACGACGGGAGCGTGGAAGCGCGCATCCGGCTCGTCCGGCCGATGGAATCGACGCCGATGCCGCTTGCCGCCATGGCGGAAACCCAGTGGCGCGAAGCGGAGCGAGGCGAGTTCGAGCGGGCGTGGCAGGCGGAGCTTGCCGATGTGCCGGAGTTTGCGACCAGCACCATGCACATCGTCGCCGGGCTTCTGCTGCCGATATGGAAGCGACTGCCGCAGGAGTCCACCCGCGTCTATCGGCTCCAGACCGACGATGGCGAGCGGATCGTCGGGCGCCGCGTGTCGCCTGCCTGGGCGGCGACCGCTACCGCGAACGACAACAGGCCGGTGCTCGCGCCCGACGCCGCGTTCTCGGCGCTGATGGAGGGTCAGGCCATCCTCGATCTGGCGGAAGGGCTCCAGCTTCGCCGGGCGCGCGTGATGGGCGTGACCCGCATAGAACTGGACGGCTTCACCGACACCATGCGCGACCGGCTGAAGGCGATGGGGCTGATCTCGGAGATCATCTCCTGGAAGCTGCGGCTGTTCGTCCCGACCGGAAGCGATGGCCCGACCGTGCTCGCCCGACTGCTGGAACGGTTTCCGCTTCAGCGGGTCGGCGAGCGCCATGCGGCGTGACGGAGGGATGTGAGATGAAGAACTCCGCCACCGACATCGCGCAGCGTCTCGCCGATAATGCCGAGAGCGTCTGTCGCCGCTACCTGTCGAAAGGGCATCGCGAAGGCCGTTACTGGCTGGTGGGCGATGCCCGCAATACGCCCGGTCGCAGTCTCTATGTCCGCCTGGTCGCCTCTCCCGATGGAGGGGTGGCCGGAAAATGGACCGATGCAGCGACCGGCGACCATGGTGATCTGCTCGACATCATCACCATCGCGGGAGGCCATGCGCGGCTGCGCGACACGTTGGAAGAGGCCCGGCGCTTCCTCAGCCTGCCGCAGCCATCGCCTCGGCACGAGGGCGCCGGATCGCGGCGGGAACCCAAAGCGCCGTCCGGCACGCCGGAGGCGGCGCAGCGTCTGGCCGCAGCGTCGCTCCCCGTTCACGGCACCCTTGTCACGGGCTATCTCGCAGGGCGGAGCATCGGACCGCTTCAAGCGGGTGATCCGCTGCGGTTCCACCCGCGCTGCTACTATCGACCATTCCGGAAAGATCGTCCCGGCACGCGTCGGGCCTGGCCGGCGATGATCGCGCTGGTCACCGATCTGGCCGGCGCAATCACGGGCGTGCATCGCACCTGGCTCAATCCCACGACGATCGATAAAGCGCCGGTCGCCTATCCACGCCGCGCGATGGGTCATTTGCTCGGCCACGGTGTCCGTTTCGGGCGTGCTGGTCCGGTGATGGTCGCCGGCGAGGGCATCGAGACGATCCTGTCGCTCCGCACGATCATGCCCGAATTGCCGGCAATCGCCGGATTGTCCGGCGCCCACCTGGCAGCCATCCGGTTCCCGCCGGATCTTCGGTGCCTCTATATCGCGCGCGACGAGGATTCCACCGGAGCCGCTGCGGAAAACCTGTTGACCCGCAGGGCTGCCGAGGCCGGGATCGAGGCTATCCCGCTGGCGCCGATGCTCGACGATTTCAACTCGGACCTGCACGGCCTGGGGGCGGATCGGCTGCGGGCGCATCTGGTCCCTCAACTGCGGGACGAAGATGCCGAGCATCACCTCCTCCTGTCCGGCTGAAGGCCGGGAAGAGGGAGTTCGGTATTGTCGTCACCGGCGAAGCTGTGTCGCACCATAGGCGCCATTTTCGCTGAAGAGGCCGCGCCCACGCCTTCATAGAGGGCGACAGGAGCAGCAGGCGTCCAGCGAGCACAACGGACGACGGGGGCTATTTTCCGCCGCGGCCGCGAGCGGCCGCTTTGCATCGCGAAGCAAAATAGCCCCCTTTTGTCCGCCCTCCGCTTTGCTACGGCCGCCATCCCGCGCCCGAAAGGGGCGCGCGCACGCTTGGCGCTTGGCGGTGTGCGCGCCGTCCGGCCCGCTGCCTTCCGTCGCCATGAAGGCCGCGAGGGTCGCGGCTCCCAGACGAAAAGGCGACACCCCATGAACGACAGTAGCGATATTCCCGCTGACGAACCCGAACACGCCCAGTCCCAGACGGCCTATCTGCTCGAGGAGATGCAGCTCTATGGCTATCGTCCCTTCGAGGATGAGCCTGACCAACGGCCGCTACCTGAATCCCGTCTCGTCGATGGCGCGGTGGCCGATATGTTCGATGGCATGGTGTCGGCGCTGGTCGACACGCGGATCGAACCCGACCTCGAAGACATACTCTGGGGACTGGTCAACGTCTTTCACAACGGCATCCAGCGGGTCGAGCGCGAACTGGACGACAATGAGGTCGCGCAGAAACGGATGCAGCGCGAACAGGACGGCTCGGAGGTCAAGTCGGTCGAGTTGGAGCGGACGATCGCCGAAGGCGTGACCATGATCGAGCGCCGTGACACCTTCGAATATCTGCGCGACGCCGCCGCCGACCAGTACCGCGCTTTCGTCAAGAAGCCCTGGCTTCCCCGGTCCGGCTCCAAGGTCAATCGCAAGGCGCTGACCTCGGCGGTCATTGCCAGCAAGGACTTCATCAACGATCGCAAATGGTCCGACAAGCAGGTGCTCATGCCCAAAGGTGTTCGCATCGCGGTCTCATCTGGTCCGGCGTTCAACGATACGCGCCTCATCTGGTCGACGCTCGACAAGATCCGGGCCAAATTCCCCGATATGGTGCTGATCCATGGCGCGACCGAAAGCGGCGGCGAGCATATCTCGGTCCTCTGGGCCGACAATCGCGGCGTGCCGAGCGTCCCCATCAAGCCTGACTGGAAACTCGGCAAGGCCGCGCCGTTCAAGCGTAATGACGAGATGCTCGCCGCCATGCCCAAGGGGCTGGTGGTGTTTCCGGGCACCGGCATCCAGTCGAACATCCGTGACAAGGCCAAAACGCTCGGCATCAAGGTCTGGGATTTCCGTCACCTGGGCGGCGCGTAAGCGCCGCCCATCGGCCACGTTCGACAGCAATCCGTGTCAACCAATCATTGACACGGACTTTCGTGTCGCCTATCTGTTGACACGTGGAAATTGATAGCATCAGGCACAAGGCGCTGCGACGACTGGTCGAAAAAGGTAGCGCCAGGGGCGTGATCGAGGCGGAACGCGTCATTGATATGATCGCCTTCCTGGTTTCGTCATCCAGCCTGGATGAACTCTCTGTTCCACCAAACTTCGGTTTCCATCCCCTGACAGGGGACCGCAAAGGCAGCTACGCCATGACGGTGACGAAGAATTGGCGGCTGACATTTACGATGGTGGACGACTCCACGATCGCGGATCTTGATTTGGAGGATTATCACTGATGGCTATCAAAGTTCATCCTTCGATCCATGTTCATCCCGGCCCCTGGCTCAAGCGCCAGATGGTCGAGCCGCATGGTATCAATGTGAAGGAGCTGGCGCAGCACTTCGGTGTCTCGCGGCAGAATCTGAGTAATGTCCTGAACGGGCACACCGGCCTGACTGCCGATATGGCGATCCGCTTCGAGAAGGCATTTGGCCTGAAAGCCGATACGCTCATGCGGATGCAGGGCGCCTATGATCTCGCCCAGGCACGGGGCCATGAGGACGAGATCAAGGTGTCAGCATTATCGAAGGCGGCTTGAAACGCGATGTTCGAAGCTCCCAATGCCGCGCGGCTCAAGATATCCATCAACGGGATTGAACCCGAAATCTGGCGCCGCATCATCGTGCCGGGCGCGTGGAACCTCGAACAGCTTCACCTGGCGATCCAGGCCGCGTTCAATTGGTGGAACTATCATCTCCACGAGTTTGAGATAGGCGGACTGCGCTATGGCGATGCCGCTCTTGCCGAGGATGGCTCGGTCGAGGGGGATGCGCGAGTCTTCGACGAACGCGCGGTGCGGATAAGGGATTTCCAGGGCGCCGGGATTGTCTTCAGCTATCTGTACGACTTCGGCGACAATTGGCGGCATCAGGTCGAAATCGAGGAAATGGTCTTTCTCGATACGCCCCCAACCCACGCAACCTGCATCGATGGCGCACGCGCTCGGCCGCCCGAGGATGTCGGCGGCATTTCAGGATATGAGCAATTTCTAGAGGTGCTGGCAGACCCGAAAGACCCCGAATACAGAGAAACCAAGCGGTGGTGCGGCGGATATTTCGACCCTGAGTGGTTCGATATCGCGATTGCCGACAAGGATGTTCGCGCCGCTTTGAAGCCGAATGTGAAGCGGCGTCTTCACCAGCCCAAGCCCAAGGCAACGCGACCTTCATCCACAGGTCGCTGACCGATCCCTTGAGCGCGGCCAAATTGCCAGACAAGGCCGCTCGCGCCGCTTGGGCCGCCTCTGTTCCATTCAGAAATGGATATGGTCTGTCATAGCTTCTCGCCATTCCCGTTCGCCCCAGGCAGCTTACCCCGTTCGATCGATGCGCTCGGCGCCTTATCGCAGGCGGCGCGCGCGCCGGCTGGCTCGTTAGTCCCACCTTGCTCCGGAAGCTGCCGGAAGCGTCGGCTTTCCCGTGGCGCGCCGGAACGACTACCAGCCATTGAACGGATTTGATCGCAAGTCGGTGGTTTGACGGTGAACCAGGTCAGCGCGAAGTCGCTCGCCGGATATCCGGGGCCTTTGGCCAGTGCCGAAAGCAGGTGTGTTTGTTTCCTGTAGGGCTGCAAGCCGGTTCGCTCCCGTTCGCGAGCCAGCCTTGTCGCTGTTCTATTCGCATCGATCTCCGTCCTGCCTCGACCGAGGGGGCGGTCCCTTCCGACTGGCGAATCCCTAAGTCGTTCCGTTTCCGCCAGCAACCCCGGCGGCGCCGGACCGAGTTGCCGCTGCGCGGCTGCCCGCACCACTCCCGCGCCTATGGGGTCAGGCCGCCGCCTGAAGGCGGCGATGCGGACGGCACCGGACGGCCTTTGATCGGGCTTCGTCGGAGGGACGGTCCCTCGGACTTGAAGCAACGGAGCAATATCATGCAGAACATCGTCATTCTCGCCGGCAATCTCGGCGCAGACCCGGAAAGCCGCACCACCCAGGGCGGCACCAACATCACCACCATTCGCCTCGCCACCTCGCGTCCCCGCTACAAAGACGGAAAGATCGTCCGCGATGAACAGGGTCGCCGGGTCCAGGACACCGAGTGGCATCGCATCACCTGCTTCAACGGCCTCGGCAAGACGGTACAGGAGCATTGCACGTCGGGGATGAAGCTTCTGGTCCGGGGCCGCATCCACTACACCCAGTGGACCGACCAGCAGGGCAACGACCGCTATGGCTGCGAGATCATCGCCGAAACGGTTGACTTCCTGAGCCGCGGCAAGCCCGCGCAGAAGGATGAAGGTTACACCGGGAACTACAACGACCTCGATGACGACATTCCGTTCTGATCGGGACGGAGCGGCCCGGCGGAGCAATCCGCCGGGCCTCTTTATTTGCCGACGCCCGGAACCAGCCGCCCCGGATCGCCCCCGCGGAAAACCGACCTTGCGTGTCGGTCTGCGTCCAGATGCATGACACGTCCGCCATACCCTGACCATCGCTGCCTGGACCGAAGCGAGACCGGGAAGGATGAGGCAGTGTCCACCCAGCCGGACCCGGTTTGAACGAACCTCCGGCGGTTCCGATTCCTCGCAGGTGCCACCGCCGCTCTCATTGGCTCTGATCCTTGGTCAGACCCATGGCTTCGCCATCAACCCATAAAGGGTCCGCTACGCGCAGCGTGCGGCCTTCGGGCTGCGCCCGTGCGGTGATTGCAGCCATGCGCCCGACACTTCGGGAGCCTGTCGAGCGGGGATGGTCCCCGCGACGAAAGACAGGAGCCCGCAATGTCCAAGTCGCTCAACACCGTATCCGCCTATGCCTGGAGCCTCGCGCGCAGCCTCATGGTCAATATCATCGTATTCCGAACCGAAGGCGGCCTGTTCAGCGCGATGCCGGCCAGCGAATGGGACGGCGATTCGGCAAGCATCGTTCTTGAGTTCGATCCCTTTGCCCGGTGAGACGGACGCGGGGCCGCTCGTCGGCCCCGCGTTCCTTGAATGCGTAGTGGCGGATTTCCGCAGATACGCCGTTACGTAGATACGATTCCCTAGTATATTAGGTGGCCATGGGTTAGGCAGAGCGGCGACGTCCCCCGCATGAGCTTGCGGGAGATCGTCGCCACCAACTTGCGTCACATGCGTCATGCCAAAGGCTTGTCGCAGGAGGAGCTTGCGGACCGTGCCGGGATCAACCGCAACTATGTTGGAATGCTGGAGCGCGAAGAACACGCGGCGACCGTCGATATGCTCGAACGGATCGCGACGATCCTCGACATTGACCCGATGGAATTCTTCCGCAAGTCGAGCTGATCTTCATCCGTTATTGTCGGGACGACCGGTGCGCAGGGTGTTCCACGACCCGCGTCTCCTTTGCGGAAGGTTCTGGCAGTGGGCGCGATTTGCGGGCCGCGCGCGAGGCGCTTATCCCATCGGTCGCATAACCGGGCTCCGTGTTCGGGACAATCGCAACGCCTCCTGGGCGCCAGGTGTCGCGCAATGACCATTCCTGCATTTGACGACGCGCCTCCGCAGACAAGACGGGTGAACCCCTATGACGAACGGCATTTCGTTACCTATCTGCGCCTGCTCGAAGCGGATGCCGAGGGCGCGCACTGGCATGAGATTGTCCGCGTGATATTTGGCCTTGATCCGGCAACAGATCCCGAGCGCGCCTGGGGCATCTACGAAAGTCACCTCGCCCGCGCCAGGTGGATGACCGAAGTCGGATATCGTCATTTGCTCGAAGGACACCCCCGGTAGAACCGTCGCGGCCGGCCACCGGGGTTCGCTGCGCCCGACGCACAGCACGTTCTCCCGCAAGTCGTTGAATTCATGCGCTCGGGCGGTTCTTCTGGCGTGGGTGAGCGCAGGCAAGCTCGCTCTCCTGACCCCGAATACGGGATACAGGGAGAGGTGCGATGCCAACTGCCAGCGATTGGCGGTCGCAAGCGATCGCCGGGGTAACCGCCAATTTCGATTACGCGGACTTTGCGCAGGAGTTCCTGCGGCACAACAAGAACTACCGCCGTGACTATGATCGGATGACATCGACGATCGCGGACGGTGCACATCGGGAGGAGACCCTCAGCGCGGACTTCGTCCGGCGCTGGGGGTTGGTGTTTCCCCATCGACCCTTATGTGTCGGCCGCAGCCGCGCCCGCGCTATGGCGACCCGACGTCGCGCCAGGCACAGTCGTGCTGGCGCCCCCGCCCCAGGGTTGTGCTGCCGCGCCTGCATTTGATCCGGCCGATCTCGGCCCGATCCTCGCCGATCACACGGACCAGAGCGGTCGCCATCTCGTTATCGACGATCCCGGTGGACGCCTGCGCCTGTGGCTGTCTGATCCCGCTATGCGCGCAGGCACGGTCATCGCTCTCACTCCCGACCGGGACTATCCTTTGCGCCGGGCCGTCGCCGACCAATTCCGGCGCCAACTTCAGGGCGCGCCGCGCGGCAAACAATCCGCCGCTTTCCGGCCAACGGAATTTCAGCGCCTGCGCCTGAGTTTCCTGCTGCACCTGCTCAGTCTCCTCGCGGCGGGTCTGAGCACGCGCGAGCTGGCCGACGCCGCGGTTTATCCCGGCCTGGAGCTGCATGGTTCCGACTGGCGCGCGGCCAATGAACGCCGGCAGGTTCAACGACTGCGCGACGAGGCCATTCGGCTCAGCGAAACCGGATATCTCGATCTGCTCCGGAGCCGGTGACGCTCTACGCCGGTGCGACATTTCCCGCAGGCTGATTTTGCCCTCTCTCCCGGCATAGGCGGCATACGCCAGCCTTGTCTCCAGTACCACGCGCCTTGCCCTCGTGGCCCGCGCTTCGACGGAGACCGATCATGCAGCCTGACGCCCCAGACACTGCGCCGCGCTTTCTGCGAACCCCCGATGCTGCGAAGCGTCTCGGGCTGTCGCCGCGCACCCTAGAAAAGCATCGCTGCTTCGGAACCGGCCCCATCTACCACAAGCTCGGCGGACGCATCGTCTACACGGTTGCCGACATCGACGATTGGGCGGCGGCCGGGATGCGGCGCTCGACATCCGATCCGGGACCCGGCCTGGCCACGACAAGGCGGCACGCCAGCGGGACGCGCGGGCGATAATCCATGTCGCTAAGCAAAGCTCCCGCCCGGCAGCTCGACCTGTTCCGCCCGGCTGGCGGTGATGTCGCACCGCGCGATGCCCAGGATCTGATGAGCTGGCCCTTCTTCTCGCTCGCCAAGAGCAAGCGGGTCGCACCGATCGAGTTTCGCATGGGCGAGGTCTCGATCCAGGTCGAGGCGACGCCCGAACATGGCATGGCCACCATATGGGATGCTGATATTCTGATCTGGGCCGCGAGCCAGATCGTCGAGGCGCACGACGCCAGCCTGCCGACCTCGCGCCTCATCGCCGCCACGCCCTATGACATCCTGACCTTTACAAGGCGCGGCACCGGCAAGGCCAGCTATGAGCGGCTGCGCGCCGGTCTCGACCGGCTTCAGTCGACCACGATCGCCACCAGCATCCGTCAAACCACCCAGCGGCGGCGCCATCGCTTCTCCTGGATCAACGAATGGCGCGAGCGTCTCGACGGGAAGGGCCGCGCGCTCGGCATCGAGATGATCGTTCCCGACTGGTTCTACGCCGGGGTGCTGGATCACGCGCTCGTCCTTACCATCGACCGCGCCTATTTCAGCCTGACCGGCGGGCTGGAACGCTGGCTCTATCGCATCTGCCGCAAGCATGGCGGACGGCAGGAACATGGGTGGAGCTTCGACGTCGCCCACCTTCACCTGAAGTCGGGCGTCCTCTCGCCGCTCAAGCGGTTCAGCTTCGAACTGCGCGATATCGTCCGCCGCCAACCCCTGCCCGGATACCGGCTGACCCTCACCTACGAACTCGGCCGCCACCGGCTGAACTTCACTCCGCTCCCCATCGATCCGCTCGACGCCGCCATGCGGCGGATGGGCTACCCGCCTGTGGATAAGTTGCCATGAGACACGGACTATCAGGAACCGCGACTATCGGACGATCGGGAACCCGATCCTCGGACTATCAGGAACCAAAACCACCTATAACGCAATGGAATCATTGCGCGATTCCGCCCCTTAACATTGCTAACTCTGAATCCTTCGGATTCATGCTAACGGGCTGCGCCCCTGTGGACGAAGCGCGATGATCGTCGCGTTCCTCAATCAGAAGGGCGGCGTCGGCAAGACGACCCTCGCGCTCCACCTGGCTGGCCAGTGGGCCATCACCGGCAAGCGCGTGCTCCTGATCGATGCCGATCCGCAGGGTTCGGCGCTGGACTGGGCCCAGGAGCGCGCGTCGCAAGGCTTGCCGCGACTGTTCAGCGTCGTCGGTCTCGCACGCGACACGCTGCACCACGAGGCGCCGGAGCTGGCGCGCAGCGTCGACCATGTGGTGATCGACGGGCCGCCCCGTGTCGCGGGATTGCTCCGCTCTGCTCTGCTCGCCGCCGATCTCGTCCTCCTGCCGGTGCAGCCATCGCCGCTTGACGGATGGGCTTCGGCCGAGATGCTGACGCTGCTCGATCAGGCCCGCATCTTCAAACCCGCGATCGCGGCGCGTTTCATTCTCAACCGCTATCCTGCGCGCACGCTGATCGGACGCGCCACTGCCGACAATCTTGCTGACCATGATCCGCCTCTGCTGTCGGCCCATGTCGGTCAGCGGGTGATCTTCGCAGATGCGCTGCGAACCGGGCGGCTCGCGTCCGAAATGGACTCGGGCAGCATCGCTGCGCGCGAAATCGTCGCTCTGGCGCAGCAGGTCGAGAGCTTGCTGCCATGAGCGGTCCGGTGAAACCATCCAGGCGTTTCGTCGCCCGGCCACGCGGTGTTGAATCCTGGGTATCCGACGGCGATCGGGAACGAACCACGCCGCCGTCACGCAGCGCGAACACCGCGCGGCTCACCATCGACGTGACGCCGGACTTGCGGAAACGGATCAAGCTGGCGGCGCTCCAGCGCGGGCTGACGCTGGCCGATCTGTTGCGCGCCATGCTCGCCGATGCCTTCCCGGACGAGGATCAGGAGCGCGCCCCATGATCGCCGCCCGCGATGATCGCACCCGCGTCGACCTGCTGTGGATCGAGAAGAAGATCGAGCGCTGGATACGCTTCGGACGTCCTGTCGAGGATCAGATACTCGATCGGCGCCGTCGCCGCCTCGGCTTCGCTCCTAACAGCATATTCGCCTTCGTGCGCTGGGCGTCCAACGACTTCGGCTCGGTCGTTTCCCGCATCGACATTCTGCGCGCGGTCCTGCCGGGCGAACCTTATCAGACCGTGCCCGGCGTCGATCCCGGCGGCGACATTCTGCTGCGGGTTTCCGGCTGGCCGAAGGTCCAGCGCGTGTTCGAAGCGATCGACGCGGTGGACGCCCTCGGCATCGATCCCGCCGACACCGCGCCGGACCATTGGCGCCACGTCCACAATCGTCTCGCCGCTCGTGAAACGCCGCGTCCCTACACGCTGGAGCGCCACCGCGCCTGGCTCGCCCGCAAAGGCTCCCTGCAATGACCTATCCGTGGAAAACGCTCGCGGCGGCCGTCGTCGCGGTCAATCTCATCGCGATCTCCATGTGGATCGATCCGCCGCCGCGACTGATCTGGAACGCCAGTCCGAGCGTTCCGATCGGCTTCTACCGCGTGCGGACGGGCGACTCCGTCCCGCGCGGCGCGCTTGCCGTGGTGATGCCGCCGCCGGATATCGCGGGGTTCCTCGCCGAGGGCGGTTATCTGCCGCTCGGCCTGCCGCTCCTCAAGCGTGTCGCGGCGCTGCCCGGACAGACGGTTTGCCGGACTGGCGGCACCATCAGCATCGATGGCCGGGCCGTCACCGTCGCCAAGGAGACCGACCGGCTTGGCCGCGCGCTGCCAGCCTGGACGGGCTGCCGAACGCTCGCAGCCGACCAGCTTTTCTTCCTAAACGCCGACCGCGAGGACAGCCTCGACGGCCGCTATTTCGGACCGCTTCCCGCAGCAACCGTGATCGGTCGGGCGACGCCGATGTGAGCGTTCGCCGTGCCGCGAAATCTTTCACCCCGCCAAGCAAAGGAGACTGGCAATGCAACCCAATATCTTCAAACCCACCGATGATGGCTTTACGGGCCGCATCCGGTTGTTCGGCATCGATGAGGTTATCGCCCTCGTTCGCGCCGAACCGAGCGATGCAGACAAAGCGCCGGATTTCCGCGTCCTGCTCGACGACGAACATGGCCCCAGAGTCGGCGCTGCGTGGAAGGATGTCAGCGAACGCGCGGGCGACTATGTCTCGCTGGAGATCGAAAGCCCGTTGTTCACAGGCCAGACTCTGCGCGCGCATCTCTTCCGCACCGACGACGAGGGCTCGGCTTTCCGCCTGTCGGTAAGCCGTCCGCGTGTCCGCGAAGATCGGAGCTGATCCGGTGCGCCCGCGCTGCTGCACATCGCGCCGCCGGGCGCTGTCGCTGGCGTTGCTCGCAAGTCTTGCGAGTGCGCCGGCGACGGCCATCGCGCGCGGCGAAACCGCGACGGCGCAGTCGCAGTCCGCCGTGACGCCGATCGCCGCCCATGTGGCCGAGGCATCGCGTCGTTTCGGCATCCCGGAGCCCTGGATATGGGCGGTCATGCGTGTCGAGAGTGCGGGCGACGTGACCGCGATCTCGCACGCTGGAGCCATGGGACTGATGCAGATCATGCCCGGCACCTGGGCGGAACTTCGTGCGCGTTATCGTCTCGGCCGCGATCCCTACGACCCCCGCGACAACATCATCGCGGGCGCTGCCTATCTTCGTGAATTGCACGATCGTTACGGCAATCCGACTGCAATGCTGGCCGCCTATAACGCTGGCCCAGGACGCTATGATGAGCATCTGGCGACCGGCCGCCCGCTACCGCGAGAGACGCGCGCCTATCTCACCATGCTCGCGCCGATGGTCGGCGGAGCGCCCGCTCGCGCGCTCGCCAGCGCGCCCGCCGATGCGCTGGCCTGGACCCACGCACCGCTCTTTTCCCGTCCGGTCGGCGTCACGTCCGGTACGGTTTCGACGCCATCCGAAGCGCCACGGGATGAAGCTGGAGAGATCCCAGATCCAGCCCCTTCCGAAGTCGAGGATAGCCTGTTCGTCCCTCTTTCCGGTCAGCAGCCGTCATGAGGGGCGCCCTCGCAGGCAAGCGTAGTCAGGGGAGCAACGGCGTTCGCTATCGCATACGAGGCCGGGAAGGCAGGGAAGTAAGGGGAGCATCGCAAGATAAAAGGACCGCCAGCAGGCTCGGTCCAGATGGTTGGTTGGTCGGGGATTTTTCGTATGGCTCCGCGAGCGGCCTGCCAGCATGTTCTCGTGAAACTGCCGAAATTCTCATCGATCCACGTCT
>Ga0265293_10005463_pt1 | contig 21174 bp, 33 predicted proteins | sample Munlanlewell138R_FD_192505 | JGI IMG/M metagenome (GOLD analysis project Ga0265293, IMG submission 192505) | Leachate microbial communities from a municipal landfill in Southern Ontario, Canada - Leachate well 138R | ecosystem: Engineered > Solid waste > Landfill > Unclassified | place: Canada... | reverse complement strand
GAATCGAGTCGCAACTCACCACGGCCGCCAAACTTGGGGTAGAATCCCCGGTCACGACAAAACACTTGGACACGAGCCGATTTTCGATGGGTTGCATTTCTTGGGGCGGCCAGCGCCGCGCGCTTGCGGCATTGCCGGTTCGCCTCTGCGCCCTGGCTACCCTCATCTTCACAGCTTCGCTCAGCGCGCAGGATACCCCAGGAGTGGATACCGGGGAACAACCTGGCGCCGCTGTTTCGGGCGACAGCGAACCCAGGGTGGCGCTCAGCGAAAATCTCGACTGGGTACCCATCGAGCTGCTGACCATCGAGCAGCGAAGCCTGGTGCGCTCGAGCTGCTGTGGCGCCTATATCGAGCCGCCGCGACACTATCGGGATGCCGATCTCGAACCGGAAAAGGCCGACCTGCGCGTCAGCGCCGACAGCAGCCGCGCCCAGGGCAACCGCGCTGTGCTGGAAGGCGATGTGCAAGTCACCCAGGGCTACCGCCAGGTGCGCAGCGACAAGGCGACGCTGGATCGCGACGATCGCACCGTCGAGCTGGAAGGCAACATCACTTACCGCGAGCCTGGCATTCTCATCACTGGCGACCACGCCTTCGTCGACATGGACAGTGACGACATGCACGCGTCCGGCGTCAGCTTCGTGCTCCACGAGCCCAATATCCGCGGCCAGGCCGAGGCGTTGTCCCGCCCCGAGGAAGACCGGATCTACGTCGACGACGTCACCTACACCACCTGCGAACCTGGCAGCGACCACTGGCAGCTGTCCTCCAGCTCGCTCGACATCAACACCACCAGCGAACAGGCCACTGCCCGCAACGTGGTGCTGCGGGTGCGCGACGTTCCCGTGGCCTACGTGCCCTGGATCCGCTTTCCGATCACCGACAACCGCGCCACGGGGCTGTTGTTTCCGAGCATTCTGGCCGGCAACGACAACGGTTTCGACTACGCCCAGCCCGTCTATATCAACCTGGCCCCCAATTACGACGCGACCCTCACACCGCGCCTGATCCAGGAGCGCGGCGCCATGGCCGAAGCCGAGTTTCGCTATTTGGCGCGCACCGGCGAATCCCAGGTATCCGGCGGCTATCTGTGGGACGACCAGGGCGACTCCAGCAATGACCGCACCTACAGGGGCGAGGACCGCTGGACGCTGGGCGTCGATCACGTCGGCGGCTGGGGCCGGAGCTGGAGCACCATGGTCGACTACACGGACGTCAGCGACATCGACTATTTTCGCGACATCGACAGCGCCTCGCTGGCACTGAGCAGCGCCAACCATCTCAACCAGGAGGCGCGCGTCGGCTACGCCACGACCAATTGGGACTTGCGGGCGAAGGTGCAGGCGTTCGAGACCCTGATTCTCGATGGCCTTCAGCAGTACAAGCAGCTGCCCCGCCTCGATGCCCGCGGCGATTACCGCTTCGACAGTACCGACCTGGTGCTGTCGCTCAAGCACAGCTACGTGATGTTCGATCACCGCGAGGATGACATCATCGGCACCGGCACGCCCTGGACGAGGGATGACAAGAACACCACCATTACCGGCAGCCGCCTGCGCATGGACTACCGCGTCACCTGGGACAAGGAGTGGCTGTGGGGGTTCTTCAGACCGGCATTCGCCGCGAAGTACATCGGTTATGACCTGAACGACCCGCTTCTCAACCACTCCGAAACCCGGCCTCAGGTGCTGTCACCGGTCACCTCCCTCGATACCGGGCTGTTTTTCGAGCGCAACAGTAACCTCATGTCGGGTTATATCCAGACCTTCGAGCCGCGCCTGTACTACCTCAACTCCGAGTACCGGGACCAGTCGGACATGCCCAATTTCGACACCTCCCAGCTCACCTTCAGCTATCACCAATTGTTTCGCGATGACCGCTTTTCCGGCAACGATCGCATCGGCGATACCGAACAGCTCACCGTGGGCGCCACGTCGCGCATCATCGATGCCCGCTCCGGCCAGGAGCGAATCCGTCTCAGTCTCGGCCAAGTGGTCTACCTCAGCGACCGGCGCATCGCGCTCAGCAACCAGGGCGTTCAGGAGCTGACCCGCGACTCTTCGGATATCGCCGTCGAGCTCTCCGGCCGCTTTGCCAATCTGTGGCGCATCCAGTCGGACCTGCTCACCACCGACGACGGCGGCACCATCAACAAGGCCGCGTTCACCCTGCGCTACAACAATGAAACCGACACTGCCTTCAATCTGGGTTATCGCTATTCGCGCCGCGACAACGTGCTGTCGGGGGGCCGTTTCGTGCGCGCCGACCTCGATCAGGCGGAAATATCGCTTGCTGTGCCCATCAACGAGAACTGGCGCCTGCTGGGGCGCTACTACCATGATCTGCGCGTCAATCAGGAACTAGAAGTGTTTGCGGGCGTCGAATACTCCAGCTGTTGCTGGCGCCTGAGCGTGGTTGCGCGGCGCTGGATCGAGCGAGACGACACGTACTTCATCGGCGCGGAAGATCTCGAACACAACAACGGCATCTTTTTTCAGTTCCAGCTCCGCGGCCTCGCCGGCACTGGACAGCGTGTGAGCAACATCCTCAGCGAAGGCATTTACGGCTACCAACCACCGGAAGACTGATTCATGTTCAAACGACTCGCCACCAGGACCCCCCTTTCCTGTCTCGCAGCCCTTGTTGCCGCGTTCGCCATCAGTTTCTCTGCACACAGCGAAATCAAGGTGCTCGACAGCGTCGCGGCGGTGGTCGATGACGACGTGGTCATGCTCAGCGAGCTCAATGAGCGGGTAGATACCATCATCGCCCGTATCAACCAGTCCGGCACCGAGGCGCCACCGCGGGAGGTGCTGCTGCCGCAGGTGCTGGAGCGCCTCATCCAGGAGCGCATCCAGGTGGCCATGGCAATGCGCGCGCGCATCCGCATTTCCGATGAGGAGCTCAACCAGGCGGTGGCGCGTATCGCCGGCCAGCAGAACATGACCACGGAACAGTTCGTAGAAGCCGCGCGCCGCGACGGCATGCCGATTCACATGATCAAGGAACAGATCATGATGGAAATGATGATTTCCCAGGTGCAGCAATCCCAGGTCAACAACCGTATTTTCATTTCCGAGCAGGAGATCGACAACTTCCTGGTGTCGGAGGAAGCGCAGATGTGGAGCTCGCCGGAAGTGCTGCTCGGCCACATCCTGCTGCCGTTGTCCGCCGGCGCCAGTCAGGAGGAGTTCGAAGAGACCCAGGCCAGGGCAAATACCATCATCGCGCAGCTGCGAGACGGCGCCGACTTCCGCCAGATGGCAATCACCTATTCCGGCGATCAGAGTGCTCTGAGTGGCGGCGATCTCGGCTGGCGCCGCACGTCCCAGCTCCCCGAGGTGTTCATTCCCGTGGTCAGCCGCCTCGAGACCGACGATGTATCGGAGACTATCCGCAGCGACGCGGGTATTCACATCCTCAAGCTCTATGAGAGGCGCGGCGCTGAGAAACAACTGATCAACCAGAATTTCGTGCGCCACATCCTGCTCAAACCCAACGAAATCCGCGACGACGAGGTAACTCGTCAGGAAATCCTGAAAATCGCCGAGCAGATCCGCGCCGGTGCCGATTTCGCCACCATGGCTCGCGAACATTCCGAAGACATCGGCTCGGCCCTCAGCGGTGGTGAGCTGGGTTGGTCGCTGCCCGGCCGCTTCGTGCCCCAGTTCGAGGCAGTGATGAACGACATTGCCATCAACGAGGTCTCTGAGCCCTTCCGCAGCCAGTTCGGCTGGCACATTCTCGAGGTCACCGAGCGCCGCAACCAGGACTTCAGTGACGAGATCAAGCGAGCCCAGGCAGAAAACATCCTGCGCCAGCGCAAGTTCGACGAAGAACTGCAGATCTGGCTCCAGGAAATCCGCGACAAGGCCTATGTCGAGATCAAGATCTAGGGCCGGTACAGCGTCATGCAAATCGCGATAACACCGGGAGAGCCTGCAGGGATAGGCCCCGACCTGCTGGTCAAGCTGGTTCAGGCCCCGCAGTCCGCCGAACTCATTGCCTATGCCGACCCCAGGCTGCTGGAGGCGCGGGCACGACAGCTCGGCCTGCCTCTCCGCCTGCGTGACCCCAACGGCGCGGCACTCTCCGCCGGAGAACTGGCCGTTCGCCCCGTGGCCCTGCGCAGCGAGGTAGTGGCCGGCGTTCTGAATCCCAACAACAGCGCGTACGTGCTCGAATGCCTCGATCGCGCTCTCGACGATTGCCTGCGCAACGCGGTCGCGGGCATGGTCACCGGCCCCGTCAACAAAGCCGTGATCAACGACGCCGGCATCCCCTTCAGCGGCCACACCGAATACCTGGCCGAGAAGACCGCAACGCCACTGGTCGTCATGATGTTGGCGTCGCGCGATCTGCGCGTCGCCCTGGCCACGACGCATCTGCCCCTGCGCCAGGTGGCGGATGCCATCAACAAGGATCTGCTGCGCGACGTGCTGGATATTCTCGATGGCGACTTGCGGCGGCGCTTCGGGTTGGAAAAACCGCGCATTCTGGTGTGTGGCCTCAATCCTCACGCCGGCGAGAGCGGCCACCTGGGGCGCGAGGAAATCGACATCATCACCCCTGCGCTGGAGCAGGCGCGCCAACGCGGTATCGACGCGCGCGGCCCCTTTCCCGCCGATACGCTCTTCACGCAGGAGCGGCTGCGCCAGGGTGACGCGGTGCTCGCCATGTATCACGATCAGGGGCTGCCGGTGCTCAAATACCAGGGCTTCGGCGAGGCGGTGAACATCACGCTCGGGCTGCCGATCATCCGCACCTCTGTCGATCACGGCACGGCTCTCGACCTTGCGGGCACGAGCAGGGGCGACACAGGCAGCTTTGTCGAAGCGGTGCGCTGTGCGCAGCAAATGGCGGGGGCTGTCACGTCATGAGTCTCGTCGCCCCCCACCAGGCCCGCAAGCGTTTCGGCCAGAACTTTCTCGTCGACGGCAACATCATTGCCAGAATCATCGCAGCGGTCAGCCCAAAACAGGGTGACAACCTTGTCGAAATCGGCCCCGGCCAGGGCGCCATCACCGGCCCTCTTCTCGAAGCGGCAGGCGCTCTAAATGCCGTTGAACTCGACCGCGATCTCGCCGCCATGCTCAGCGACAGGTTTGCTGAGCATGCGGGATTTCAGCTGCACCAGGGCGACGCCCTGGCCTTCGACTTCGCCACCCTGGCGAATAGCGGCCCGCTGCGTATCGTGGGCAACCTGCCCTACAACATCTCGACGCCGCTGATCTTTCATTTGTTGAATTACGCCGGGCATATCAAGGACATGCATTTCATGCTGCAACGGGAAGTGGTGGAGCGCATGGCCGCCGTACCGGGCAGCAAAACCTACGGCAGGTTGAGCGTTATCGTGCAATACCACTGCCAGGTTTTCGATCTGTTCGGTGTGCCTCCCGGCGCCTTCCGACCGGTACCCAAGGTCGACTCCGCCATCGTCAGGCTGGTGCCGCGCCGCGAGATACAGCCGCTCGCCAGCAACAAGGCCCTGTTTCAGACGCTGGTGCGCACAGCCTTCCAGCAGCGCCGCAAAACCCTGCGCAACGCGCTCAAACAGCTGCCCCAGGCGGCGGATTTGAATGCCGATGCGATCAGCATCGATCTCGGACGCCGACCGGAAACCCTGTCCGTAGCCGAGTTCGTCACCCTCAGCAACGAATTGGATAGCCAATGACCGCTGCCGATATCAGTATCAAGGTACGTACAGAATTTCTTTCGCAAGAGTCTCAACCACAGCGCGGCAAATACGCCTTCGGCTACCACATCACCATCAGCAACGGCGGTACTGAAGCCGCCAAACTGATCAGCCGCCATTGGATCATCACCGATGGCAACGGCGTCAAACAGGAAGTCAAAGGACTCGGCGTGGTCGGTGAGCAGCCGACCATCGAGCCCGGTGGCAGTTACAGCTACTCCAGTTTTGCTGTGCTGCAAACCACCGTTGGCACCATGGAAGGCTCGTACGACATGCACCGCCCCGACGGCACCCGCTTTCGCGTCCCCATCGACCCCTTCCTTCTCGCCCTGCCCGGCGCAGTGAATTAACGCCGTGACGATCTATGTGGTCGGCGATATTCAGGGTTGCCTGTCATGCCTGGAGAAGTTGCTCGCCAAAGTGCATTTCAACCCCGCCCGGGATCAATTGTGGGCGGTGGGCGACCTGGTGAATCGCGGCCCCAGCTCTCTGGATACCCTGCGCTTCTGCATGAGCCTGGGCGACAGATTCCGCACCGTGCTCGGCAACCACGATTTGCATTTGCTCGCCGTGGCTCAGGGCGCCAAGCAGCCCAATTACAAGGATACCCTGCAGGATATTCTCAGCGCGCCGGATCGCCACCACATATTCTCATGGCTGCAACGCCAGCCCCTGCTGATCCGAGAGGGTAAATACTGCCTGGTCCACGCCGGCATTCCGCCCGGCTGGACCCTGGCCGAAGCGGCCGCCCGCGCCCGTGAAGTGGAAGCCGCACTGGCCGAGCCCGGCACCCGCGCGGCTTTCTTCAGCCATATGTACGGCAATGAGCCCAGAGCTTGGCGGGACGATCTCGAAGGCAACGAGCGCTTGCGGGTCATTACCAATTACTTCACCCGCATGCGCTACTGTGACGCGGAAGGTAATCTCGAGCTCCAAAACAAGATGCCGCCGGCTCAGGGACCGGCGGGGTACCTGCCATGGTTTGCTCACAGACATCGCAAAACCGCCGATGAACACATCATCTTCGGACACTGGGCATCGCTCAACGGCATGCCCATCGGCGACAACCTTTATCCGCTCGATACCGGTTGTGTATGGGGCGGAAGGCTGCGCCTGATGTCTCTCGACACGGGGCACTACTTTCACCAAAGTTGTGCTTTCTGAAAGCCCTTGCCCATCAGCGCTTTTCGATCTGGCGGATAACACGAAAAAGGGAAATGCGGGCTTGCACCCGGAGCTCACACAGCGGTCGCAAATTTAGCCTACAGTCGTGCATGAGACGGAGCGCGCTATACGCTTTGAGCAGGGGCACGGCAAAAGCTGAACTCTGCCGGAGTTTAACTTATAGCTTATAGCTCACCTACGACCCACAAACAAAAAGACCGGCGCGATGCCGGTCTTTTCACTGCTCAGCTCGATGATCACTCGTCGCCGCTGATGTCTTCATGCGCCACAGCATTGGCTGGACGATCGACCAGCTCTACATACGCCATCGGCGCCTTGTCGCCGGCACGATAGCCGCATTTGAGAATGCGAATATAACCGCCGGGACGGGCTTCGTAGCGGGGGCCCAGGTCGGTGAACAGCTTACCCACGGCCTGCTTGTTGCGCAGGCGGTCGAACGCCAGGCGACGGTTGGCGACCGAATCTGTCTTGGCCAGGGTGATCATGGGCTCTGCAAAGGAGCGCAGTTCCTTGGCTTTGGGCAGCGTCGTCTTGATCACTTCATGCTCGACCAGGGAAGCGACCATGTTGCGGAACATGGCGCGGCGATGCGAGCTGGTGCGGTTGAGCTTTCTACCACTGTAACGGTGACGCATGATAATGTCCTTTAACGGTTGCTATCTCAGCAATGTTGTTTAAATCAGATACCGACGTCCGGCAATCAAGCCTTCTCGCTGTCGCGCTTCTTGAGGCTCGCTGGCGGCCAATTTTCCAGGCGCATACCCAGGGACAGCCCGCGCGAGGCAAGCACGTCCTTGATTTCGGTGAGCGACTTCTTGCCAAGATTTGGCGTTTTGAGCAGCTCGACCTCGGTGCGCTGAATGAGATCGCCAATGAAGTAAATGCTTTCGGCCTTGAGGCAGTTTGCTGAGCGCACTGTCAGCTCCAGATCGTCCACCGGGCGCAGCAGGATGGGATCGATCTCGTCTTCCTTGCTCTCGGGCTCGGCCTGTCTCTCGCTTTCGAAATTGACGAACACAGCCAGTTGCTGCTGCAGAATCGTGGCAGCGCGACGGATTGCCTCTTCGGGATCGAGGGTACCGTTGGTCTGCAGATCGATGATCAGCTTGTCCAGGTCGGTGCGCTGCTCGACGCGGGCGGATTCCACCACATAGGCCACGCGCATTACCGGGCTGAAGCTCGCGTCGAGCTGCAGACGACCGATGGAGCGGGTCTCGTCCTCGTCGCTGATGCGAGCGTCGGCGGGCAGGTAGCCGCGACCGCGAACCACGCGCAGACGCATGTTGAGCTTGGCATTGCCGGTGATATTGGCGATCACATGCTCAGGGTTCTTGATCTCGACACTGCTGTCGTGCTGGATATCGCCTGCGGTCACCACGCCGGGGTCGGTGGCGTTGAGCGTGATCTCGACCTCGTCCTTGCCGTGAACGACGATGGCAACACCCTTGAGGTTGAGCAGAATTTCGATGACGTCTTCACGAACGCCCTCGATGGCGCTGTATTCGTGCTCGACACCTTCGATTTCGGCTTCGGTGATCGCGCAGCCGGGCATGGACGAGAGCAGGATCCGTCTCAGGGCATTGCCCAAGGTATGACCAAAACCCCTTTCCAGCGGCTCGAGGACTACCTTGGCACGGTTGGCGCCCAAATTGGTGACATCAATCGTGCGCGGCGTCAGCAGTTCAGTGGCTGAGGATTGCATAGAAATACCTGTGTAATGTGCCTAACTTATGACCTTACTTGGAGTACAGCTCCACGATCAGGTTTTCGTTGATCTCAGAAGGCAGTTCGCTTCTGTCCGGCGTACGCTTGAAAGTACCTTGCAGCTTGTTGGCGTCGATCTCAACCCAGTCGACGGAGCCGCGCTGGGAAGACAGCTGCACAGCAGACTGAATGCGCAGCTGGCCTTTGGCGCGCTCGCGGATGGAAATCACATCACCGGGCTGGACCTGGTAGGAAGGAACGTTGACCTTCTTGCCATTGACCAGAATGGAGCTGTGGGACACCAGCTGACGGGATTCGGCGCGCGTGGAGCCAAAGCCCATGCGGTAAACCACGTTGTCGAGACGGCATTCCAGCAACCGCAGCAGGTTTTCACCGGTAGCGCCCTTGATGCGCGCAGCGTTCTTGTAGTAGTTGCGGAACTGCTTTTCCAGAACACCGTAAAGACGGCGAACTTTCTGCTTCTCGCGCAACTGAACGCCATAATCGGACAGGCGACCACGACGTTGACCGTGCTGACCGGGAGCACTTTCCGCGCGGCACTTGGATTCCAGAGGGCGGATGCCACTCTTCAGGAACAGGTCAGTACCTTCGCGACGGGACAGCTTGCAGGTAGGGCCGAGATATCTAGCCATTCAATCGTTCCTCTTAGACGCGACGTTTCTTGGGCGGACGACAACCGTTATGTGGAATCGGCGTCACATCGGTAATGTTGCTGATCTTGAAGCCGGCGTTGTTCAGGGCACGCACGGCAGATTCACGGCCGGGGCCGGGGCCCTTGACCATGACATCCAGATTCTTGAGACCATACTCCTGCGCCGCCTGACCCGCGCGCTCGGCTGCTACCTGCGCTGCGAAGGGCGTGCTTTTGCGGGAACCGCGGAAGCCGGAACCACCAGATGTCGCCCAGCTCAGGGTGTTACCCTGGCGGTCGGTGATGGTGATAATGGTGTTGTTGAAGGACGCATGAACGTGGGCAATGCCATCCACAACGGTTCTTTTCGCTTTTTTGCGAGGAGTTTTACTGGGTGTTTTAGCCATACAAATACCTGATTCGCTTTAACGGCCAACACTGTGGCCACTGATTTCCTGTCCGGTTAGCGCTTGATCGGCCTGCGCGGACCTTTGCGGGTTCTCGCATTGGTCTTGGTGCGCTGGCCACGCAGGGGAAGACCTTTACGGTGCCTCAGCCCCCGGTAGCAGCCGAGGTCCATCAGGCGTTTGATGTTCATGTTGACTTCGCGACGCAAGTCGCCCTCAACGACCAACTTACCGATTTCGCCACGGATTTCGTCAAGCTTGTCTTCGGGGATGTCCGCAATCTTGGTGTCTTCAGCGACACCGACCGTTTTGCAGATCTGCTTTGCGGTTGTACGCCCAATCCCATACACATAGGTCAGCGAAATCACTGCATGTTTGTTGTCGGGAATGTTGACACCGGAAATACGGGCCATTCGTCTTACTCCACTTATCTAAAGTTTCGCTACCAGCGCATTTTTCCACAGGGAAAAAAGGCGCAAGATCATAGCGTCAATAAAATCAAAAATCAACCAGGCTAGACTTCAACCCTGGCGTTGCTTGTGACGGGGCTCGGAGGTGCAGATCACACGCACGGAACCCTTGCGCTTGATGACCTTGCAGCTGCGGCAGATTTTCTTTACGGATGCACGAACTTTCATTGCTATTCCTCGAACAAGGGCGCGTCAACGCCCGCCATAACTCTTGAGATTGGATTTCTTCAACAGAGACTCATACTGCCGCGACATCAGGTGGGACTGGACCTGGGCCATGAAGTCCATGGTCACAACCACCGCAATCAGCAGCGAAGTGCCGCCGAGATAGAACGGCACATTGAAGTACACGTTGAGGAACTGGGGCATCAGGCACACCGCGGTCATGTACACTGCGCCAACCACCGTCAGTTTGGTGACGACGGTATCGATATATCTGGCCGTCGAGTCACCGGGGCGAATACCCGGCAAATACGCACCGCCTTTTTTCAGGTTGTCTGCGATTTCCTTGGGGTTGAACATCAACGCCGTATAGAAGAAGCAGAAGAATATGATCATCGCCGAGAACAGCAAAATGTGCAGCGGCTGACCGGGGCCGAGGAACAGAGCGATGTCCTGCAGCCAGTCGGGTGCATCGGCACCCTGACCAAACCAGGTGGCGATGGTCGACGGGAAAAGCAGCAAACTGCTGGCGAAAATAGCCGGAATGACCCCGGACATATTCACCTTGAGCGGCAAATGGCTCTGCTGCTGACCACCCAAAGCACGGCGACCTTGCTGGCGCTGCGCATAGTTGACGGTAATGCGCCGCTGGCCGCGCTCGACGAACACCACGAAATACACCACCGCGACCGCAAGCAAGCCGATGATCAGCACCGCCAGAATGTGCAGGTCGCCCTGCCGCGCCGACTCGAAGGCCTGGCCGATCGCCGACGGCAATCCCGCAACGATACCGGCGAAAATCAGCATCGAAATACCGTTGCCCACACCGCGCTCGGTGATCTGCTCGCCGAGCCACATCATGAACATCGCGCCGGTTACCAGAGACACCACCGAAACCAGATAGAAGGTGAAATCAGGCAGGTAAGCCAGGCCCTGGCCGGCGAGGCCGACGGACATGCCAATGCCCTGCACCAACGCGAGCCCCAGCGTGCCGTAGCGAGTGTACTGGGAAATTTTCCGGCGCCCCGCTTCGCCTTCCTTCTTCAGCTGTTCGAGAGACGGCGTCACCGCCGTAAGCAGCTGCATGATGATGGACGCGGAAATGTAGGGCATGATCCCGAGCGCCAGGATACTCATGCGCTCGAGGGCTCCCCCGGAGAACATGTTGAACAGCCCCAGAATGGTGCCCTGGTTCTGGCCGAACAGGTTTGCCAGTTTGTCCGGGTCGATACCGGGCACCGGAATATGGGTGCCAATCCGGTAGATGACGATGGCCAGCAACAAAAAGCGAAGGCGAGCCCAAAGCTCGCCCAACCCTTTTGTGCTGCCTGCCGGCAATTGCCCGGGTTTTGCCATGACTGGTATCCGTTACTCTTCGACTTTGCCGCCAGCAGCTTCGATAGCCGCTTTCGCACCCTTGGTGACACCAATGCCCTTCAGGGTGACGGCCTTGCCGACATCACCGGACAGGAAAACCTTGGCGCGCAGAATGGATGCATTCACCAGACCCGCCGCTCTCAGCGCGGCCAGGTCGATGACATCAGCATCGACGGTGTTCAGTTCGGACGTGCGGATCTCGGCGCTCACGCGGGAAATACGCGAAGTGAAACCGAACTTGGGCAGACGCTTCTGCAATGGCATTTGACCGCCCTCGAAACCGGGACGAACGTTGCCGCTCTTGCGTGCTTTCTGGCCTTTGTGACCACGACCACAGGTTTTGCCCAGGCCACTACCGATACCGCGACCGACGCGCTTGCTTTCGGTGATGCGACCGGGGGCCGGGCTCAGGGTATTCAGCTTCATGATCACTCTCCTTCAATCTTGACCATGTAGGAAATCTTGTTGATCATGCCGCGCACGGACGGGGTGTCTTCCACCTCGACAGTGTGGCCGATCCTTCTCAAGCCCAGGCCACTGGCGCAGGCCTTGTGAGCTGCCAGGCGTCCGTTGACGCTCTTGGTCTGGGTCACTTTGATCTTGTTTGCGTTAGCCATTTCTCAACACCTGAATCTCAACGCGGGCTGGTCTCAGCCCTGAATTTCCTCAACGGACTTGCCACGCTTGGCGGCAACCTGCTCCGGAGACTGGATGCTTTTCAGAGCCTTGAAGGTGGCGCGCACCACGTTCACCGGGTTGGTGGAACCGTAACACTTGGCCAGTACGTTCTGAACGCCAGCCAGTTCCAGCACGGAGCGCATGGCGCCACCGGCGATGACACCGGTACCGTCGGAAGCGGGCTGCATGTAGACCTTGGAGGCACCGTGGTTGACCTTGGTGGCGTACTGGATGGTAGTGCCGTCCAGGTCCACGTCGATCATGTTGCGGCGCGCCGCTTCCATCGCCTTCTGAATCGCCTGTGGCACTTCGCGTGCCTTGCCGCGACCGAAGCCGACCCGGCCCTTGCCGTCACCCACAACAGTGAGCGCAGTGAATGCGAAAATACGGCCACCCTTGACGGTTTTGGCAACCCGGTTCACCTGAACCAGCTTTTCCATCAGGCCTTCGTTTGGATCTACTTCTCTGGGATTGTTAGCCATATCTCAACCTTTAGAATTCAAGTCCGGATTCACGCGCAGCATCGGCAAGCGCCTTGACCCGACCATGGAACTTGAAGCCGCTTCTGTCGAAGGCAACTTTCTCCACGCCCGCCGCCTTGGCACGTTCGGCCACCAGAGCACCAACAGCTTTCGCCGCTTCCACGTTGCCGGTAGCGCCGGAGCGCAAGCTGGCATCCAGCGTGGAGGCGCTGGCCAATACCCGATCGCCTTCCGCGGCGATTATCTGGGCATAGATGTGGCGCGGTGTGCGGTGCACGGTCAGGCGTGCGGCACCCAGTTCGCGAATTTTGACTCTTGTGCGCAGCGCGCGACGCAGACGAGATTGCTTTTTGTCTTTCATAGTCAGCACCTGTTACTTCTTTTTCGCTTCTTTGCGACGAACGTTTTCGTCGGCATAGCGGATACCTTTGCCTTTGTAGGGCTCGGGTGGGCGATACGCACGGATATCGGCAGCCACCTGACCCAACAGCTGCTTGTCGGCAGCCTTGAGGATGATTTCAGTCTGGCTCGGCGTCTCTACGGTGACACCGGCGGGCAGCTGATACTCGACCGGGTGAGAGAAACCCAGGGTCAGATTCAGCTTGGCGCCCTGAGCCTGGGCACGATAGCCCACGCCAACCAGCTGCAGCTTCCTCTCGAAACCCTCGGCAACGCCGCGCACCATATTGCTTACCAGCGAACGGTAGGTTCCGGACAGTGCGTGTGCGGCCTTGTCGCTGCTGCGCGGTGCAAAGCTCAGGACATCGCCGTCCTGGCTGATGGTGACATCGGCCTTGAGCGGCATGGAAAGGCTTCCCTTGCTTCCTTTCACAGAAATCTGGTGGGCCTCCAGTTTGACTTCCACTCCCTTGGGAAGCTCGACAGGGCTGTTGGCAACTCTAGACATTTTGCAATCTCTTCGTAAATGCAGCTTTTAGAACACGGTGCAGAGAACTTCGCCACCGATGCCGGCTGCACGGGCAGCGCGGTCGGTCATCACACCTTGACTGGTGGACACGATGGCAATCCCCAGACCGCCTCTCACTTTCGGCAGCGCCTTGGAAGCTGCGTAGTTGCGCAGTCCCGGGCGACTGGAGCGGCTGATCTCTTCGATCACCGGCTTGCCTTCAAAATACTTCAGGGTAATGGTCATCTCGGCTTTGACGCCTTCGCTGACGCTGAAATCGCTGATGTAGCCTTCGTCCTTCAGCACGGCGGCGACCGAACTCTTGATCTTGGATGCCGGCATGGTCACGGTTGCGCGGTTGCGGGCGTGGGCATTGCGGATGCGGGTCAGCATGTCAGCCAGTGAATCTTGCATACTCATAGGTCAGTTCCTCTCCCTTACCAGCTTGCCTTGACAAGACCGGGAATATCGCCGCGCATGGCCGCTTCGCGCAGCTTGTTGCGGCCCAGCCCGAACTTGCGATATACGCCGTGGGGACGACCGGTGACGCGGCAGCGGCGCTGCTTGCGCACCTTGCTGGAGTCACGGGGCAGTTGCTGCAGCTTGACCTGGGCAGCCCAGCGCTCTTCTTCGGACGCATTGACGTCGACGATGACCGCCTTGAGTTCAGCCCTTTTGGCGGCGTACTTGGCAGCCAGTTTTTCGCGCTTGAGTTCGCGCTCGATCATGGATCTCTTAGCCATTTTCTACCTCAGCCCTTGAGAGGGAAGTTGAACGCCCTCAGCAAGGCGCGACCTTCGTCATCGTTTTTCGCCGTGGTGGTGATGGTGATGTCCAGACCACGCAGCGCGTCCACTTTGTCGTAATCGATTTCCGGAAAAATGATCTGCTCGCTGACGCCCATGGCGAAGTTGCCGCGACCATCGAAGGACTTCGGGCTGATGCCGCGGAAGTCGCGAATACGCGGAATGGCGATGCTGATCAACCTTTCGAGAAATTCGTACATGCGGTCGCTGCGCAGGGTGACCTTGCAGCCGATGGGCCAGCCTTCACGGATCTTGAACCCGGCAACGGACTTGCGCGCCTTGGTGATCACCGGCCTCTGGCCGGAAATCGCCGTCAGGTCACTGACCGCATTCTCGAGGATCTTCTTGTCCGCCAACGCTTCACCCACACCCATGTTGAGGGTGATCTTGGTGATGCGCGGAATCTCCATCACGTTCTCGATCCCCAACTCTTTCTGCAGCTTGGGAGCGATTTCTGTCTTGTAAACTTGTTTCAGTCTGGCCATCTCAATATACCCTATCAGCCATCAACGGCCGTGCCGCTGGACTTGAATACCCGTACTTTCTTACCGTCTTCGACCCGGAAACCTACGCGGTCAGCCTTGCGGGTTTCGGGGTTGTACAGTGCCACGTTGGACACGTCGATCGGCGCTTCCTTCTCGATGATGCCACCAGGAACACCGAGTTGCGGGTTGGGCTTCTGGTGCTTTTTCACCATTTGAATCCCGGAGACCAGCAGACGGCCATTGTCCAACACCTTGAGGACCTTGCCGCGCTTGCCTTTGTCCTTGCCCGCGATGACGACTACATCGTCGTTTGTCTTGATCTTCTTGCTTGCCATTTCTTCAACCTCCTCCGGCTCAGAGCACTTCTGGGGCCAGAGAGATAATTTTCATGAATTTCTCGCCACGCAGCTCGCGAGTGACAGGCCCGAAAATACGGGTGCCGATAGGCGCCAACTGGTTGTTGAGCAGGACCGCGGCATTGTCATCGAACTTGATCAGGCTGCCGTCCTGGCGACGAACACCTTTCTTGGTGCGCACCACGACCGCGTTCATCACCTGGCCCTTCTTGACCTTGCCACGGGGAATCGCTTCTTTTACGGACACCTTGATGATGTCGCCAACGCCGGCGTAACGGCGGTGTGAACCACCCAGCACCTTGATGCACATCACCTTGCGTGCACCGCTGTTATCCGCGACGTCCAAATAGCTCTGCGTCTGAATCATTGTTTCGCTCCGAAACCGTTACTTACTGTTGCACGCTTAAAGTTCAGCGGCTTTTTCTACGACGTCGACCAATGTCCAGGATTTGGTTTTGGACAGCGGGCGTGTCTCCTTGATGGTCACCACGTCGCCGATGCGGCACTGGTTGCTCTCATCATGGGCCTTGATCTTGGTGGAACGGCTGATGATCTTTCCGTACACGGGGTGCTTTACGCGGCGCTCGATGCGCACCGTGATGGTCTTGTCCATTTTGTTGCTGACGACTTTTCCAGACAGCGTGCGAGCAGTTGTCTCACCCATTTCAGTTACCTGCCTTCTGGTTCAACACGGTTTTAATGCGGGCAATGTTCTTGCGCACCACACCAATCTTGTGAGACTGGCCGAGCTGACCAGTAGCTTTCTGCATGCGCAGCTTGAACTGGCTTTCCAGTTCGGCGTTGAGCAGGCCGTTCAGCTCTTCCACGGTTTTCTGTTGCAGTTCTGAAGCTTTCATCACATCACCGAGCGTTTGACAAAGGCGGTACGCAGGGGCAGTTTCGCCGCGGCGAGCGCAAACGCTTCGCGTGCGATTTCCTCGCTGACGCCTTCCATTTCGTAGAGCATCTTGCCGGGCTGAATCTGGGCAACCCAGTAAGACACGTTACCCTTACCTTTACCCTGACGAACTTCGAGGGGCTTCTCGGTAATGGGCTTGTCCGGGAATACACGAATCCACACCTTACCGCCACGCTTGATGTGACGGGTCATGGCACGACGCGCCGCTTCAATCTGGCGGGCGGTCAACCGGCCACGGTCGGTGGATTTCAGTCCGTATTCACCAAAGCTGACTTTGCTACCGCGCTGGGCCAGACCGCGATTGCGGCCCTTCATCTGCTTGCGGAATTTGGTTCGTTTTGGTTGCAGCATGTCGCTCGACCCTTATTCGCCAATCACTTCTTGGGCTTGGACTGGTCTGCTTCGGGAGCACCCAGTATCTCGCCTTTGAAAATCCATACTTTGACACCGATGATCCCGTAGGTAGTCGATGCCTCTGCTGTTGCATAGTCGATGTCCGCACGCAGCGTGTGCAGGGGAACACGACCTTCGCGATACCACTCGGTGCGCGCGATTTCGGCGCCGCCGAGACGACCGCTGACCTGAATCCGGATGCCTTCGGCGCCCTGGCGCATGCTGTTCTGCACCGCGCGCTTCATGGCGCGGCGGAACATCACGCGGCGCTCCAGCTGCTGGGCCACGCTCTGGGCCACAAGCGCGGCATCGAGGTCAGGCTTGCGCACTTCTTCGATGTTGATATGGACAGGTACACCCATCATCGCCGCCACGGACTGACGCAGCCTCTCGACATCCTCACCTTTCTTGCCGATGACAACGCCAGGGCGAGCGGTGTGAATGGTGATCTTTGCCGTCTCAGAGGGCCTTTCGATCTCCACACGGCTAACGGAAGCGTGGGAAAGCTGCTTCTCGATGAAGCTCCTCACTTTCAGATCCGCATTCAGTTTGTCCGCGAAATCTTTCTGGTTGGCATACCACACGGAACGGTGCGTCTTGACGATACCGAGGCGTATGCCCGTCGGGTGTACTTTCTGACCCATGTAGTGGTCTCCTAACTACCTTGCCTTGTCGGCAACTTTCACGGTGATGTGACAAGTGCGTTTAAAGATACGGTCCGCACGGCCTTTTGCCCGGGGCTTGATTCTTTTCAGCGTCAGGCCCTCGTCAACGAAAATAGTGGATACCTTGAGCTCGTCCACATCAGCGCCTTCGTTGTGCTCGGCGTTGGCAATCGCGGACTCGAGTACTTTCTTGACGAGCACTGCGCCTTTCTTTGTGCTGAAGGAGAGGATATCCAGCGCTTCCTCAACCTTTTTGCCGCGAATCTGGTCGGCCACAAGCCTCGCCTTCTGGGCAGAGAGCCTTGCTCCGCGCAACTTTGCTGCTACTTCCACCTTTCAATACCTCTCACTTAAGCGCTTAGCGCCTGGCTTTCTTGTCGGCCACGTGCCCGCGATAGGTGCGGGTGGCGGCGAATTCGCCCAACTTGTGACCTACCATCTCCTCGGACACCAGCACGGGAACGTGCTGCTTGCCGTTGTGCACGGCGATGGTCAGACCGACCATGTCCGGCAGAATCATGGAGCGCCGCGACCAGGTCTTGATGGGACGCTTGTCATTTTGCTCTACAGCCTTCTCCACCTTCTTCAGGAGGTGAAGATCAATGAAGGGGCCTTTCTTCAGGGAGCGTGGCACGTTGGTTTCCTCTTCCTGTCAATACGTAGCGGCAGCCGTTACTTGCCGCGACGACGTACGATCATGTTGGTGGTGCGCTTGTTCTTGCGCGTCTTGTGACCCTTGGTCGGCGTTCCCCAGGGCGATACCGGATGACGGCCACCGGAGGTACGGCCTTCACCACCACCGTGGGGGTGATCAACCGGGTTCATGGCCACACCGCGAACGGTGGGGCGCACACCGCGCCAACGCTTGGCACCGGCTTTGCCCAGGGAGCGCAGGCTGTGCTCACTGTTGGACACTTCACCGATGGTCGCACGGCAATCCGCGGGCACCTTGCGCATTTCACCACTGCGCAGACGCAGAGTGGCATGCTGACCTTCACGGGCAACCAGCTGCACCGACGCACCGGCGCTGCGCGCCAGCTGGGCGCCCTTGCCCACCTTCATCTCGACGCAGTGAATCTGGCTTCCCACGGGGATGTTGCGCAGGGGAAGCGTGTTGCCGGCCTTGATGGGGGCCGAGGAACCGGAGCTCACCTGATCGCCCGCCTTGAGGCCTTTCGGCGCAATGATGTAGCGGCGCTCACCATCCCGGTAGCACACCAGGGCAATATAGGCTGTGCGGTTGGGGTCGTACTCGATGCGCTCGACCGTGCCCGGAATGCCATCCTTGTCGCGTTTGAAGTCGATGATCCGATAATGCTGCTTGTGACCGCCGCCCACGTGACGCGTGGTGATGCGGCCCGCATTGTTGCGGCCACCGGACTTGCTTTTCTTCTCCAGCAGAGGCGCATAGGGCGCACCCTTGTGGAGGTCGGGGTTCACAACACTGACGACGAAGCGACGGCCCGGCGATGTTGGTTTTCTCTTGACTACTGGCATGACACCAACCCCTTATTCAGCAACGGCAAAGTCAATTTCTTGACCCTGCGCGAGACGCACATAGGCCTTCTTCCAGTCGGACTGGTGGCCTACCCCGTGACGGGTGCGCTTGTTTTTACCCTTTACATTCACGGTGCGAACATCTTCTACCTGAACGTTGAAGAGCTTCTGGACAGCCGCCTTGATCTCGCGCTTGTCAGCGTCGCCGCGCACCTTGAAAACCACATTGTTGCCGGCCTCGGATACGACGGCGGCCTTTTCGGAGACCACTGGGCCCAGCAACACCTTGAAGATACGCTCCTGATTCATGCCAGCATCTCCTCTACTTTCTTGAGAGCGGGAACCGTCACCAGCACCTTCTCGAAACCAATCAGACTCACCGGGTCGATGGCGAGAACATCGCGAACGTCGACTTTGTGCAGGTTTCTGGAAGACAGGTAGAGGTTGCGGTCCACTTCTTCGGTGACGATCAGCACATTGTCGAGGCCGAACTGGTTGAGCTTCTCGACCAGCCCTTTGGTTTTCGGCTCTTCCAGGGTGAAACCATCGACCAGCACCAGACGCTCCTGGCGCACCAGCTCGGAGAAAATGGCGCGCAGCGCGGCGCGGTACATTTTCTTGTTGAGCTTCTGACCGTGATCCTGGGGACGCGCGGCAAAGGTAACACCACCGGTACGCCACAGCGGGCTGCGGATACTGCCGGCACGGGCGCGACCGCTACCCTTTTGACGCCAGGGCTTCTTGCCACCACCGGACACTTCAGAGCGGGTCTTCTGGGCGCGACTGCCTTGACGGCCAGCGGCCATGTAAGCGACAACCGCCTGGTGAACCAGATCCTGGTTAAACTCTTTTGCGAAGGTATCGTCGGAAACCGTCAAGGTCCCGGCATTGCCCTGCGCACTTGCGATATTCAATTCCATAGGTTGGATCCCCTTAGGCCTTGACTGCCGGACGAACGACGACGTCGCCACCGGGAGCACCGGGAACGGCGCCCTTGATCAACAGCAGGTTGCGTTCGGCATCCACCCGCACCACCTCGAGGTTTTGCACGGTGACTTGCTCCGCACCCATGTGGCCGGACATTTTCTTACCTTTGAATACGCGGCCGGGGTTTTGGTTTTGACCAATAGAACCGGGCGCGCGGTGAGACAGCGAGTTACCGTGAGTAGCATCCTGGGTAGCGAAGTTCCAGCGCTTGACGACGCCCTGGAAACCCTTACCTTTGGAAACACCAGTCACATCAACTTTCTGACCCGCCTGAAAACGCTCGACAGTAATGGCTGAGCCAACATCAAACTGCTCATCAGAACCATCCAGGCGGAACTCCCAAAGACCACGACCAGCTTCGACACCAGCTTTTGCGTAGTGGCCGGCCACAGCCTTGGAGACACGAGAGGGGCGACGACTGCCAGTAGCCACCTGCACTGCAGAGTAGCCGTCAGTTTCGTCATTTTTGACCTGAGTGACGCGATTGGCTTCTACCTCAATCACGGTCACCGGAATAGACAAACCATCGTCAGTAAAGACGCGAGTCATGCCGCATTTGCGGCCGACAATTCCAACACTCATTTTTTAACCTCTTTGTGTACGGGGCTATTACCCGCTATGGCCACCCATTTCAGAGCGTTACACACCCCCTTGCGGGGCTTTAGGTCATAGCAAATCAGCCGAGGCTGATCTGGACATCTACACCTGCAGCCAAGTCCAGCTTCATCAGGGCGTCGACAGTCTTGTCGGTGGGCTCCACGATATCAAGCAGGCGCTTGTGTGTGCGAATTTCGTATTGATCACGCGCATCCTTGTTGACGTGCGGCGAAATCAGTACTGTAAATCTCTCTTTGCGCGTCGGCAGCGGAATCGGCCCGCGGATTTGAGCACCGGTGCGCTTCGCTGTCTCGACGATTTCCTGTGTGGACGTGTCGATCAACTTGTGGTCGAAAGACTTCAAACGAATTCTGATACGTTGATTCTGCATGGAATCACAAGCTCCACTGAAAATTTGGTTGGCAGCTTTCGCTGAGAACCCGCCGAAAAAGGAGGCGAGATTCTAAGACTGCCCCACCGGGCTGTCAAGCCAAAAACTTCAAATAACTTAAGGTTTTCTTTGCCCTTGCCGACTTCGGCACCGAAAGGGGCAAAAAGGCCGCCCTGCAGGGCGGCCTTCTTAGCATCAGACGTCAGGCTTCCGACGTCAGACCCAGTCTTTTACTCAATGATTTTTGCCACGACACCGGCACCGACGGTACGGCCACCTTCGCGGATCGCGAAGCGCAGGCCTTCTTCCATCGCAATCGGCGCAATCAGCGTCACCGTCATCTGGATGTTGTCGCC
>Ga0265293_10005462_pt1 | contig 21175 bp, 22 predicted proteins | sample Munlanlewell138R_FD_192505 | JGI IMG/M metagenome (GOLD analysis project Ga0265293, IMG submission 192505) | Leachate microbial communities from a municipal landfill in Southern Ontario, Canada - Leachate well 138R | ecosystem: Engineered > Solid waste > Landfill > Unclassified | place: Canada... | reverse complement strand
CCTCGATCTTATCCAGTACCACCACATATATTCCGATGTGGTGCTTGCTCCGCCTCTGCCGTGTGCGGAAGAGCGCAGTTGCGCCTGGCAGGCAGATGGTGGCAGGGCGCTTTGGCGCCTGGCGGATGAGGTCAGGCTGGGGATTTTTTCCTACCCGGTAGAGCACTATCATAGCGACATGCTTGATGATCTGGTTGAGTTTGCATATCTGGAAGCGCAAAACCCCTGCGGGGCGTTGTTTTATCACACCGCAGATGCCGGGATGATATGCAGGAGTGTTCCGCCCGCGGTCATACACTTGTACAGGAGCTGCGCCGGGGTGGAACAGCTGCCTGAAACCTTTGGCGCTCTGGATCCGTCCGCCACGGCGAAATGGCTTGAGAGTGCGCGCGCCAGCGGTATTTTATTTAAGTGCCCCCTTCCGCTGGAGCAGGTTTAGCACACCTCTTGCTCTAAAATAGGTGTAATAATTACCATAAGCTACCACGTGTCGAGACGTTGCTGCGCTTTTTGTGCTTCCGGGCTGGTTGGGTATTTATCCTGTACTTTTTGCAGAATTATTTTTGCATTGCGGGTGTCGCCGAGCTCATAGAACGCCAGCCCTTGTTTCAACAGCGCCGCAGGAATTTTGGAATGGTGTGGATACATCTGGATCACGTCCTGAAACTGGAGGATGGCGTTTTCATATTTTTTGTTTCCGTACAGAGTCTCTCCGATCCAGTACATAGCGTTTACTGCTAACTCGTGCTCAGGGTATTTTTCCACAAAGGAGATAAACTTATCCCGCGCCGCGCTGAAGTTCATCTCCTGCTGTACCAGCTGCAAGGCGTCGCGATAAAGTTCCTCCGGGTCTGCAGAAGCGGAACCGCCCGGCACCGTTGGTTGTGTTTGGATGCTGCTTGCACCAGGGCTCACTTCAGCGCCTGGTGTTGCTTTACTTGTGGCTGCGGGTATCGGGGTAGTTGTTGCGGCGCCAGCAGCAGGGAGCCCCTTGCTTTCCTGCTCTTTTCTCAGTTGCTCAAAGTGATTTTCCAGCTTTGCAAGCCTGGTTTCCAGGTCATCCTGGCGCAGGCTGCGCTCCTGCCGCAACTGCTGCAGGACTTTCTCCTGATCGGTGAGACGGCCGTTAATGCTCTGTATGTCGATGCGCAGACTGTCGAGCTCGGCGCGCTGCTCTGCCTGACGGTGGAGTATTTCTTTGGCGGAGGAATTTTGCGCCAGACTCGCGGTGCGCTGTTCCAAGGTAGTTACTCTGTTCTGTACTCTGGTTAAGTCGGATTTGAGGGTTGGGTTATTCTGGACGGGGACACAGGCGCTCAGGCACCCGGCCAGGATAGCGACAGAACTGATTATCTTGTAATGCATGAGAAATTTCCCCTCCAAAGATAAATATCGAAGTGCGAGCGCATAAAACAAAAGCCGTACAACAGATGTTGTACGGCCCGTGTAAGCAACAGACAAAGGTTGTTAGGCTGCTCTGTGGTGCCGGTTACTGTTGCGCCAGTTACCGTTGAGATCTAAATTCCGCCCGGCGGTTGAGTGCCCAGGCCGCTTCATTGTGGGCGGGGTCAAGGGGCTTTTCTTCGCCGTAGGAGATAGTTCTGATGCGACTTTCGTCAACTCCAAGATTTACCAGATATTCAGCGGCGGCGCGGGCGCGTCTTTCGCCTAGTGCCAGGTTGTATTCGTCAGATCCACGCTCGTCGCAGTGTCCTTCGAGAACAATTCTGGCGCCGGGGTTCTGTTCCATATACAGGGCGTTATTTTGCAGAGTCTGGCGCGCTTCGGTGTTCAGGTCGAACTTGTCAAAGGCAAAATGGATCCGCTTCAGTTCAGCCTTAGCCTGCTTATCCGCGTATGCGTCTGCGGAGACAGTATCACTTACTTCGTCTTCGATTATTGTTGTATCCTCAGTGCCGGTTCCGTACCCACGGTCGACAACGCTTATCTCTTCAACAGTGTCATAAGTCTCTTCGGTTTCCTGTACGGGCTTCGCGCACCCGCTTGCCAGCATGGCGATCAGAGCCACCAACGGCAACATTTTGATAAGTCTCATTGCATCTTCTCCTTTTAACGTTTGCATAAGTTGTTTGTGACTGTTTATGTGCATTCTAATTCCAGAATCGCACGCTCAAGTATACAGAAATGGATAAAAAAGACAAACGTATATGTGTATGTATCTGAGCGCATATACAGGTACTCTTGCGCTTTGGCGGTTATTCTGGCTGGGCGTCAAATAGATATAACCACGCGCCATATCCGGCTGCTTCCATCTCTGCACGGGGTATAAAGCGTAACGCGGCTGAATTTATGCAGTAGCGTAGCCCGGTGGGAGCGGGACCATCCCGGAAAACATGTCCGAGATGGGAGTCGGCCTTGCTACTGCGAACTTCGGTGCGCGACGTGAACAGGCGGTTGTCTTTAACTTCTGTCAAACTGCCCTTGTTAACCGGAGTGGAGAAACTTGGCCACCCGCTGCCGGAATTAAACTTGTGCGTCGAACTGAACAAAACCTCGCCGGAGACAACATCGACATATATCCCCTCCCGGTTGTTGTCATGATACGGATTTGCGAAGGGCGGTTCGGTGCCATTCTTCTGGGTCACCTTGTATTGAAGGGGGGTCAGGGCGCGGCGCAAATCTTTATCATTTGGCTTTGTGGAGGGTCCCGCAGGGAGCATCCTGTCTTTTTCATTAGCTTCTGCTTTGCTCCATTGTTGCTCCTGGAACTGTTCCCGACCGGAATGGGAACGGTACGTATTGTAGCGCGCCGGGCTTTTGCGGTAAAACTGCTGGTGCTCTTCTTCAGCCGGATAGAAGGTGGTGAAAGGAAGGATTTGGGTTACAATGGGAGCCGCAAAGCGTCCGCTCCTTTGCAGCTCTTCTCTGGAGCGCAGTGCTGCCTGTTTTTGCACATTGTCGTGGTAGAAGATAGCGCTGGTGTAGTGGTGTCCGCGATCTGCAAATTGGCCTCCGGTATCGGTAGGATTGATCTGGCGCCAGAAAATATCGAGAAGCTCTGTATAGGAAAGCAGATCCGGATCATAGGTAATCTGTACCGCTTCCAGATGTGAAGTGGCTCCTGTAGCTACCTGGGTATAAGAGGGGTTCGGCTCGGTGCCACCGCTGAATCCAACCACGACCTTTTTTACTCCATGTATTTGGTCAAACGGATGTTCCATACACCAGAAGCATCCCCCTGCAAAGGTGGCTGTAGCATAAGCAGGTGCATTAGCTCTTCCCGCTCCAAGCGCAGGCTGAAGGGGAAGGGGGATGAGGACCAGTAAAATGCTCCACCATGACAATTTTTTGCGCGCCATAAAGCTCACCCTTCTGTTGGAGTGTTTTGCCAGTAGCCCGGGGGCCAGACCAAGCTTGCCAAAGTACGCTCATGCTGGCGTTTGTGCGGACGGGGGGGAGCAAACAAGCCCGGCTATTTTCGGTTGCTTGTCCGCAGGGACTATTTGTGTATGCTATAGTCACTCCCTGTTTGACAGTTTATCAGATTTTGCCCTACTATCTAGCGCCATCTTTAACTGCCATCCTCTAGCTGTTAATCGGCACGGGAGTTTTTATGGTTGGCTATACAGAACAGATGGAGCGTACCCGCAAATTGGCGCAGGAAAAAGGGTTACCTTAACCTAAAAATCAGTTTTTTATGTGTGGCAACGGGCGTTTAAGCAAGGGATTGAAAATATCCTGGCAGCGCCCGTTGCTGTTGGAGAGCATGTGACACAGCAAGATGACAGGTTTCAGGAGCGGTTTTATACCACGGTGCAGTCATTCAACACCGAAATGCGAACATTTCGCGGTTCTGCTGATTTGCTTGGGCTTAATGGCAGCGCCGCAGGACGCTTTCTGGCACCTCTGCTGCAGGCGGGGCAGCCTCCTCTGCTGCTTCTGGCTGCAGATCTGCCCCAGGCGCGCCGCCTGCAGCAGGAACTCCAGTTCTTCAGTTCCCGCCCCGAAGCGATCTATCTGTTCCCCAACTGGGAGGTTGCACCATACGACCCACTCACCCCCCACCGGGATATAGAGGCGACACGCCTGGAAACCCTCCTTGCGTTGCGGCGCGGCCGCGTCGAGGCGGTGGTTACCACGCCGACTGCAGCAATGCAGCGGGTGATTCCTGCGGCGGCCCTGGATGCCTTAAGCACCGAATTGGTGCTGGAGGAGGAATATGAGCGCGATATTCTGCGCCGGCGCTTGTTTGACCTTGGGTATCGGGATGTCGCCCTGGTGGAGGATATGGGAACGTTCTCCCTGCGCGGGGATATCCTCGACCTGTATATCCCCACCTGTGTCAAACCGGTGCGCATCGATTTTTACGGGGATTTCATTGAAAGTATGCGCTTTTTCGATCCCGAAACCCAGCGCAGCAGTGCAGATGGGCCGGAGCGTTTAGATTTGGTCCCGGCGCGGGAGATGGTCCTTGCCGGCGATTACCTGGAGCTGTTTACCCAGCAGCTTAAAGAGCGCTGCGATGCTCTGGAGTTACCCCGCACCACGCGTGAAGCGGTGCTCGAAGAGGTGCGGGAGGGGCTGCTGGCGCCGGGGCGTAATTTCCTCCTCCCCCTCAACTACAACGGGCTCGATACCCTGTTCGATTATATCAACCCCCATACCGTAATCCGCCTCGATCCGCCTGAGCTTGACCGGGCTGCCGACGATTTTAACAGCCAGATCAGCGCCGGTGCCCAGCGCGTTGCCGCGGGGACACAGCCCTTTGTCGAACCACACCAGCTCTATCTGAGCACCCATGAATTAGACGCGGCGCTGGTTGCCCCGCGCACGATTGATGTACGTTCACTGCAGGTCTTCGATCTGGATGCCGCCCACGAAGTATTCAGGGTCAACTGCCGCTCCAATAGCGGGTTTGCCGCGGCCGCGGCAGAAAAACGCCTGGACCTCCTGTGCCGCCAGATTAAGCAATGGCTGCAGCAACAGTGGCATGTGGAATTGGTGTGTCATAGGGAAGGTCAGGCAAAACGCCTGCATGACCTGCTGAGCCCCCACGGTGTAGAGCTGACACCGTGGCAAGATGGGGCCAGAGCAGCGGGAGTTGCTCTGCTGCGCATCGCCGATTTAACCCGCGGATTTCAACTGCCGGATGAGCAGGTGGCCATAATCACCGAAGAGGAGATTTTCGGTGCCAGAAACCGGCGGCGCGGCAAAGAGGGCGCGCGGGCCAAGGCGGCACTCTCGTCGCTGGCACAACTGCATGATGGCGACTACGTAGTGCACGCCGATCATGGAGTGGGGATCTATCGGGGCCTCGAACAGGTGCGCAGTGGAAACATCGAAGGGGATTTTCTTCAGCTCGAATACGCTGGCGGCGACAAATTATATCTGCCGGTCGAACGCATTGAAAAAGTACAGAAATACGCAGACGCTACCGGGCAGCATGTAAAGCTGGATAAAATGGGGGGGCAGGGCTGGGCCAAGACATGCCAGCGTGCCCGCGCCGCGGTTGAAGAGATGGCGCGCGAACTACTCAATATCTATGCACGGCGCAAGATGCGCAAAGCCCGTCCGTTCTCCCCCCCGGATGAGATCTTTCGTGCTTTTGAAGCGGCGTTCCCATACGAAGAGACCCCGGATCAGATGGCGGCTATCCAGGATGTCCTTGCCGATATGCAGTCAGATACCCCCATGGATCGCCTCATCTGCGGCGATGTCGGTTACGGCAAAACCGAGGTAGCGATCCGTGCCGCCTTCAAGGCCGTACTCGACAGCCGCCAGGTCGCGGTAGTGGTGCCGACCACCATTCTGGCGCGGCAACATTATTCGACATTTTCCGAGCGCTGCAGCGGCTATCCGGTCAATATTAAAATGGTATCGCGTTTTTGTACCCCGGCGCAGAATCGCGCGACCCTGGCGCAGCTAAAAGCGGGCAAGGTTGATATAGTTATCGGCACCCATCGCCTGATGCAGCGCGATGTTCACTTTAATGATCTGGGGCTGGTAATCATCGATGAAGAGCAGCGCTTCGGGGTTAAACACAAAGAGCATCTGAAGAAAATGCGTGCCGAGGTTGCCATGCTCACTTTAAGCGCAACCCCTATACCGCGCACCCTGAACATGGGGATGCTGGGGTTGCGGGATCTATCGGTGATCGACACTCCTCCGGTTGACCGTCTGGCGATCCGCACCTATGTGACCCGCTTTGACGACGACCTCATCCGCGAGGCGATAATGCGCGAACTGAAGCGCGGCGGCCAGGTATATTTTGTCCATAATCGGGTTAAATCGATCGCCGCCATGGCCGAATTCGTCCAGAACCTGGTGCCCGAAGCAAAGGTTGCGGTAGGGCATGGGCAGATGGCGGAAAAAGACCTTGAACAGGCGCTCATCTCCTTTATCGAAGGGGAGACTCAAGTGCTGGTAACCAGCACCATCATAGAAAACGGTCTGGACATTCCCCGCGCCAACACCATCATCATCAATCGGGCGGACTGCTTCGGCCTGGCGCAGCTGTATCAGATCCGCGGGCGGGTGGGACGTTCCAAGGAGCGTGGTTACGCCTACCTGCTGATTCCCGGTGAAACTACCCTGACCCGGGATGCCCGCGCCAGACTGCAGGTGTTGCAGGATCAGACCGAGCTCGGCGCAGGGTTTCGTGTCGCCAGCCACGACCTGGAGATTCGCGGGGCCGGAGATTTGCTCGGCGGACGCCAGGCCGGGCAGATAGCCGCCATCGGGTTTGAGATGTACGCAGAACTGCTTGAAGAGACGATCCAGGAACTGAAAGGGGCCGAAAAGCAGGGGAGGATTGATCCGGAAATCAGGCTGGGGCTCAACGCCTTTCTGCCGGACATCTATGTGGAGGACCCCAATCAACGCCTGGTGTTCTATAAAAAAATGGCAGCCGCTGCCGATGATGCGGAATTATACGACATTGTAGATGAGCTGCAGGATCGCTACGGAGCGCTACCCCAGCCCGGCCAGATTCTGCTGGAGATGATGAAACTGCGCATCGACCTGAAACGTCTGCGCATCGACCTGGCTGAATACGACGGGCGCGCTCTGGTGTTCGGGTTCCATCCCACCACCACCGTCAGCCCCGACAAACTGCTGCATCTCATCCAGCAAAATCCGAAGATATACAGCCTGGCACCCGATTATCGCCTCCGCATAGTTATGCCCCGTGCAGCCGATCTGGAGATGATTGAAGCGGCCAGAAAGCAATTGCAGAATTTCAACTGAGCATGGTAGTTTCACCCCTCAAGCAACGCTGAAGGCAGCGGTCAACATAACCCCTTGAATAACTGCGGGATATTTTCTATGTCAAAAACTACTACCCTTCTTCTGAGTATCTGTACGGGCGTATTGCTGTTGTGCGTTACCGGTGCTGGAGCAAGTACAACTGCCAGCCGCGGTGAAGTTATCAGCCGCATAGCTGCAGTCGTAAACGATGAAATTATCACCACACGCCAAGTGGATAAACGCCTGCAGGAGCAGCCCGCAGAAGCCGCCATAACGCAGGAGCAGATGCTGCAGGCCATGATCACCGACAGCCTCATTGAACAACGGGCCGCGCAGCTCGGCATCGAGGTATCGAAAGCGGACATCGACCGCGCAGTGCAGGATGTTGAACAACAGAACGATATCACCACCGAACAGCTCCAGCAGGCGCTGGAGGCGCAGGGGATGAGCATGCGTGAATACCGCGAACAACTGGCGAATCAGATCTTGCGGTTTAAACTCACCGGCATCGAAGTTAAAAGTAAGGCCGACGTGACTAATCGGGAAGTGCGGGAATACTATGCAGCGCATATGGATGATTACCAGCGTCCGGCACGCATCCGTTTAAGTCGAATTTCACTGCCATTGGGGCCACAGGGTAATGCCACCTATGCCCAGGCCGAAGCGATGCGCCAAGAGCTCGTGGCGGGGCACTCCGTAGAAGAGATCGTTGCGGCGCAACCTGCAACCCTACAGGTTGACGGGGGTGATATGGGCTACTTTAAGCCCGGTGAACTCAGCTCGATGTTCAATGAAGCTCTGGCCGGATTGGAGGCAGGTCAAGTTACAGATATCATCCAGAACGCGGATGTTTTGCACATTCTGCGGGTGGAAGAGAGTACGCCCGGGCGCATAGCGGCTTTCGAAGAGGTGAAAGATGAAATCAGCGCGCAATTACAGCGCGAAAAAATGGAAGAAAAATATGAAGAATGGCGCAAGGAGCTCAGAGAGAGTGCCTACATAGATATCCGCCTGTAAAATACCTGCTCCTGGCGTTATGGAAAATGATCTGGATGGAACTTCCCCAATATTCTCTGTCAATAGCAGAATATTTTGCGCTAAAATCAGTAACCGGCTATTTCCAGCACGGCGAAAACCAGCAGGATTAAAATGGCTACGGCTATTACTGCTTTCTTTTCCCCCACTCTGAAAAGCTCCGGCAGGGTAAGTTCTCCAAAATCCCCCAGAGGCTGGATTTTATCCCGAACCGTGGGATAGATGACGCTGTAAATCCCCGCCCCCACGATAATCCCCGGAATCCCCCCGAACAGAGCGTCAAGGGAGCCCTGGCCGACGGCTCCGACCGCCGTACCCGGGCAATAGCCCAACAGCGCAAACCCGACCCCGAAGATCAGGCTGCCGATGCCGGTAGAGCCGATCGAGCCCGCCTTGAGATGAAACTTTATCACTCCGCGCCGCTTCAGCGGATAGATGCCGAGCATCCCTACCAGGATGGCAGTCAGGATCACCTTGACCACGGTAAAGTCGGTGAGGAGCAGTTGACCCATGAGCACATCGTAGCGCGTAACCTGCCCTTTCTGCAGGAAAAAGCCAAAAAATATCCCCATTAGAAAGCCGAGCAGCAGCTGCAGGCGTTTATTGGAGTGCAGTTGTTGTAACATAATAAAATCCATCGCCTCAGAAGAGCAGAAGGGCGGTGGCAATGCCAGCGCCGAAAATACCGCAGGCGGCAATCCAACTGCTGACGGCCAGCTGCATGGTGCCGCTCAGAGCGTGACCGCTGGTGCAGCCGTTGCCCCAGCGCGCACCGATCCCGATCAGGATCCCGCCGCTGAATGCCAGGAGCCAGCGCCACACTATGCCGGCGCCAAAGCGCTCCGTCCACAGCGGTGGCAGAAAGCTCAGCGTAAAATCGTGTGCGAGTTGGGCGGAAAGAAACGCGCCGCACAACAGTCCGGCCACCAGCATCCATTCCCAGTCGATGCCCGGCACAAAACGCTGGTAGTAGTCGCGTTTGAGCACCTGGTCGCCGCGCAGGGATTTTTCCAGCATCCCACTGGTTTTGGCGAAGGCGGTCGAGACCCCGAGAGGATGATCAGACAGAAGAAAGGCAAACCAGCTCAGGATGCCGATTCCGGCACCGGCGGCGTAGGGTGACCAGGCCTTCATTGTCAGAAAACCGATCATGCCACCTGACGCTTTAAGCTGAGCGGGGTCCGCACCTGCGGCATCGGTCTGGGCCAGCGCCAGGGCGGGTAATGCCAGTATTAAGCTGAAAAGCGTGATTGTTGCGATGAAAAATGCCCGCAAGAGCCTGTGGTTGTTATTGGATCGCTTCATACGCTCCTCGCCATTATGTCAGGACTTTATGGTGCAGCCGACGGCCTGGCAGGCTTGCATAGAACCCAGGCAGGTTTCCACTTGTTCAAATCCGCTGCGTTTCAGGAGTGATGACGCGATTATGGCCCGCATGCCGCTGCCGCAAAAGGTCACTATGGGTCGTTGCGGCGGGATTTCGTCAAGTTTTTGTGGCAGTTCGCCCAGGAAAATATGGGTGCTCTCCGTCAATTTCCCCTGTTCCACCTCATCCTGCTTGCGGACATCCAGCAGCGTGAATTCCTTGCCGTTCTCTTGCCATTGTTTGAGGTCGCCGGCAAAAAGGGATGGGATTCGGGTGTATTTACGCCCACTGATCTCCCAACCGTGGAGCCCTTCATCAAGAAAGGCGACAATGTTTTCATAGCCGATTCGCACCAGAGAACGCAGCGCTGGTTCGATGTCGCCGCTATTCTGCACAATCAGACCGATCTTCTGCTCAGGGGGGATAAACCAGCCGGCATAAGCCGAAATCATCTCCAGGGGGATGGCCAGACTGCCCGAGATACAGGCGCCGGAAACAGCTTCGGGACTGCGGATATCGAGGGCCAGCATCCCCTCTGCCATAGCCGCGGCAAACTCATCTGCGGAAAACGGCTTGGGCCACGGCAGTTTCCCCAGCAGGGGCGGTCCGGCCAGGTTATGTTTTTCCATCTGTCTGAAATAAGGGGGATAATAATGGGTTTCGGCGGTTTTATTGCGGATAAACTCCGCGCGGTCTTTTACCTGCAGCGCGGAGTTGAAGCAGCGCTCATATCCGAGCGCAGAAAACTCGCGCGCGGCCATCCCCGAACCACAAACCGACCCGGCCCCATGGGCGGGATACAGCAGAACATGATCGCCAAGGGGGAGGATTTTTCCAAAAATACTGTCGTACAGCAGCCCGGCGACCTCTTCGGCCCGCTCGGGATAAAAGTCGGTGCGCCCGACATCGCCGATAAACAGAGCGTCACCGGTGAAAACCGCCACCGGTTGTTCACTGAATTCCAGGTCGCTGAGCACCAGCGAGATGCTTTCATCCGTGTGCCCAGGGGTTTTAAGGATCTGCAGGGAGAGCTTGCCGAATTTGAAGATTTCCCCTTCGGTAACAGAATTACCGTATTCAAAGGGGAGGTCAGCGCCATGATAGACCTCGGCGCCCGTTTGCGCCATGAGTTCACATGATCCGACCACAAAATCTTCGTTCCGGTGCGTTTCAAAAATATGGGTGATTCTGCACCCTTCCCGATCCGCTATCTGGCGGTAAATGCCACAATCCCGCCGCGGGTCGATGACGGCAGCGCGTCCTTCATCCCCCAGAATATAGGACAATTGCGCCAGTCCTTCCGCGCGAATTTTTTTGAAAAACATAAGCGTCTCCACTGTTTGGCCAGGCGGTTCGGATCCCTCCTGTGCCGTCTATCCACATAGGAGGGCGGGAGAGATCCGTACTTCATCTCCGACTTTATAAAAACGTGTCTGGTATTTAACTTTATCTCCGGCGGCAGCTGGGGTGAGGTCACTTCCTGATATTAAGGTTGTTTTTGACCTCTTTCACCCCCGTGACCGCTTCCGCGATCTCTTCCGCACGCTCCTTGCTTTCTATAGTGTTGACAAATCCGCTCAGTTGAACCACACCCTTATAGGTCTCGACTTCAATCTGCAGCGCCTCAGTCAGTGAATCTGCCGCAAGCTGGGCCTTTACCTTAGTTGAGATGGTCTTGTCATCGATATAGGCACCCGTGCTGCGACTTGTTTCTGTGCCAGCGCATCCGCATAGCGCCAAGAGGATCAATATGGCAAAGTAGCCGGTAAAGCGGTGAAGTCTTGGCATGGTTATGTCCTCCTTCTTTTGAAAAAAGATGTTTAAATGCTTCCTGGCAACGCAATTTGATGCTGGATAATTTTTTTCTAGCTCCTTGGGCGGCGCATCCAACCAGTCAGCAGAGCAATTATAAAGAGCAGGATAAAGACAAAGAAAAGAACCCGCGCGATGTCAGTTGCCGCTGCGGCAATGCCGGTAAAACCGAACAGGGCTGCGATTATTGCCACTACGAAAAATATAACGGCCCACCTCAACATGGTTTACTCCCCCTCCTTTTTTTATTATTTACCTGCAGACTGTCACATCCTGAAGTTGGGATTGGAGTCAGTTCAGCAGGCTGACTACGCCGATCACAATCAGGTATGTCGCAACGATGAAGTTCAGAAATCTCGGAATCACAAGGATCAGAATTCCGGCCAGTATCGAAATGATTGGTTCCAGTTGTATGTACATACTTACCTCACCTCTCAGCTTTCCCCTGTATCTTGGCCGCGCATGGCGCGGTTTTCAGATCGAGCGTGGTTTTGGGTCACTTTTTCACGCTATCTTCGATTTTCTCTTTAGCCTGCTGGGCATCTTCCTTAACTTCTTCAGCCGCATCGTCGATTTTTTCTCCGGCTTTTTCAGCGGGTCCTTTTGGGTTGATGGCGTCCTTTGTTTTTTCAACCGCCTGATCAACTTTTTCACCGGCTTTTTCCATCGGACCTTTCTTTTCACATGCAGCCAGTGTCAGAGCGAGTCCCAGAATTAAAAACAAAATGGCAATTTTTTTCATGATTTACTCCTTTGAAGTTTTACTTGGTTCGATGGATACATCCGCCGCACCTGGAGTGTGGCGGGGCTTAGTTCTGTTTATTTAAACCTGGACCATGCGGAAGTCACCGCTTTATCCAGGGAGCGCCAGGATTTTTCCAGTCCGGCCTTTAAATCATCCCATGCGCTGTCGCCGGCTTTCTGCAGGGCCTCCAACTTTTCGGCAGTTTCTTCGCGCTGTTGCTTCAGGTGTTTGATCTCCTGCTTGAACTTCAGTTGCATTTCGGCGCTGGCCCCATCTGCCTTGGCCTGCAGTTTACTTATATCTGCTTTCCACTCGTCGAGCTTCGCCCTCATCTTCTTGATATAAAGCTGTCGTTCAGTCATTTTTTGCCCCTTTCTCTTGTCTGTGCTGTGAATAAGTTTAAATGACTATAACAGTTGATAGGCGAGGCACAAGCTGGGGAAAAAATTGTTGCTTAATTTTCTCCTCTTCCATATAGTGATAATCGTTTTCAATATCGCCGCGACATAGGTGCGGATAGTTCCGGGAATGCGGGAAATGTTTGTCTGGGGAGTCCTGTGCCGAAGCATATGCACGGAGTGAGATATGGGTCAACAGTTACAAACTAAAAAGCCGGAGGCGAAACCATAAATGAGGGGTGCTGTGCGTAATTTTGATTCCGAACTCAGAGCGTTGCCGCTGTTTGCCGATTTACAGCCAGCGACGCTGCGGGAGCTGCTGCACACGCGCCGCGTCCATCGCGCAACCCGGAACGCCATCATCGGTGTTGATGCTTTGGCGCAACGGCTATTTGTCCTGCTGGAGGGGCGCATGAAGATGGTGCGCCCCAACGGAGCCGGCGAAGAGGTGTTGCAGCAGCGGATCGGCAAGGGGGATATTTTTTGCCCCGTCGCTATGCTCGCGCCGTGCCCTTGCAGTAGTTACGCCCAATGTCTTGGGGCATGTCAATATGTGAGCTGGCCCCAGCGCCTGTTTCGGCGCCTGTTGGCAGCCGATGGACAGTTACAGGCGAACCTGCTGAGTTATTTGGCCACCCAGGTGGAAGTGGAGCGCACCAGGCGTTGCCTGACTCAAGGTGGCAACGTGCACGCCAGGGTTGCCACCTATCTGCTATCCAGATGTAACAGCGCTGCCACAACCGCCCAGGGTGTTCAGGTTGATTTACGCCCACTGGTTCTGACCGCCCAGGAGCTTGGCATTGCGCGTGAAACCCTTTCGCGCACCCTGGCCCTGTTTGAACGCGAACGGATTCTGCACTCCAAGCGTGGAGTGGTGGAACTGCATGCCTTCAAAGTGCTGCGCGCAATTGCAGACGGAGAGGGCAGCTGCTGTTCATCTGCGGATGCGCCCTTGCAGCAAGATACCTTAAAGATCAGTGGGGTAAGGTAGTTTTCTCCCCCCCTTATTTTACCCAGCGCACAGCAGGATGATAATCCTCCTTGACAACCTGAACGTTCAGGCATAAAAAAACCATGCCCCTGCATGTGGTTGCAGTCTTTCCCTTTTTTTACTCGGCAGGTGTCACGACCTGAGGTGCCTTCAGGATTTCCATGCTAACGTGGTGACCAATTGAGCAATTCTGTGCGCAACCAGCCTCATGAAATGTGCAGAACCCTGTACGACAGAGTGTTTGCGTATATGACCACGCAGCTCTCTACCCTGTTGCTGATTGTTGTGCTCGGGCTGCCAACCCCGGTTGATGCACGTAGTTTAAGTGGCGACAGTTCCTTCCAGAATCCCCCACCTCCGCAAATTCAGGGAGTCGCGACCAGCGTACAAAAGGTGCCGGGCAAGAAGATTGAAGCTGACTCCAAGCTGCCCGATGCCCTCCTTTCGGGAGCAGACGACCGGTTTCCTCCCCCCTTTTCGGGCAGCGCGAGCGCACTGACCAACTCCATCCTTTTTTCTCAGCAGGGGCGAATTTCCGTGTGTCCGCGCGCGCCTCCGGCCGCATCTATTTTCTCAAGGGTACAATTCTCAGTCTGACAGCAGATCTATACTTAGAATATGAGGAAAAGATGAACCTGTTACTTAAAGCCACAATTATGTCGTTATGTTTTCCTGCTCTGCCCGCCCTGGCAAGCAATGGTAATGCTCCCCATAACCTGACCGCTTCGGTCGCGGGGATTACCGCCTTGATTCTATTTGTTGCGGCCTATTCCCTGGTGATCATGGAAGAGAAGATTCACCTGCGTAAAAGTAAACCGGTTCTTGTAGCTGCCGGGATAATCTGGATACTTATAGGGATCACCTTCAAGAGTCTGGGCGAGCCTGACGCGGCGCATACCGCTATTCTGCACAATTTACAGGAGTACGGTGAGCTGTTCTTGTTTCTTCTGGTCGCTATGACCTACATCAACAGCATGGAAGAGCGCAACGTGTTTCAGGCGCTGCGTTCCTGGCTGGTTTCACGCGGATTTTCGTTGCGCATGGTGTTCTGGCTCACCGGCTTGCTCGCGTTCCTTATCTCGCCGGTTGCCGACAATCTGACCACGGCGCTGCTCATGGGAGCGGTGGTTATGGCTGTCGGTGGTTCTAACCAGCGTTTTGTGGTTATGGCCTGTATCAACGTGGTTGTGGCCGCGAATGCCGGCGGGGCTTTCTCCCCGTTCGGTGACATCACTACCCTGATGGTGTGGCAAAAGGGGATGGTTGCGTTTCAGGAGTTTTTTGCCCTGTTCCTCCCCGCCCTGGTAAACTGGCTGGTTCCGGCCTTTATTATGAACTTTATGATCAGCAGGGAGAAACCGTCGGCGCTTGATGAAAAGGTCCATATGAAGTTCGGCGCCAAGCGGATAATTGTGTTGTTTTTGCTCACCATTGTTACGGCGGTGTCATTCCATAATTTTCTCCACCTCCCTCCCGCCGCCGGCATGATGCTCGGCCTTGGCTACCTGGGAATCTTTTCTTACTATATCAAGCTGCACGAACACGCAGCCTTCATGTCTGATCCTGCCATGCATGTAGGGCTCGTGAGTGAATTCGACAGCGAAACAAGTCAGGGTTTTAACCTGTTCAGCAGGATCGCAGCCGCAGAGTGGGATACATTGCTGTTTTTCTACGGCGTAATCATGTGTGTTGGCGGGTTAGGGCAGTTCGGCTACCTTGCCATGGCGTCGCAGTTTATGTATCAGGATCTCGGGGCGTTTAATGCCAACGTACTGGTGGGAATTGTATCCGCCATTGTAGATAATATCCCGGTGATGTTTGCGGTTCTGAGCATGGAGCCGAATATGTCGCATGGGCATTGGCTCCTGGTTACCCTCACCGCCGGGGTGGGTGGAAGCCTGCTCTCAATCGGCTCCGCCGCAGGTGTTGCCCTCATGGGTACCGCGCGCGGGATCTACACCTTCGGGCGCCATCTGATGTTCACTCCGATTATCGCGCTGGGTTATGCCGCAAGTATCGCTATGCATATGCTGGTCAATGCCAGGTATTTTCACTAAAGTGAGCAAAAAAATAGCAGGGGCGGAATTTTCCGCCCCTGCTGGTGCCCTGCTGCTGTACTCTTTATAAAGCTCTCGTGTTTGCCACTCTCCACCGCCAGATATAACCTGGCGGTGGAGTTTTTTGTGCCCGGCGTCAGATTAAAGCTGTACGGCAGAGCAAAGCTGTACTTTCTGTGTGAAGATCAGCGGCTCTGGCCCTTCATACAGCGACTCTTCATCCCCTTGTCCATGCAGGCGGCGTCACTACCCATGGCTCCGGGGCAGCAGCGCGCTGCTGCACAGTTGCAGGTAGCAGCGGCGCAGCCATCTGCGCTGGCACAGCGCTCCTGCTGCATAGCCTTCAGACGGCCAGCTTTTTCCTGCTGCTCCGGGGTCAAGATGGCGAACATCTGCTGCTGGTGCTCGATTCTGTTGACCAACAGCGCGGCTTTCAGGTCGGCATAGGTGCGGGCTTTGGCTTTCAGCGCTTCTGCGTCAAATTCAACTCCAGGCTGGCAGGCACGCAACTCCTGCTGCAGAGTCTTCATTTCGGTGCGCATCTGGGTGCGTTTATTCTGCTGCTGCGCCCGCAGTTCTGCAAGTTGCTGCTGCTGGGCGGGGTTCAGATCAAGAATAACCGCCATCCGCTCCAGATGGTTTCCCTGCTGCCTCTGGCTGCAGTCCATATTACAGCGTGAACCTTTGCCATTACCCCAGGCCATGGCACTCGTGCTGACAAGGAAGATTGCGAGGAGGGTTGCGAGGATTATGCGGGAGAGTTTCATGGTATGCTCCTTTTTCGGGTTGGGGGAAAAATCTGTCCTGCTTCTGTTCCAGGGGGGCTGTTTCCCTGGACTGGCATTTATCAATGTTTGAAGCATACCCGATACAGCTGCACAGGTGGGTTAAGAGCTGTACCGGAAAGGTAAAGTTTTGTAAAGGAGTGGGGCTGCTGCAGCGTTGTTCTTAACAATATTTTACCCCAAACAGCGGTAACGCCGCGTATAACCTGTATTGAGGGGAGCTTAGGGGGGAGAACTTAGGGTGGAGCAGTGGGAACGCCCACAGCAGACCATGGTCAACGTCAAAAATTAATGGGAAAGAGCGTGCCCAGAATGGCGGCCAAGGATAGATCAGGACACGGAAGGGAGGCACCATGCCCAAAATATTAATCATCGACGACGATAAAGAGTTGTGCGAATTACTCCACGACTATTTAGGCGCCGAAGGGCTCGATATTGTCAGCGTGCATCAGGGTGATGCTGGAGTGCAGGCGGCGCTGAGCCAAAAGGTTGATCTGGTTATCCTCGATGTGATGCTCCCGGAGCTGAACGGCTTTGATGTGTTGCGCGCCATCCGCAAAGAATCTCAGGTGCCGATAATTATGCTCACGGCGCGCGGCGAAGAGATCGACCGCATTGTCGGGTTGGAACTCGGCGCCGATGATTACCTGCCGAAGCCGTTCAACCCGCGCGAACTCGTGGCCCGCATCCGCGCCATTCAGCGCCGCCTGGCCGCGCAGCGTGACGCAGCGCAGAGTGAGGATGCGCCGGGGCTGGATGTTCTCGAAGTTGGCGATATCCGCCTGTTCCCCGGCCGGCGCACGGTTCAATGTGCAGAGCAGGACCTCGAGCTCACCTCGGCGGAGTTTGATCTGCTCGCCATGTTGTTGCGTAACGCCGGGGAGGTGGTGAGTCGCAAGGAACTGGTTGAGGAGGTGCTGGGGCGGCGCAATTCACCCTACGATCGCAGCGTGGATGTCCATATCAGCGCCCTGCGCAGAAAACTCAAGCAGCATCCGGAAGGGGGGCAACACCAGGGGGAGCACCAGGGGGAGAGAGCGCCGGGAAGGGAACGCATCATCACAGTGCGCAATGCGGGATACATGTACGCCACCGGAGCTAAGAGTTGAACATGCGCAGTCTGTTTTTTAAAATATTTCTCTATTTCTGGGGGCTGATTGTTCTGGTCATAGTGGTTATAGTTGGTCTTACCCTGTTTCGTGAGCAGCAGTATCCCCCAGCTATGCACCGTCACCTGGCGCAGCGCGCCGCCATCGAATACGGCCACGAAGCTGTGCGCCAGTACGAACTCCACGGCGTTGCCGCTTTAAAAACCTACCTGCGTACCTTGCGGCGCGAGCAGGGGCTGGCTCTCACCCTGTTTGACGCAGCCGCGACGCCCCTGCTGGAGAGTAAGGTTACATGCGGGATGCAGAATATGGTGATCCGTGCCCTCCAGACCGGCGTGGTGGAGGCTCCCATGGGTGGCCCTATGGGTGGGCGCAGAAATGTCCTGACCGCCGTGATACAAAGCGACAGCGGCACGCGCTATGTGGCCGCCGCGTGGTTGCCGCACCGTCCGGTCCCCCAGCATATCGTCGCAGAGCTGACCCGGGGGCTGTTTGGATGGCAGCTGCTGTTTGTCCTGGGGCTGACCGCCCTGGTGTGCTTTATCCTTGCGCGCTCCTTTACCACCCCCATCAGGCGCCTGCGCGGCGCGACGCATCGCTTTGCTTCGGGCGATCTGAGCACCCGCATCGGCTCTGCAATAAAAGGGGGCAACGAGCTCGCGTTGCTGGCCTCCGATTTTGATGAAATGGCGACCAGAATCGAAGCCCTGGTGGGAGGGCAACAGCGCCTCCTGCGGGACATCTCCCACGAACTGCGCTCGCCCCTGACCCGGCTCGGTATTGCGCTGGAGCTGGCGCGCAAAGAGGGGGGTAGCCCGAAGCAGGAAAAAAGCCTGCAGCGCATAGAACTGGAAAGTGAACGGATGAATACCATGATCGGGCAGTTGTTGGACCTGACCCGGATGGAGCATGCCGATACCACCATGAAGCGCGAAGAGTTCGAGCTGCAGGAAATGTTGGCGGCTATTGTCCAGGATGCGGCCTACGAAGCTGTGGAGCGCACTGTGAAGGTGGTGCTGCAGGCTGAAGACGCAGCGCCGATAGTGGCGGTGCCGGAGTTGATCGCGCGCGCGTTTGAAAACGTAATCCGCAACGCGGTGCGCTACACTGCACCTGCTACCCAGGTAGAGGTTAAGGTGCGCACTGCCGGGGAGCAGGTCCACGTGACGGTACAGGATCGGGGCGCAGGGGTGCCCGAGGCCGAACTGGAAAAACTCTTTATCCCGTTCTATCGTGTCGCACAGGCGCGGGAACGCCACAACGGTGGCACCGGCATTGGGCTCGCGATTGCCCAGCGCGCGGTGAAGCTGCACAAGGGCACCATTGTGGCAAGCAATCGCAGCGGTGGCGGGTTGCGAATCAGCATTGTTCTCCCCCGCGCACATAAAGGCTGAAGCGCGCGGCTCAAAGAACGTCCTGCAATGCCAGGCCGATATAATACGCTAGCGGGATTGAAAAAAACAGATTTGGTGCTACATGTGCTAATGTACGCGCCATACAAACCAGGGCTGCGGGGACGCGGCCAAGCTGGCCATAGTGGCCCATAGCGGCCCATAGCGGCCCATAGCTGCAGGTGCTGCAGGTTTTCACCTGCACCATTTGAGCGCCCTCACGGTAACATTAAAAAGCAAAACAGGAGGAACATATGCAAAGGGTAGCAATAGTTATTTTGGTAGTAGCTCTGGCTTTGGCCGGATGTGCGGAACCCATGAGTAAAACCCAGCGCGGAACCGCGATTGGCGCCGGAACGGGTGCCGCCGTGGGCGCTGGGCTTGGGCAATTAATCGGGGGAGATACGCGCTCAACCCTGCTCGGAGCCGGAGTAGGCGCAGCGCTGGGTGGCGTCACCGGTGGAGTGTTCTCCAACTATATGGAAAAGCAGGAACAGGAGATGCGCCGGAGTCTGGCGGATGTCGAAGGGGCCAGCATTCAGCGCGATGCCCAGAATTTGGCGATCACCTTCAGATCCGACCTGCTGTTTGATGTCGATTCTGCCGTGGTTAAACCCGGGGGATATGATGAATTGAAGCGTGTCGCGGATGTGCTTAACGCCTATCCGCAGACCCGTCTGCAGATAGCAGGGCATACCGACAGCACCGGCTCCGAAGAGTATAATCAGCTCCTCTCCGAGCGCCGCGCCGAAGCGGTGAAGGGGATCCTGGCCGGCTATCAGGTGGCGCCACAGCGGATGAGGACTATCGGCTTTGGTGAGAGTAAACCGGTCGCATCCAATGATACCCTCAGCGGACGGCAGCTGAACCGGCGCGTGTTAATCACCATTGAGCCCTTGCAGCAAGCGCAGAACAATTCATCACAGCGGTATTGAGACCCAGGAAGAGCTTTTTGGAAAAAGCCGTCATTCCCGCGCAGGCGGGAATGACGGTCCCTGGATTCTTTAAGAACACAGCGCCCGTGAATAGCAGTGCCTTCTTATATGAAATCATCATCCTCAGGAGGTGGCGCGAGGCGGTTTGCCGCGCCCATTTCCAGCAGCATGTCGGGCGCATCCGGCGCGTTGGCAGGTACAGTGGTCGAAGTGGGTGGTGGCGGCTTCGGCCGCTGGGTGCGCGCGTTATGGCGCTTGAAGCTGAAGCTCCCCACCGCCTGCTGCGCGACCCCGACAACCAGAAAGGCCTCCGGGTCGTTCTCCGCCACAATGGCTTTTAAATCCTGCACCTGCGAGCGGGTGATGGTGCAGAACAGCATGGTATAGTTGCGATCTGAATACCCCCCGGTCACTTCCCAGTAGCTGATCCCCCGCCCCAATTCCGACAAAATCGCGTGTTTCAGCATGGTGGGCGCCTGACTGACAATGGTGATGGTGCGCACCTGGCTTGGACCTTCCAGCACAAAATCTGCCGTCATCCCGCCCACAAACAGGGACAGCATCCCCAACATCGCCAGCTCCCAGCCAAACACGGTTCCTGCCAGCAGGATAATCCCCCCGTCGAGGTAGAAAAAAGCCTGACTCAAGGGATAGCCGGTCCTGTTGTGGAGAATCTGCGCCGGAATGACGGTGCCGCCGAAGTTGCCGCCGTAACGCAACACCATCCCTACCCCGAGGCCGAAAAACAGCCCACCGTAGATGGAATTCAGGAGCAGATCCTGGGTGATGGGGAAGGTGTGCATGTTGCGCGGCATGCAGGCGCTGAAGAGATCCGCCGCGATGGAAAACACCACAATGGACAACAGGCACGAAAACAGAAACCGAAAACGCCCCAGCTGGATAAACCCCAGTACCAGCAACGGCAGATTCATTAACATATAGAGTACCCCGGGGGACAGATTGGTAAAGTTCGTGATAATAACCCCCAGCCCCGCGAGACCTCCCGCCGCTAGATTGAACGGGACCATGAACATGCTGTAACCAAATGCGGCTATAATTGCGCCGATAGCGATCCCGAGCTGGAACAGAAATATCCTGCCGGGGCCGTGCAGGGCGATGTGATCTTTCAGGCTCTGGGTTTCAGCTTTTATTCTGCCGAACAGTTTTTGAGCCATTTATTTCTCCTGGGGATACCTGCGTGGACGAGATGGAGGAACTTTATAGGTTTGCAGCGCATGGGTATATATACGGGCTGGGAAGTAGTTGTGTCAACCACAGGGCTGGATAGTTGTTCTTGAGAGTGGCACACATAAAAAAAGCGGGCTCCCGCAGGAACCCGCTTTTG
>Ga0265293_10005461_pt1 | contig 21176 bp, 18 predicted proteins | sample Munlanlewell138R_FD_192505 | JGI IMG/M metagenome (GOLD analysis project Ga0265293, IMG submission 192505) | Leachate microbial communities from a municipal landfill in Southern Ontario, Canada - Leachate well 138R | ecosystem: Engineered > Solid waste > Landfill > Unclassified | place: Canada... | reverse complement strand
TTTGAAAATTTAAAGCTGGCTTATGAAGCGCTGAAGGCCGGTGAAAGTTATTGTATACTCCTCAACGCTGCAAACGAAGTTCTTGTGGATTTGTTTTTAAAAAGGCAAATACAGTTTTTAGATATACAGAACACGATAAAGGATATGATGCATTCGCATCATTCCATGGAGGGTTTATCCATAGAAGATAGAATTGATTTCGATAGAGATATAAGAAGAAAGGTGTTGGAAAAATGGGTTTAACGATCATAGCTGCGATCTTTATATTTGGAATATTAATTTTTGTACACGAAGCCGGTCACTTTATGGCGGCTAAAGCTGTGGGTATTAGGGTCAATAAATTTGCCATAGGTATGGGACCTGTCATTTTTAAAAAGCAAAAAGGTGAAACAGAGTATTCTCTCAGAGCATTTCCCATGGGTGGATTTGTAAAAATGGAAGGGGAGGATGAAGACTCCGATGATGCAAGGAGTTTTGAAAAGAAATCAACATTTCAAAAGGTGCTGGTCCTCATAGCAGGCTCTGCCATGAACTTCATCTTTGCAATTATTCTTGTCATATTTCTTTTTGCTTATACGGGATTCCCCTCGAATGAGAATGTCATAGGTGAAATTGTACCTGGAAATCCTGCGGAGCAGGCGGGGATTATGGCCGGTGACAGGGTTCTTGAAATCAATAGCGTGGAAATAACAAGCTGGGATGCTGTTTTAGAAAACGTAAGCGAAAGCGATGGAAGACCATTAACCTTTAAAATCGATAGAGATGGAGAGGTTTTCAACATTGAGGTGGAAAGTATCTCTGAACAAGGCAGGCAAGTCGTTGGCATTATACCTTCGAGAGAGCGTTCCTTACTAAAGTCCGTTAAGGAGGGTGTAGGCGCGACCTTTGAACTCATGGGTATGATGCTTCAATTCCTTGGTAGCATCCTTAGAGGTCAGGCTTCTACAAATGATGTGATGGGACCTGTGGGAATAATATCCGCTGTAGGAGATGTGGCAAAACTTGGTTTTATTTATCTTGTCAACTTTACGGCTATGATCAGTTTGAATTTAGCTGTTATCAATATGATTCCTTTTCCTGCTCTTGATGGTGGTCGGCTCATCCTCACTATTATCCAAGGTATTACAGGAAAGAAGATCAATCCTGACATGGAGGGTATTATTCACTTTATCGGCTTTGCAATCCTCATTGGTGTTATGATTCTGGTGACCTACAAGGATATTGGCCGCCTTTTTCAGTAGAATTTTAGGGAGAAGTATAGATGAGAAAATCAAAAGAAATTATTTGCGGAGGGCTGAAGATAGGAGGAGGGGCACCTCTATCCATACAGTCCATGACAAATACAGATACGCGTGATAGTGATGCTACAGTGGGGCAAATTTTAGAATTAGAGAAGGCGGGTTGTCAGATTATCCGCCTTGCTATTGTGGATGAAACAGCTGCCCAGGCTCTTCGAGAGATTAAGAAAAGAATACACATACCCATGGTAGCGGATATTCATTTTGATTATCGATTAGCTATAGCCTCCATCGAAAATGGAGCGGATAAAATACGCATTAATCCGGGAAATATCGGGGGCTATGACCGAGTTAAGGCGGTTGTTGATAAGGCTAAGGAATATCAGATTCCAATCAGGATAGGTGTGAACTCCGGGTCATTACCTAAAGACCTCCTACGAAAATACAAGGGTGTTTGTGCAGAAGCGTTGGTAGAAAGTGCTCTTCGGGAAATTAATCTTATCGAAGGCATGGGTTATACCAATTTAGTTATTTCACTTAAATCATCCAGTGTCAAAATGAATTACGATGCCCATAAGATCATAGCAGAAAAAATGGATTATCCATTACATATTGGAATAACGGAATCAGGCACAATCGACAGCGGAAAAATAAAGTCAGCTGTAGGTATTGGTGCCTTGTTGCTTGAGGGAATAGGGGATACCCTTAGGGTTTCGCTGACAGGAAATCCGCTTGAGGAAATAAGGACAGCCCTTGAAATTTTAAAGGCTGCTGAAATAAGAAAAGAGGGTATCAATATTATTTCCTGCCCAACCTGCGGACGAACCCACGGGCATTTGGAAAAATTAGCTTTATCCATTGAAAACCGACTCAAAGGCTTAGATATCAAAGAACCTATCACAGTAGCTATTATGGGTTGTGAAGTCAATGGACCGGGAGAAGCAAGAGAAGCAGATATAGGCATTGCATGCGGAAAAAACAAAATACTGCTTTTTAAAAAAGGAGAAATAATAGAATCCCTCCATGAAGAAAATGTGGGGCAACGCATTGTGGAAGAAGTCATGAAAATTAGCAGCCGTGATTAAAGTATAGGAGACAAAAGTAAGGGGGGACACTATGGAGAAGTTATTCAACGAAAATATTTCATGGCGTTTTTTAAAGGAATACCAAGATCAATGCCGGTTTCATATAGATGAGGTTATTTATAATAAATCTGAAAAAACTCTGGATGTCATCATCCATTTGAATTTTATTATTCCTTATGAAAACGTGGCGACCATTCAAAATCAAATTCTTGGCAAGTTTGCTTTCCTCAATAAGGTTTTCTTGATTTTCAAGTACAAAGACCTGATTATCAGCAAACAGGACATTCCAAAATATTTTATAGAATACTTGTTTGAGGGTGTGTCAAAAGATAAGCAGCACTTATTAAAGGCTATCAAGCAAGAGGATTATCGCATCAATGAAAATAATGAGATTCTTTTCTATTCTGTGGGAGAACTAGCCACAGAGACTCTCAATACACTGGTCCGTGAAGAAATGGTGCGTATCTTCCAAGAAAAATTTCAATTAAAAGTCGATATCCAATTTAAAAACTGTGAGGACACTTATCAGAAGTACCTGGAAGGAAAAAAACAGGAGCTTGCGGAAATAGGAAAGATCGAAAACAGCATTCCAACCCAGTCCAAAGAGCAAAGTAAAATAAAGGCAGTGAAAGAAGGTATTATTCTTGGTAGGCAGATAAAAGAAGAAGCATTACCGATTAAATCCATCGACTCTTCAGCTGGCTCCATTGCTATTGAGGGCATTCTTTATAAAAAAAGTGACAGGGATATTAAAAACAATAAAAAGCTAGTGACCCTCATCGTCTCGGATCTGACGGATGCCATTATATGCAAGGCCTTTTTAACAGAAGAAAAGTATCAAAAAATAAATGAAAATTTACGCGAAGGCGATTACATAAAAGTTAAAGGAACAGTGGCCTATGATACCTTTGAAGAAGGCATAGCCCTAACGATTAAAGATATTGAAAAAATAATAAAAGAAGGAAGAAAGGATCAGAGCGAAAGCAAGAGAATCGAGCTTCATATCCATTCCAAGATGAGCGCAATGGATGGACTTATCAGCCCAAGTGATATTGTACAAAAGGCAGCTGAGTGGGGGCATAAGGCCATCGCTATAACAGATCACGGCGTTGCACAAGGCTTTCCAGAGGCTATGGAAGCGGCGCAAAAGCATGGAATGAAGGTTATTTATGGGGTGGAGGGCTATCTTGTCGATGATATCACCCAAAGCAGTGTGGGAGAGATAGACAACCATATCGATGATGAATATGTCATTTTTGACTTGGAGACCACAGGCTTATCTTATAAAAATGATACAATCATTGAAATCGGAGCCGTAAAAGTCAGAAATATGGAAATAGTGGATAGCTTCAGCACTCTGGTTAATCCTGAAAGAAATATAACTTTAGAAATAACACAATTAACAGGAATTGATAATGATATGGTGAAGGATCAGCCAAGGATCCATGAAATCCTGGATGATTTTTTAGATTTTATTGGACAAGCAACTCTGGTGGCCCATAATGCGGCCTTTGATATGGCTTTCTTAAAAGAAGCCTGCGCAAAAGATCATAAAAGCTTAGACAATTTATCACTGGATACCATTTTGTTGACAAAGCTCTTGATTCCAAAATTAAAAAGGCATAAATTAGACATCGTAGCCAAGGAATTGAATATTGCTATGGGAAATCATCACAGGGCACTGGATGATGCCAAAACGGCTGCGCAAATACTGATAAAGCTCTTTGAAAAGATGAAAAGTGAAGAGATATTTTTCCTAGCGGATTTATCCAAGAAAAAGAAGATGAAGCTTGAAAAATTGCGTTCTTTCCATATCATCCTCTTAGTGAAAAATTATAGGGGCCTAAAAAATTTATATCGAATTATATCGGAATCCCATATCAACTATTTTTATAAAAAACCGAGGATACCGAGATCTTTGTTAAATGCCTACCGAGAAGGTTTGATTGTAGGCTCGGCCTGTGAAGCAGGGGAAGTCTATCAAAGTATACTGCTCAATGAATCCGAAGACAGAATGAAAAACATCATCAGCTACTATGATTATTTAGAGGTACAACCCTTAGAAAACAATCATTTTCTTATTGAGCAAGGTAGGGTAAAGGATGATAAAGAATTAATAAATAATAATAAAAAGATAATAAATTTAGGGGAGAAGATGGGGAAACCTGTTGTGGCCACATCGGATGCTCATTATCTCAACCAAGAGGATTACCTTTATAGGACGATTCTCATGGCAGGACAAGGCTATAAGGATATAGAAAACAAATCCAGTCTTTATCTGAAAACTACGGAAGAAATGCTAAAGGAGTTTGACTATCTGGACAGGGAAACGGCCCAAAGGATAGTGATCGATAACCCGCATTTCATCAACGATCAAATAGAAGAAATATTGCCAATACCTTCAGGAACATTTCCTCCCTCCATAGAAGGGTCTGACGAGAAGCTAAGAGAAATGTGCTGGGAGAAGGCAAAAATGATTTATGGAGATAACCTGCCTGATATCGTTGAAAAGAGGTTGGAAAGAGAGCTTAATTCTATTATCTCCAACGGCTATGCCGTCATGTATGTTATCGCTCAGAAATTAGTTGAAAAATCCTTAAAAGATGGTTACTTAGTAGGTTCAAGAGGTTCGGTAGGGTCTTCATTTGCGGCTACCATGAGCTCCATAACAGAGGTTAATCCTTTGCCCCCGCATTACATCTGTCCAAATTGTAAAAACTCGGAATTTATTCTGGACGAATCCTATGGATGCGGTGTGGATATGCCTGAAAAGGACTGTCCAATTTGTGGTAAAAAGTACAATAAAGATGGTTTTAATATTCCTTTTGAAGTTTTTCTGGGCTTTGAAGGTGATAAGGAACCGGATATTGATTTAAACTTTGCAGGTGAATACCAGCCTCACGCTCACAAATATTGCGACGAATTGTTCGGAGAGGATAAGGTTTTTCGGGCAGGTACCATAGGTACAGTAGCGGCTAAAACAGCTTATGGCTTTGTCATGAAATATTATGAAGAAAAAGAGGATAAAGTCAGCAAGTGGGAAATAGACCGTATTTCCTCTTGTTGTACTGGCGTCAGAAGGACAACAGGGCAGCATCCCGGAGGTGTTATGATTGTCCCAAAAGATAAAGATATTTATGATTTTTGTCCGATACAATACCCGGCTAACGATGAAAAATCCGGTGTAAGAACAACACATTTTGATTATCATTCCATCAGTGGCAGACTTTTAAAATTGGATATTTTAGGTCATGATGTGCCGACAATTATTCGTGCGCTGGAAGACATGACAGGAGTTTCACCTTTCGATATACCCTTGAAAGATGAAAAGGTAGATGCAATATTTTTATCTACAAAATCACTGGATATCAAGGATAGTGACTACCGTTACGAACTGGGAAGCTTTGGCGTACCTGAATTTGGAACAAAATTTGTGCGTCAGATGCTCCAAGACACCAAACCAACAAGCTTTTCAGACCTCATTAGGATAAGCGGACTTTCTCATGGAACCGATGTTTGGATCAACAATGCCCAGGAATTGATTAGGGATGGTCTGGCTACTATCAAAGATGTTATCGCTACAAGAGATGACATCATGAATTATTTAATCTACAAAGGGGTTTCTAATAAGGCTGCCTTTAAAATGATGGAGAATGTACGTAAGGGCAAAGGCCTGTCCCCGGAGGAAATAGAATTGATGAAAGAAAATGATGTGCCTTCTTGGTATATCGAATCATGTCAGCGGATTAAGTACATGTTTCCGAAGGCTCATGCTGTTGCTTATGTCATGATGTCCTACCGTATTGCCTACTTTAAAGTCTATTATCCTATACACTTTTATGCGGTGTTCTTCTCAACAAAGGTAGCAGATTTTAATGCGGAGGTTATTTTTGGCGGCAAGAAAGAAGTTTTAAAGCGCATTGATCAAATTGAAATTAAGGGAAATAATGGAACGCAAAAAGAGAAAGATGAATTGATTGTATTAGAAGTAGCCTATGAAATGTATGCTAGGGGCTTTGAATTTTTACCAGTTAATATCGAAGATTCTCAGGCTAAAAAATTTATTGTATTAGAAAATAAAATATTGCCACCTTTTTCATCCCTTCAGGGAGTAGGAGAAAATGCTGCCGAGGCACTTGTGAAAGAAAGAAACAAAAGACCTTTTACCTCTGCAGAAGACATCAAAGAAAGAGCTAAGCTCAATAAAACCGCTTTTGAAGCTTTGAGAAGCCAAGGGGTCTTAAGGAATTTGTCAGAATCTGATCAGCTCTCCTTGTTTTTGGGCTAAAAGCTTTCGACCTAAGAGGTGCTTATGGCCTTGGAAATAATTGTTGCATACTTTGCAACAAGTGTGGTATAATACAGTGGAATTGCAAAATAGTTTTTGAGCAAAGAGTGGGAATTCCCACTCTTTGTTATTAATTCAAAGAAAACAAATCGTTGATGGATAGATTTTTGTAACATCAAGAAGGAAAGAACGATAAAAAAGGAGTTGAAATATTGGGGAAAAACAAAGTGGTACAGGAAACAGAAGGGATTTTAGAGAGTTATTTAAAAGATTCAGAATATAGTCTATTTAATATAGAATATATCAAGGAAGGCAAGGACTGGGTCTTAAGGGTTTACATTGATAAAGAGGAAGGTTCAATGGGATTAGAGGATTGTGAAAAAGTAAGCTCATTTTTAAGCAAGGCATTAGATGAAAAAGATTTAATAGACAGACAATATACATTAGAAGTATCTTCTCCTGGAATCGACCGGCCCCTACTCAAAGAGAGTGATTACGTGAAATACGCAGGCAAAGATATAGATATATTTTTATATAAGGCGATAGATGGACATAAAATTATTACCGGTAAACTGAAAGGTCTGGAGGATAATGAAATTATTATTTTCAATGCCAAGGGTCTGGAAGAGAAGGTTCACAGAGAATTAGTTTCACAAGTCAGATTGGCTGTAATTTTTTAGGGAGGTTAAAAATGAATATAGATTTTATAAAGGCCATGGATCAAATAGAAAAAGAAAAAGGTGTATCAAAAGAATTGCTGATTGAAGCTTTGGAATCTGCTTTGGTTTCTGCCTATAGAAAAAACTATGGTACTCAACAAAATGTTAAGGTCAATGTTGACCACGAAACCGGTCAGGTCAATCTGTTTGCCCAAAAAGTTATTGTGGAGGAAGTAGAAAATAATTTATTGGAAATGGCTCTGGATGATGCTCGGAAAATCAATCACAAATATCAAGCGGGTGATATTATAGAAGTATCTATTGCACCCAAAGATTTTGGAAGAATAGCTGCGCAGACAGCTAAGCAGGTTGTTGTGCAACGCATTAGGGAAGCAGAAAGAGGGCTTGTCTATCAAAACTTTTCCAACAGACAATCGGAGGTTGTTACGGGAGTTGTGCAGCGTATCAGCAAAGGAATGGTCTATATCAATTTAGGAAAAACAGAAGGATTGCTTGCTCAGACGGAACAGGTTCCCGGCGAGCGCTATGAAGTCAACAACAGGATTAAGGTCTACATAATGGATGTTAAGAAAACGACAAAGGGACCTCAGGTTTATGTATCCAGATCCCATCCGGGCTTGGTAAAAAGGTTATTTGAATTAGAAGTTCCTGAAATCCATGACGGCATTGTTGAAATTAAAAGTATATCGCGAGAAGCCGGATCAAGAACAAAATTAGCAGTTTATTCAGAAGACCCCAATGTAGATTCCGTAGGTGCCTGCGTGGGTCATAAAGGAAGCAGAGTTCAGGTTATAGTGGATGAGCTTTTTGGAGAAAAAATAGATATTATCAATTGGGATGAGGATCCGAAGAAATATATTAAAAGTGCGTTAAGCCCTGCAAAGGTAGAAGAGGTTATCATCATCGAAGAAGAAAAATCTGCCAAGGTTATTGTTCCGGATTATCAATTGTCATTGGCCATTGGAAAAGAAGGCCAAAATGTCCGTTTAGCAGCTAAATTAACGAATTGGCGAATCGATATTAAAAGTCATTCCCAATACTATGGGGATAATCCCATGAAAGAAATGGATGGGATAGAAGATTTAGATGATGAAGGTATAGAGGAAAAATGATTAACCTAATGATGAGTACAGAATGAGGTGATCTTTTGTGAAAAAAAGAAAAATTCCTATGCGGCGATGTGTTGGATGCATGGAATCGAAACCTAAGAAGGAATTAATAAGAATTGTTTGTACGAAGGAAGGCGATTTGAGCCTCGATAGTACAGGAAAGGCCATGGGTAGGGGTGTCTACTTGTGCGATGACCCGGAATGCTTTAAAAAAGCTGAAAAGAGAAAGGCTATCCAGCGAAGCTTAGAACGAGAATTACCGGAAGACAAATTAAACAAAATTTACGAAGAATTAAAAGAGCGTGAACAGTAATATGGAAAAGATATATCGCTATTTTGGATTAGCAAAACGTGGTGGAAACTTAGTGTCAGGTTATAATACATGCATAAGCAAAATAAATGATAAGAAGATTCAATTATTAGTTATTGCTTCGGATGCTGCAAACAATACCCAAAAAAAATTTATCGGCCTAGCTGAAAAAGAAGGAATTCCTTATAGGGTTTGGGGAAACAAAATGAATTTAGGCCATGCAATTGGTATCATGGAGGCAAGTATCCTGGGTGTAACAGATGAAAAGTTTTCGGAGGTAATGATTTGTGAGTTAGATAGTGTGAAATTGTAAGTATTGGAGGTGCTACTATGACGAAACATAGAGTATATGAAGTTGCAAAAGAGTTAGGTATCAATAGTAAAGAATTAATTGAATTATTGGCCACAATAGGTATAGAAGTCAAAAGCCATATGGTTGCCCTTTCACAAGAAGAGGTTGGAAAGGTTATGGAGGAGTTTGGACCGAAAGAAGAAGTAAAAGTCGTATCGGCTAAAACGGTTAAGGGAAAAAAGACTGAAACAAAGCCCGGTATAAAAACAGAAAAAAAAGAAGAAGTTAAAGTTGTTGTAGTCAAAGAAGAAAAAGTTAAAAAAACAGATAAAAAGAAAAAGGTCCATGAAGTAGTCAAAGAAGAAGAAAAAGGGATTCCTATCAGTGCCCCTATTACTGTTAAAGGATATTCGGAACAAATTGGAAAATCCTCTACAGAAGTTATCATGAAACTCATGTCCATGGGTATCATGGCTAATATAAATAACGATATTGACGAAGATACTATCTTAATGGTATCCGACGAACTAGGGGTTGAAGTACACATCGCCAACTCCTATGCCGATGAAATCGATGAGGAAGGCATAGAAGATTTTGAAGATAAAGAAGAGGATTTATTACCTAGGCCACCTATTATTACCGTCATGGGACATGTCGATCATGGGAAAACATCTCTTTTAGATAAAATTAGAGAAACAAATGTTACGAGAAAAGAATCCGGTGGAATAACGCAACATATAGGAGCGTCGGAGGTCTTAATTGGTGACAAAAAAATTGTGTTTTTAGATACACCCGGTCATGAAGCTTTTACAGCAATGAGGGCCAGGGGTGCAAGTATAACGGACATCGCTGTTCTTGTAGTAGCTGCGGATGATGGTGTAAAACCTCAAACTTTAGAGGCAATCAGCCATGCCAAGGCTGCCAACATACCGATTATTGTTGCTATTAACAAGATGGATAAGCCGAGTGCAAATCCAATGAAAGTCAAGCAAGAGCTCAGCGAAAATGGTATTTTAGTTGAGGAATGGGGCGGGGATGTCATTTGTGTTCCTGTTTCAGCTCATACGGGAGAAGGCATTGAGCAGCTTCTGGAAATGATACTCTTGATGGCTGAAATGCTTGAATTAAAAGGAAATCCAAACAGATTGGCTAAAGGGACAGTCATTGAAGCCAGACTAGATGATAAAAAAGGTACTGTCATATCCATTATTGTTCAAAATGGTACATTAGAAAGAGGCATGGCTATAGTAGCAGGCTCGGCTTACGGTAGAGTAAGAGCTATGGTCAATGATAAGGGAATTCGCCTTAAAAAGGCAGGACCTTCCACGGCTGTAGAAATTTTAGGATTATCCAGCGTACCTGAAGCCGGAGATATTGTTAATGCTGTAAGGGAAGATAAAACAGCAAGGCTTATTGCAGAGAGAAGACAAAATAAGATAAAACAGGAATCCCTAAAAAACAGATCCAATGTTTCCTTAGATGATTTATTTAACCAGATTCAACAAGGGAACATGAAAGAATTAAATATCATTATTAAAGCCGATGTGCAAGGATCCGTAGGTGCATTAGCCCAATCTTTATTAAAGATTGAAAATCCGGAAGTTAAAATCAACATTATATTTTCGGGTGTAGGAACTGTAACCGAATCCGACATACTCCTTGCCACAGCGTCCAACGCTGTTATCATAGGCTATAATGTAAGGCCATCTACCAGTATTTCAAGTATGGCTCAAAGACAAAATGTGGATATCCGAACCTATCGTATTATCTATGAAGCGATAGATGATGTAACAGCTGCCATGAACGGCATGCTTGATCCGGTATATAAGGAAGTTATATTGGGTAAAGTAGAAGTCAGAGAAACCTTTAAGGTTCCGGGAGTCGGAACAATAGCCGGAAGCTATGTCATTGAAGGCAAGGTTCAAAGAAATGCAGAGGTTAGGCTTGTAAGAGACGGTATCGTTATTTACGAAGGGCATATTTCATCCTTGAAGAGGTTTAAAGACGATGCAAAAGAAGTATTGACCGGTTATGAATGCGGTATTGGGCTTGAAAATTACAACAACATTGAAGTAGGCGATATTATTGAAGCCTTTATTATGGAACAGATTAAGAAGTAAGGGATGATGGAATGAAAAGAAATCACAGAACAGGTCGAGTATCTGAGGAAATAAAAAAAATCATAAGCAACATGATTATTAACGGCATAAAAGATCCGCGTGTTTCTCGATTAACGAGCATAACAGATGTAGAAGTTTCAAATGATTTGAGCTATGCCAAGGTTTATGTCAGTGTTCTTGGAACAGAAAAAGAAAAAAAAGAAACACTGGAAGCTCTCGAAAGCGCATCCGGATTTATCAGAAAAGAAGTAGGCTCTAAGATCAAGGTCAGACATGTTCCTGAATTTATTTTTAAAGAGGATAATTCTTTAGACTACAGTCAACATATATCAAAGCTAATCCATGATATTGAGAAAGATAGAGATAAGAATGATGATGAGGAATGAAGCAGCATATAAGAACATCATTAAAATATTAAAGGATAGTGAGGACATCTATATTTTCCCTCACATCCTTCCGGATGGCGATGCCATAGGAAGCTCAACTGCCTTATGCAGGGCTTTGATAAAGCTGGGTAAGAATCCTACTATCCTTGTAGAGGATGGCATCCCAAAATATTTAGAGTTCTTAGTAAGTGGAATCGAAGAAAATATCAAAGAGGTTCAGGATGTCCTTGAAAAAATAAAAGACACCACGATTTGCATTGCCATAGATAGTAGCGATGAGGATAGAATGGGAAGCAGATTATCCGCCTACAAAAAGGGATGCACCATCAATATTGATCATCATTATACCAACAATCTCTTCGCCGAACATAATTATGTGGATGATGGAGCGGGGGCTACAGGCGAAATTATATTGAGCATGATAAAATCCTTAGATGTTGCTATTGATAAGGAAATAGGAGAAGCCATCTATACTGCCATATCAACAGATACAGGTAGTTTTAAATACACCAATACGACCTCTAAAACCCATATCATTGCAGCAGAACTTTTAGATCTGGGCATTGATTTAAACGCCATCAGTATAGAGCTCTACCAAAATACGCGTTTGGAAAAGATTACGCTTCAGAAAAGGGTACTGGAAACATTGACAACCTTTCATCATGGTCAGGCGGCTTATGCCTGCGTCACCATGGAAATGATGGAGGAGATTCAGGCCACAGTGGATGAAACAGAAGGCTTGATAGAGATGTTAAGAGATATAGAAGGTGTCGAAGTGGCCATTATTTTTAAAGAGCTGGAAAAAAACAATATCAAAGTAGGGCTCAGAGCCAAAAAGTATTTTGATGTGAGCAAGGTAGCCATGGATTTTAATGGTGGGGGACATGTGAAAGCAGCAGGATGTACCATCTATGATACATTGGAGAATGCTATTGAAGCCATCTGCAAATCTGTAGTAAAATATTTTGAGTGAGACAATAGGACATAAGATATGGATGGAATAATTAATCTGATTAAACCACAAAATATGACATCTCATGATGTGGTGAATATCGTTAGGAAAAAGCTGATGACCAAAAGAGTTGGGCATACAGGAACATTGGATCCTATGGCCACAGGTGTCCTGCCCATATGCGTGGGACAAGCAACACGGGTGATTGAATACCTGGTTGCAGACAAAAAAAAATACAAGTGCCAGCTCACCTTAGGCATAAAAACAGATACACAAGATATCTGGGGTGAAGTTTTAGAGAAAAAAGATGTACATATTACAGAAGAAGAAATAAAAAATACGGTTAAAACTTTTATTGGAGACATTACACAAATACCACCCATGTACTCCGCTGTTCGCATTGATGGCAGAAGACTTTATGAATATGCACGTGAAGGCGTAGAAATCCAAAGGGAATCCAGAAAAGTAACGATTTATCATATCGATATAATCAGCATTCAAGGAGAAAAAATAACCCTTGAAGTAGAATGCTCCAAAGGAACCTATATTAGGACTCTTTGTAATGATATAGGCGAAGCCCTAGGATGTTATGGTACTATGAGTGCATTGGAGAGGATTGCAAGTGGTATTTTTACGATAGATGAGGGCATTACACTTGAAGACCTTGGCACATTATCCCCAGAGGAATATCTTATTCCGGCGGATCAACCCCTAACAGAAATGGGACAAGCTGAGATAAAAGATAAAAAGACATTTTTAAAGGCTTCCAACGGAGGCAGTTTATCCGACGCAGAAGTCCTATGGAAAGATAAGAAAAAATGGAATAGAATTTATTATAAGCACCTTTTTATAGCCATTGGTGAATATAATGGGGAAAATTCCAAAATACGCATGAAAAAGGTTTTTAATTATACTGAATTACCTATATAAATTGATTTTTATTGAGAGGACTAAGGATGAAAATAATTTGTTCACTAGATGAAATAACAGATATCCAGGATACAGGAGTTGCTTTAGGAAACTTTGATGGTGTACATATTGGTCATCAAAAATTAATAAAAAGTGCAGTTGATTTTTGTCAGGCTAATCATTTATTAAGTGCTGTTTTTACCTTTAGGAATCATCCTAAAAATTTAAATGGGAACTCCGTCAAACAAATCATGACCTGGGAAGAAAAGGTTGAAGTCATGGAAGAAATGGGAGTAGATTACCTTATAGCTGTAGAGTTTAACGAGGAAATCATGACGATAAAACCGGAAGATTTTTTGAAAGATATACTCCTGGATAAACTTAGAGCTAAGGAAATTTTTTGCGGGTTTCACTATCATTTCGGTCATAAGGCTCAGGGAGATACGGAGCTTCTAGATCGGATGAAAGAAAAGTACGGTTATGGACTGTTTGTATTAGGTGCCGTAACCTATGATGATGAAGTCGTAAGCAGTACCCGTATTCGTGAGCTCATTGAAGAAGGCGAAATGGAACGATGCAACAAACTCTTATCCAGAAACTATTCTGTTAAAGGAGAGGTCATTCCGGGAAAACAATTGGGAAAACAAATCGGTTTCCCAACGGCTAATGTTATTGTCAAAGATTATTTGGCTATTCCTAAAAATGGTGTGTATATCAGTAAAACAACCGTAGACAATAAGGTTTATAAAAGTGTTACCAATATTGGATACAACCCTACAGTGGGCGGTCAAAAAAGAATGGTGGAAACATTTATTATGGGCCTTCATGAGGATATCTACGGAAAAGAGATCAAGGTTGAGATTTTAAAGAGAATAAGACCTGAAATCAAATTCAATAATATTACAGAATTAACAAACCAGATAGCTGCAGATGTGAAGGTAGCTCAAGAATATAGTTACGATTTTTAATATTATCATTTACAACAATTGGCACTCATGGTACAATGGAGTGTGATATTCATAGATAGTATCATATCTTACCTTATGCTATGTCTTACGAATCTCCGCCGTGGCACTTGGCTTAAGGATAAAAAAATTGAGGAGGAAAAAATGACAAAGGATCAAAAATTAAAGATTATCGAAGAATTTAAAACTAAAGAAGGAGATACAGGTTCTCCTGAGGTACAAATTGCATTGCTTACGTACAGAATCAACGAATTAAACGAGCATTTAAAGGTTCATAAGAAGGATCACCATTCTCGAAGAGGACTATTGAAAATGGTTGGTCAAAGAAGAAATCTTTTGAATTATATCACTAAAAAAGATATCAACAGATACAGAAGCATCGTTGAACGACTAGGTTTAAGAAAATAGTTCAAAAAAAGGAGGAATAGTATCCTCCTTTTTATAGTTCTTGTTTCTACTGCACGTATAGAATTTAAAATAATAGGTTATCATGATAATAGTACAAAGCCTGAGGGCTGAAAAAGTAAATTAGGTTTGGGGTCTGACTTGAAAATTTAGCTTATTCTGCTAGTAATTAAGAGTGGGTTAAATTGTCAAGTCCGACCTAATGAACTGCAATGGAGGTATGAATGGAAGCGAAAGTATTTGAAATGGACCTAGGCGGCAGAACGCTTAAGGTTGAAACAGGTAAGGTTGCTCAATTGGCAACAGGTTCTGCAATGATTAGCTATGGTGATACAGTGATGTTGGCAACAGCAGTAGCTTCACCGGAGCCAAAAGAAGGCTTGGATTTTTTCCCATTAAGCTGTGATTATGAGGAAAGAATGTATGCAGTAGGCAAGATACCGGGTGGTTTTATTAAAAGAGAGGGAAGACCCAGTGAAAAAGCTATACTTACAGCCAGGCTGATGGATAGACCCATAAGACCCTTATTTCCCGATGGTTACTATAATGATGTGCAGGTAGTTGTTACGGCTATGTCCATTGACCTGGATTGTGCATCCGAAATCGTTGCTATGATTGGGGCTTCTATAGCTTTGTCCTTATCGGGAATACCTTTTCAAGGACCTACAGGATCTGTTTTAGTGGGATTAATTGATGATCAATATATTATCAATCCAACCTTAGAACAAAGAGAACAAAGCAAAATGCATTTGGTTGTAGCAGGTACAAAGGATGCCATCATGATGGTAGAGGCAGGCTCGGAAGAAGTTACCGAGGAAGTCATGCTTGAAGCTATCATGTTCGCTCATGAAGAGATTAAAAGGATAGTCACCTTTATCGAAGGTATTGTTGCTGAAGCCGGAAAAGAAAAGATAGAATACAAAGTTTATCAAGTGGAAGAAGAAATAGCAAAACAAGTTAAAGAATTTGCCACAGATAAAATGAAAGAAGCTATAAAGACTTATGAAAAACAAGCCAGACTTGAGAATATGGACAATGTGAACAAAGAAACATTTGAGCATTTTGCAGAAATGTTTCCGGATAACATGAAGGATATTGATGCTGTGCTTTATGACATAAAAAAACAACAGGTCAGGGAAATGATCACCTATGAAAAAATAAGACCTGATAACAGAAGACCGGATGAGATAAGGCCTATTTGGTGTGAAACTTCTGTATTGCCAAGAACCCATGGCAGTGGATTATTTACTCGTGGTCAAACCCAGGTGTTGACAGTAGCAACTCTCGGAGCTATAGGGGATGCGCAAAGAATAGACGGATTAAGTGAAGAGGTTGGGAAACGTTACATGCACCATTACAACTTTCCACCTTACAGTGTAGGCGAAGCAAGATTTTTAAGAGGCCCGGGACGAAGAGAAATAGGACATGGTGCCTTGGCTGAGAGAGCTTTAGTACCGGTACTTCCCGATGAATTAGAATTCCCTTATGCTATTCGTTTAGTATCCGAGGTGCTGGCTTCTAACGGAAGTACATCACAGGCATCTGTTTGCGGCAGTACATTAGCCCTTCTCGATGCAGGTGTGCCTATCAAGGACCTTGTAGCCGGTATTGCTATGGGATTGATAAAAGAAGAGGACAAGATTACTGTCTTAAGCGATATTCAAGGTATGGAAGACTTCTTAGGAGATATGGACTTTAAGGTAGCCGGTACAGCTAAAGGTATCACGGCTATTCAGATGGATATAAAAATCGCCGGAATAAACAGAGAAATCCTAAAGGAAGCATTGGAACAAGCCAGAGTAGGAAGACTTCACATTTTAGGAAAAATGCTGGAGGTTATCGATAAGCCTAGGGCTGAATTATCCCCTTATGCTCCTCGCATCTTAAAGATGACTATTAAACCGGATCAAATTAGAGATGTCATAGGACCGGGCGGAAAGATGATCAATAAGATTATTGACGAAACAGGCGTTAAGATTGACATCGAGGACGATGGTACCGTATTTATCACTGCTAAGGATATGGAGTCTGCCAATGCAGGTATTAAGGCCATAGAAGACTTAACAAAGGATGTTGTGGTCGGCGAAAACTATTTAGGTAAGGTTACCAAAATCATGACATTCGGGGCCTTTATGCAAATACTTCCTGGCAAGGAAGGTTTGCTTCACATCTCCAAGATAGCCCATGAAAAAACGGACAAAGTCGAGGACGTATTGGATGTTGGCGATGAGCTGATGGTTAAGGTCATCGAAATAGATAGTCAAGGTCGAATCAACCTATCTCGAAAGGATTTAATCGAAAGAGATCCCAATGCGCCTGCTCCTAAAGAAGATGTAAAAAAAAATCATAAAAACAGCAGCAATAGAGACAACCGACAAAGAAGAGATAACCAAGGTAGAGGCGGAAAAAGAGACCATAAAGACTTTAAACAGTCGGTAAATCGCGATAGAAAACCTGAAGAAAAGGTTGAAGCACAAGAAGTAAAACAAGAGATAAAAAAAGAAGCAGGGCAAGAAGTAAAGATGGAAATGAAACAGGAGCCCATTCAAGAGGTTAAACAAGAAGTAGCTCAAGAAGCACCTAAGAAAAGAAACCTCTTATCCTTTTTTAAGTAGTCTTTTCCACAGAATTTCAAGGCAGACCCAAAAAATTTGGTCTGCCTTTTAAGTGGGCAAAAACTTGGTATAAGCCTAGGGAGTTTTTAATAAGATATAAAGAGGTGAAGTAGATGAATAAAACATTTATACTGCTTTTTTTTATATGTATCATACTCTCGGCAGCCTTTTTTTTGCCTGAAGCGAATTATGAAAGCTCCAATATTCTTGCCCATAATGTTATTATACGCAGAGTTGAAGAAAAACCCGATGCAATGGCTTTTGCATGCAATGTGGATTGGGGAAGTGAATGGATCCCTGAAATGATTCGAATTTTTGAAGAGGAAGATATACGCATCACTTTTTTTCCTACAGGAAATTGGGCCAAGAAAAATCCCAAGCTGTTAAGGCAAATATATATCTATAACCATGAAATAGGAAACCATGGTTATTCGCATAAATTGGCAAAACAGCTCAGTAAAGAAGCCGAAAGAAAGGAAATACTGGACACAGAAAAGGTGATCTTGGACCTGGTAAATATCAAAACCAGTCTATACGGACCTCCTTCAGGGGAATATGATGAGGATACCTTGAGCCTATGCAAGGAATTGAATTACGATCTTATCCTATGGTCCATTGACACCATTGATTGGAAAGAAGGCTCAACAGCAGATATTATAACCCAAAGAGTTTTGGATAAACCCCTTGAAGGGAGCATCGTTTTAATGCATCCCAAAGAGGAAACAGTGAAGGCCTTGCCCGGCATCATTCAAGAAATCAAAGAGAAGGATATTAAAATAGTGTCCATAGGGGAATTGATTTCCTAATGAACTATGCTATAATGTCCAATATGATGAAAAAATGAATCTGTGATATATACAAAAGAATAAATAAAGGAGTAATTGAATGATTATCAATAAAAGACTTAATAATGGCGCCGAATTGATCATGGAGAAAATACCCTTTGCTCGCGCAGTAGCGATTGGGATTTGGGTTAAAACAGGCTCTATCGATGAAGATGAAAAAAATAATGGGATATCCCATTATATTGAACATATGTTGTTTAAAGGAACAGAAAAAAGAAGTGCAAAAGATATCGCCTATGAAATTGACAAAATTGGAGGGCAGATTAATGCCTTCACAGGGAAGGAAACCACATGTTATTACGTTAAGGTACTGGATTCTCACGTCAAGGAAGGTGCCGACGTGTTATTGGACATTGTCTTTAATTCCATATTTGATGATGAGGAAATGGAAAAGGAAAAGACGGTCATCTACGAAGAAATCAATATGTATGAAGATTCACCCCAGGATACAGTCCATGATTTGCTTTCCCAAATTATCTTAGACGGTCATCCTTTGGGGCAAGGCATCATAGGCACCCATGACACCATATCGAACTTTACAAGACAATCTGTTATGGATTATTTCAAGAAACATTATATCACCAACAACATGGTGATATCTGTCGCCGGCAACATTGATGAAGGGGAAATTATTGATTTGTTTCAGAAGGGCATCGTCGATAAGGCAAGTCAATTTGCAGAGACTTATCAGGAAATACCGGAGTACAAAGCAGATAGAAAGATGAAGAAAAAAGACATTGAGCAAGCCCATTTGTGCATAGGTACCAAGGGTGTTCGCCTCGATCATGATGAATATTACCCAAGGGCTATTCTCAGCAATATCATGGGAGGAAGCATGAGCTCTAGGATGTTTCAAAAGATCAGAGAGGAAAAGGGACTGGCTTATTCGGTCTACACCTTTACCACCTCTTATGTCCAGGATGGCCTATTTGGAGTCTATGCAGGTGTTAATCCTAACCAGCTCATGGAAACCGCAAGGCTTATGGTTGAGGAACTGGAATTATTGGGAAAAGACGGTATTACAATCGAAGAGCTGAATACCGCCAAGGAACAACTCAAGGGCAACTATATTTTGAATCTTGACAGTGTAAGCGGGCGGATGGCTTCTATAGGAAAGTCACAGCTCTTGCTTGGAAAAATATATACCCCTGATGAAATGATAGAAAAAATAAATAAAGTCTCCATGGAGGACATGAATAAAATAATGAAGAGCATGACGGATATTGACCAATACTCTGTAGCTGTCGTAGGTAAGAATGAGGTGGACTTAAGTCAAATCATTTAAGATGCATGGGAGAAGAGCCATAGTTCATATTGTCAACATGGCATGAAAGGAAACAGCCGGATGGAGAAAATTAAGATAAAGTATATGAGCAATGAAATCGAAAAATTAAGATATATTGATGGCAAAAGCGATTGGATTGATCTAAGATCGGCCGAGCATGTTGTGTTAAAAAAAGGTGAGTTTAAGCTCATTTCTCTTGGCATAGCCCTAAAGCTTCCCAAAGGCTATGAAGCACATATTGTTCCAAGGAGCAGTACCTATAAAAACTTTGGGATTATCCAGACAAACCATATGGGTATCATCGATGAGTCCTATTGCTCCAATGAAGACGTTTGGATGTTTCCGGCCTTAGCCATGCGCGATACAGAAATCCAGGTCAACGATCGTATATGTCAGTTTCGCATCATGAAGCATCAGCCGGAACTGGAGTTTGAGGAAGTAAAGGATTTAGGCAATGAAAAACGCGGTGGTTTTGGTAGCACCGGCATAAAATAAAAGATAGCTTGGCAACAAGAGTTCTCATTATGTATTTTTGAGGTATATCCTCCCGCAATTTCAAATATACTAGTAATAATAAAGGCTAGTAAGACGAGTCAGCTCAGCAGAGGAGTCAAAGGAAAATGTGGGGGGATTTTTATGCGATTAAGCACTTTAGGCGAGAAAGAAATGGTCAACTTGAGCGATGGAGGCAGGCTAGGGCTTTTATCCAGCGCGGAATTGTTAATCGATGAAAAGTTTGGAAAAATAAAAGCCATTTTAATACCTGATCATCGCTATGGAAAAGGATTTTTTTCAGGGAAAAATGTTATTCAAGTTCCATGGAAAACAATTAAAAAGGTAGGAGCTGATATCATCATCTTTGAAAGCACCAATGAGGATTACATGGAGGATTATTAGATAATCTTGAATATCTTTAATAGAGTAAAAAAATGAGATTTTTTCACAAGGCAGACTGGTGTACTGGGTATACCAGTTTTTTATTTGGACAAAATAAAAATAAAGATAAAATGGCGGAGGGAAAAATGAAAGACGATAAATTTAAGAATGATTCGTTTAAGAATGATTCGGAAGAAGAGCAAGAAGAACAAGGTGGAAATTGCCCGAATGATAAGGCTGAGGAAAATATAAATGATTTTGGAATAACAAATTTACCTTTTAATTTTAATTCGGAAATACAATATATGAGCATCATAGGCCATATAGAAGGACATAATACATTACCGCCCCAAAATAAAACAACAAAATATGAACATATCATTCCTCAGCTCATTGCTGTAGAGGAAAACCCGAAAATTAAAGGGCTCTTAACCGTTCTGAATACGGTAGGAGGCGATGTGGAAGCAGGTCTTGCTATTGCAGAGCTTATTGCAACCATTTCAAAGCCTACAGTATCCATTGTGCTGGGTGGTGGCCACAGCATAGGCGCACCGCTGGCAACGGCAAGCAAATATTCCTTTATAGCCGAATCCGCAACCATGACACTGCACCCTATACGCATGAATGGACTGGTCATTAGCGCGGAGCAAACCTTTAATTATTTCAGGAAAATGCAGGAAAGAATTGTGGACTTTATTGTCCGCACCTCTAAAACCAGCAAAGAAGTCGTCACCGGACTGATGAATGAAACCGATGATATGGCCAACGACATGGGGACCATCCTCATAGGTAAAGAGGCTGTAGAACTGGGACTCA
>Ga0265293_10005460_pt1 | contig 21177 bp, 7 predicted proteins | sample Munlanlewell138R_FD_192505 | JGI IMG/M metagenome (GOLD analysis project Ga0265293, IMG submission 192505) | Leachate microbial communities from a municipal landfill in Southern Ontario, Canada - Leachate well 138R | ecosystem: Engineered > Solid waste > Landfill > Unclassified | place: Canada... | reverse complement strand
CATGTTAAATGTGCTCATTGCCACATAATTAAATAACATGCCCTTGTATGTAAAATTTTCACCAATTACAAACCCAGCGCCGAGCAATCCTTCTTTTCCTATTTCTCCTGAATCATCAGTATAAGTTTCTTGAAAAAAAGCCTTTCGATGTCCCCAATCTGAGGTGGAATCTTCGTATATAAGCAAATAAATCATGCGTTCTAATGCATATGTTGGGGGAGTTGTGTGCGTGCTAAAAACATAGGCTATATTTTCTGCAAATCCTTGCATACATACGTCAATATCAGGGTTTTCGCGTAAACGAATTTCAGGACTTTTATTGTCGGCTCTATGCCCTGTAGTGTCGTTATCTATAAGAAATTGTGTGTAATCTTGTGCAATAGTAATAAGCTGTTGTGCAGTGTCTTCAAATGGCATAAGACCACGTGCGCAGCGTTCTTCATTTATAATCCATAATGCTTTTTGGTTTACCGACATAGCATTCCACTGTGTTTCTTGCGGAAATTGTATGGTAGGTATAGAAGTGCCAAGTACATTGTTTTCGTGCTGCCTGCCGTAATTGTATCCTGCCTCAACAGTTGCAACAGTTGCAGTGCCAGCAGCAACATCTCCGCCTGCCCATGCAATGTTGTGGGGCAAATCAATATATTGCCCATATACTACGGTTTGCACTACTATACCAAAACAGATGGCATATATTTTTTTTATTATTGAGGCATGCCTTGTACGCCTTAAATATCTACAATGTGATGTTTTCAATCTTTGTTGATTTTAGTAATTAAAATATCAAAAATATATGTTTTGCGTGTATTATGCAATAGGGGGGAGATGTTGATTTTGTAATTACACATAGTAGGGGAATTGCACTTTACATTTGTCATATATGTTGATAGCATGTTACTAAAAAAAGTTATAAAAACACGTAACTATTACCCTATATAATTGCGTAATTAGTATAATGGTTGCTTTTGCATAAAGCTTTTTATATTGCTGTATTATAATGTTTATTTTTTGTGAAATATGAAAATAAAATCTTTGTTTCGAAGTTTATTAAGTTTCTTATTTATAGTTTCATTGTTTACTGTAAATGTGTATAGCGCTGCAAATTTATCGGGAAATGGATTACTTGCTGTAACCACTGCAAATAATAGTAATTGTTCTGCAACATTTAAGTCATCAACATCAAATAGTGTTACATATACCATGAATTTTCCTAATTCATATTCTGTAACCGGAGGAATTTCATTTTTAGTGTATTATGGAGGTGCGTGGGTGAGACCTACAACAATTACATTACCGGCTACATTAAGTAATTGTGGCGGAACCACATTAAATACAACTAAAACAAATACTATTTATACTGTTGATTTTAACACAACTCCATATAATGTAGTAAATAGTACTGATATAACAGTAACAACCACGGTTCCTGTAGCTGCATTTGATATAACAATCACATACGATTCAGGAACTAATACGGTAACTGTTTCAGGTGAAAGTTGCGGCTCCCCTGCCGTAGCCCTTGCCGCCAACACCGTTTCGGCAGCAAATATTGGGCAAGGCTCTATAAATAATGTGGTACACAGTTTTACATTAACCACTACAACTGCTGATGCTACTTTAAACACAGTAAGTTTTAGTAATGCAGGTAATGCGGTGTATTCAACAGATGTAACTAATTATAAATTATATTATACCGCAACTTCAGGTACGTTTTCTACAGGTACATTATTAGGAACTATTACAAGTGGAACTTCATTTACAGGATTAACGCAAAGTTTACCTGTGGGTGGTCCATATTATTTTTGGATAACGGCAGATGTTGCCAGTGCTGCTACTGCTGGAAGAACCATAACAATAGGTGCTATGGCAGATACTAACTTTACAATAGCATCGGGAGATAAAAGTGGTAGTGCTGCAGTCTCTGGCACACAAACGATAACAGCCCCCTCTGTAACAATTTCATCTGGTGCAACGGTAGCAGCAGCAAACGTTGGGCAAAATGCAACAAATCATATTGTTTCAACTATTGCAATGTCAGTTACTGATGCAGCAACCACTGTTAATTCCATAGCATTTTCAAATACTGGTACTGCCAATTATACCAATGATATAACAAATTATAAATTATATTATACAGGTACAGCAAATTCATTTTCAACAAATACATTATTAGGAACTATTACAACTGGAACTTCATTTACAGGATTAACTCAAAGTTTACCTGTAGGTGGTCCGTATTATTTTTGGATAACGGCAGATGTTACATCTACGGCAACAGTTGGCAAGACTATAACTGTATCACAAATAAATTCTACAAATATTACGTTTGCAAGTGGTTCAAAATCGGGGAATAATGCTGCTGCCGGTACACAAACAATTATAGCTACCGAACCTGCAATTACCCTTGCCGACAATACTGTTGTACCGAGTGGTAACATATATGTGAATACAACAAATAATATTGTTTCGCGCTTTAAAATAGATGTTACGGGTAATACAGCAACTGCAACAGCTGTGGCATTCTCCACAATTGGCGATGCTGTTACAACCACAGACCTTACAAATTTTAAATTGTGGCACCATACAGCAAATAATTTTGGTTCAGCATCTACTGTAAGCACAATTACTACTGGTTTAGGGGCAGGGAGCCATTCATTTTCGGGCTTTACGCAAAGTTTACCCGTAGGCACCCACTATTTTTGGATTACTACCGATATTCCAAGCGGAGCTACAAATAATAGAACTCTTACTGTTTCGGCTCTATCTTCATCTGATATTACAATAGCTTCAGGAACAAAAAGCGGAAGTGCTTCTGCTTCGGGAACACAAACAATCATGACAGCGGTGCCTAAAAATTATTATTTTGTTGGAAATAGTGATTATAATTGGAATGACCCTAACGCATGGAGAGTTGGCTCATGTAGTGGTTCTATAGATGGATATCCTGGGAGTAATGATAATGTGTATTTTATATGTAATCAAGATAATAAAGTTATCACATTAAATGATGATGCTGCATGTGCATCACTTACTATAAATAAAAATGGACAAAAAATTAATCTTACAAATTATAATTTAACAGTTGGAGGAGATGTTGCTATTAAATCGCAACATAGTAGTATATATTCGTCTGTTGGTACTTCAAATACTTTACATATAGGAGGAAACCTTAGTTTAGAAAAAGAAAACACAAAAATTGAAGCCCCAAATCATACTATTATTATTGATGGAAATCTTTCTTTATCAGGAGGACCGTCAAGAATTGAATCAGCAAAGAGTATTAGTGTAGGAGGAAATTTAACCATTAGTGGTCATAATGATAGTTACGTTAAATCTACAGGAAATATATCGGTACTTGGTAATGTGTCCTTAACACAACAAAAAGCGCTGATACGTTGTGCTAATTTAGATATTACTAATAATTTAACGTTAAGTGCTAATGAGTGTAATGTTGAAACTACAGGTCCTATTAGTTGTGCTACTATGACGTTGTTAGGACAAGGTACTCGTGTTAAAGGAACTACAACAACAATTACCGGAGATTTAACTATTAGTGGAGGTAATAACAGTTATGTTCAACCTTTAGGGGATATGTTCATAAATGGTAATGTGCGATTAACAGAGCAAAACGTAGAAATAAAGATGTCATCTTATAATTTAACAATTGGTGGCACTTTTGAAAACACAAAGAATGATGTTAAAGGAATTACGTGGACAACAGGAACAGTTTCAATACATGGAGATATTATAGTGGTAAGCAATAATGCAACAGAACGTCCATTTAATTGTACTGGTACTGGCTGGCTTGAATTAACAGGCGGTATATCTCAAACATTCACAACCAACAATAATATATCAATTAAAAGATTTCGTCAGTCAAATACAGGATTTACTAAGGCAGGAGATAAAACCCTTATCATTTCAAACACTTTTGATCAAAATTGTGGCCCTGAACCAACTATAAATGCAGGAATATTTTCTGTAACAGGAGAAACCATAAATGAACTTTGTGGTCCTCCTATTATTGAGCTCTCGTCATCCAATCCTGCTATAGCTTCTGCTTTAGTAGGGCAAGGTGCTCAAAAAGTTCCAATATATGCGTTTACCGTAAATGTTACACAGAATAAAGCAACGCTTACTGATTTGTCTTTTTCAACCACAAACACTTCTGCTACCGATATTAATAAATATCAACTATGGTATAACAATACCAATAATTTAGGAAGTGCTTCGCAAGTGGGAGCAAGCATTATTACAGATTTAGGAACAGGCTCACACACATTTGATAATTTTACACGGCAAATAAATATAAATACAACTGGATATTTTTGGATTACAGTAGATATTGTACCAGCAGCAATTGTTAACAATACTATTCAACTTTCTGCAATTTCTATTAGTGATTTAAGTTTTAGTGAAAGTGATGCTGAAACATCAGGAACAGCGTATAATGGTGGGGTGCAAACTATTACCGAATCTGCAACAATAATTGCAACACCTACACATCTAACAAAATTTAGATACACTCATAATTTCGGTCCTTCTCTTGCTCAAGTATTTTATGTGTCTGCTGTAAATTTATTAAATGCTCCTAATAGTCTAACTGTACACGCCCCTACTAATTATGTAGTTGCAATGGCACAAGATGCTGCATTTGGTTCAACAGCAACAATTAATTATACAGAAAGTACTTTAGATTCAGTTCCTGTATATGTAAGATTAAAATCAGGATTACCAGTTGCTGATTATAATAACGAAACTATTACTTTTACAGGAGGGGGGTATGCTGGTTCAGAAACAGTAATATGTGACGGTGGAGTTGGTAGAATATTTTATGCGAAAAGCGAAACGTTTAATTGGAATGATGCAAGTAAATGGTCAATAAAGCACTGTGGAGGAGAAACAGGAACAATTCCAACATGGAAAGATAGCGTAGTAATTGAGTGTGGTTATGGTGACACTAAAATTACTATAAATGAAGATGTAACTATTGGAGGTTTGTATCTGGAACGCTTACAAGAGGTTACTATTTCTGGTGAAAATAAATTAGAGATTATGGGAAGCATGCAACTTGGTGTTTTTACTTGGGCAGAAGGCAAAGGAACTATGAATGTAGGTGATGGAACACTTCATGTGCATGGCGATTTAACACTTGGTTTTAATAATGATATGACAGGATTAAAATGGGATGACGGAAGCATTATTGTAGGAGGAAATGTGAATTTTAAAGATGGTGGTGGTCCAGCAGAATATGGACTTGATCCAGGCAGTGAAACAGATGAGAATATATCTATTCGTCCCGGAGGAGGTCCTGATCAAATCAAAGGAGATGTTGATCCTCCCACGTATGCAGGTCCGTTTATTATGACAGGCGAAAATAAAACTATACATGTAGGTTCATATCCTAATTATAAAGATGGAAAAGATTTATTGGTAGCGGTTGATATTCCTAATTTAAAATTAGAATCAAATACTATAACAAAAACAGGAGCAGGAACTTTGTATATAACTGAAGAATTTGATTTTAACAATAATACTGCATTTCTAAATAAAGAAGGAACTGTTGTGGTGTCGGGCACTATTGTTAATGCAGAATCGGCTGTTTTTTATAACGAAGCGAATCTGTATTTAGATGTGGATCCCTCTTCTTTAATTGAAATTGAAGCAACAACTATTGGAAATGTGGTTAAATACTTTACAGATGGAGATCAATTGGTAAGAGATGGGGAATATTATCATTTAAAAATTGATGGTTCAGGAACAAAAACTTTACTTGGAGATATTGTTGTTAATGGAACATTTGAGTTTGTAAAACCTGGTTTTGTTGATTTAAATGGACATGATTTAACAATGAACAACTGGGAAGATGGTAATATTTCTCCTACTAATACTAATAATAGATATATAATGTCTCATGGTGGAGTTTTTACCATTAATGGTGTTGACAATAATGAAACAGTCAATTTCCCTATAGGTTTTGGTACGGCTGATGATGATTTTTGTGGGGTTGATATAAAAAATACAGATGGAGAAACTCGCTCGTTTACAATTAGCGCTCTTTGCGATGGTTTATATTCTGATGGTACATGTGGGGGAACAAATGGAGGTACACGTGCAACGGAACATGCCGTTGATATAACATGGTTTATTGAATCTGAAAGCACAAGTGCTACTATGACATTGTATTGGCATAAAAACAAAGAATTGACTGGTTTTCAAACAAATGCGGCTGCTTTGTTTCATCATGAAATTTTCTGGAATCTTCAACCTGATTATGGAGCAGTTACAACTTATGATGAAAATTATCGTAGCAAAACAGGCACTGTTACTGGTTTTTCACCTTTTTCAGTGCAAGATAGCGAAAGTGTATTACCCATAGAATTAGTTACCTTTGAGGCAAAAGCACAAGAAAATGCTGTTCAGTTGTTTTGGAAAACCGAAACCGAAACCAACAACGATTATTTTACTCTCCATAGGTCAAATGATGGTAAAGAATTTATTCCTATAGCACAAGTGCCGGGTGCAGGAACCTCTTCGCACCCCAATTATTATTATTATCTTGATAATAGTTTTTATCCCGGCATTACCTATTACCAATTGCAGCAAACCGATTATGATGGTATGCAAAGCAATTCAAAAATTATTGCAGTTGATGTTACGGTTACAACATTTACCTTAGAAACATGTATGCAAAATAACGAAATGCAATTGAATATTTATTTTGCAGATGAAAAAACCGATAACGAAATTGTGATAATGAACGCCTTAGGACAAATTGTGTTTGAAGAAATATATTTTTACACATCGCATGCTGTTATTAATTTAGAATTATCACCCGGTGTGTATATTATTACAAACACAACAACAAACGCACGTTCATATACCCGCTTCTTGGTGAAATGAAGGAATGAAGAGTGTTTAGGGGTTTAAAGGTGTAGGGGTGTAGAGGTTTAGGGGTTTAAAGGTGTAGAGGTTTAGGGGTTTAAAGGTGTAGAGGTTTAGGGGGTTTAAAGGTGTAGAGGTTTAGGGGGTTTAAAGGTGTAGAGGTTTAGGGGTAGTTGAATTAATCTTAACGTTAGTAACAGATTTTTCTCATGCAGAGCCGCAAAAACGCAAAGAAAAACTTAGCGGCTTAGCGGCTTAGCGAGATATTTTTTTGCTGTAAAGTTATTTTTAAGGGTTTAGAGGCGAATGAAAAAAATGTTGAATGCTTAATGCTTAGTGCTGAATGAAAAAACATCATTCATCATTAAAACGCAATCCGTTAGGAATGATTAAAAAACTATATTTTGAAACAACAATCATGCGGGGTGTGGACATTGAGCGGAGTCGAAATGCCCCTGCAATGCCATTCATCACTTTACAGTAACAAAATATTTTTTTGAAATAATTCCCATGCGGGGCGACCGCACATGCAACTAAAAAACCATAAAAAGCTTGTGTTTTTGTAACGTATAAGTTACCTTTGTGAAAAATACTTTAATACATGAAAAAATAAGAACGGTAGTAGCTTATAAAGATTATTTTAAAAAATTCTTATTGTCTCAACCAGAAAAAGTTCAAAATAAAATATTTAAAATAATTGAGATAATAGAGTATCAACAGCAAATACCCGAAAAATACATAAAACATATTGAAGGAGTAAAAGGATTATATGAAACAAGAATTTCGTTAGGTTCAAATATTTGGAGAGTTTTTTGTTTTTTTGACGAAGGAAAATTAGTAATACTATTACATGGATTTCAAAAGAAAACACAAAAAACTCCAAAAAAAGAAATTAAAAAAGCAGTTTTATTAATGGAACAATATTTTATTGACAAAAAAGAAGAAATATGAAACACACACACACTTGGTCTGAAATAAAAAATGAAGTTTACGGACAAAAAGGCACAGCAAGACGAGATGAACTTGAAAGAGATTTTAAATCATTTAAAATTGGTATGCAATTACGCGAAGCAAGAAAGAAAAAAAATATAACACAAAATCAATTAGGGGAACGTATATCTAAAAAAAGAACATTTATTTCTCGTATTGAAAATGACGCAAGTAATATGACATTAAAAACCTTGTATGATATAGTGGAAAAAGGTTTAGGAGGGAAAATAAAAATACAAATTGAAGTATAAATAGTATATTTTAAAACAAAAACTATGCGGATAGACCGCACATGTAACTAAAAAATGAAAATAATGCTGAATGCTTAGTGCTTAATAAAAAAAATGTCATTAAGCATTAAGCACTCTACACTAAGCATTAAAAAACACTATCTTTGTACATTATTCACCCTGTAGTTTTTTTAGAATGAATCAAATATACATAACGCATATAGCTCATCAAGAGGGTGTTTTGCATCATCAAATTTCAAAAACAATTCAACTGTTATCAGAAGGGGCTACAATTCCTTTTATTTCTCGCTACCGAAAAGAAATTACAGGAGGACTTGACGAAGTGCAAGTAGCAAAAATTAAAAATATGTATGATATGTTTTCGGCACTTGATGAGCGAAAGCAAACCATTCTAAAATCAATCACAGAGCAAGATGCTTTAACGCCAGAACTCGAAAAAAAAATACGAGAATGTGTAGATGCTCATGAACTCGAAGATTTGTATTTGCCGTATAAACCAAAACGAAAAACGCGTGCTTCAATAGCAAAAGAAAAAGGATTTGAACCTCTTGCTCGCTATATATATGCACAAAAAACAAGAAATTTTCATCAAGAAATTCAATCTTTGTTGCCTCAAAATACAACTTCTGTTGAAGATGCCCTAAAATATGCCCGTGATATTATTGCAGAATGGATTAACGAAGATTCGTCGGTACGTGCCTGTGTGCGAGGAATTTTTCAGAAACATGCAGTAATTACCACAAAGTTGGTAAAAAGCAAAGAGGCTGAGGCAGAAAAATATACCTTGTTTTTTGATTTTTCAGAACGATTGCGAAAATCTCCTTCGCATAGAATTCTTGCTATTATGCGTGCTCACAAAGAAGGCATTATTCGCGTTTCGATTTCTGTTGAAACAGATATGGTTATTTCTGCATTAAAAAAACGCGTATTGCGTGGCTATAATGATGCCGCTCAACAGTGTTTGTTGGCACTTACCGATGCATATACGCGATTAATAGCTCCTTCTATAGAAACGGAATTTTATGCAGATGCAAAAAAACGTGCCGATGCGAGTGCTATTCAGGTGTTTGCTCAAAATTTGGAGCAATTATTATTATTGCCACCTTTAGGGCAAAAACGTATTTTGGGTATAGACCCAGGATTCAAATCGGGTTGTAAACTTGTGTGTGTTGATGAATGTGGTAACTTATTGCATAATGAAACAATATATCCACATCCTCCTCAAAATGAAAAACATAAAGCATCAAAAAAGCTTGCACAACTTGTAGAAACATATAAAATTCAGGCAATTGCTGTAGGCAACGGAACTGCAAGTCGCGAAACCGAAATGTTTATTCAAAATAGTACGTTTCCGCATAAAATACAAGTTTTTATGGTAAACGAAGCAGGTGCGTCAGTGTATTCGGCTTCAAAAATTGCACGCGAAGAATTTCCACAGTATGATGTTACGGTTCGTGGTGCCGTGTCTATAGCACGGAGGTTGATGGATCCGCTTGCTGAATTAGTGAAAATTGACCCAAAATCTATAGGTGTTGGACAGTATCAACATGATGTAAATCAAGCAGATTTGCAAAAAAGTCTCGACAATGTTGTAACAAGTTGTGTAAATAAAGTTGGGGTTGAGTTAAATACAGCCAGTAAACATTTGTTAGCCTATGTTTCGGGAGTGGGTCCCGCACTTGCAGAACAAATAGTGTTGTATAGAACAAAACATGGGGCATTTACCTCTCGAAATGATTTATTGCAGGTGCCAAAATTGGGTGTTAAAACATTTGAGCAATGTGCAGGATTTTTGCGAATACGCGATGCCGAACATGTGCTTGATACTACAGCGGTGCACCCCGAACGATACGCATTGGTGAACACAATGGCACAGGATTTAAAAACAGATGTTGCATGTTTGCTTGCCTCTCCCGAATTGCGAAAAAAAATTGTGATCGAAAAATATGTTTCAGATGATGTTGGTTTGCCTACACTTAAAGATATTCTTGCAGAATTAGAAAAACCTGGCAGAGATCCTCGTGAAAAAGTATCATATTTTAGTTTTGATACATCTTTAAAAACAATTGCCGACTTAAAAATTGGAATGGTTGTTCCAGGTATTATTACCAATATTACCAATTTTGGAGCATTTGTAGATATTGGTATTACACAAAATGGTTTGGTGCATATTTCTCAAATTACTCATGAATTTATATCAAGTCCAGCCGAAGTGTTGCGTATAAATCAAGATGTTCGTGTGAAAATTATAGATGTTGATATTGAAAAAAAACGCATACAATTATCAATAAAAGATGTTCAATAATCGCTACAACTGTAATATATGTTTATTAATATTCATACACATAATCCAGAATATGCAGCCAATGTAATTGAAATAGTGCAGCACTCATTTCCAAACACTATACAACCATCTGTTTTACACAGTGTTGGTGTGCATCCGTGGGATTCAGAGCATCTTACACCCGAAACATGTGTTGAATTTTTACAGAATGCGGTGCAAAACACAAAAGCACGTTTTATTGGCGAATGTGGTTTAGATAGAGCATTTTCGCTTCCTATACATTTACAAATGCCAGTTTTTGAGGCAAGTATGCATTTTGCTCAAAGCAATAACTATCCACTTATTATTCATTGTGTACGTGCATATTCTGATATGTTGCATCTGTTTAAAAAACATCATATTACCGTACCTATTATTTTTCATGATTTTAGAGGAAACAGTTTTCAGCTGCAACAGTTATCAGTGTTTCAGTCCTTTTTTTCTTTTGGAACGTCATTGTTTTCCTCTCAAAAAGTGCAACATATATTTCGTGAAATACCCTTTTCGCGTATTTTTTTAGAAACCGACACTGCACATATTTCAATACATGCCATGTATCAACAGGCAGCATATATAAAAAACATTTCGATAGAAACACTTAAAACACAGATTGTTGCAAATTTTGAATGTTGCATATCTAATAAAATTACAAGAAAGTAACGAAACAATTTCTAAAACTATTTTTTAATGAGTTTTTCAATTCTTATAGGTTGATTATCCTCATCTTTTATATATAGTAAGTATATTCCGCTTGGAAGTTCTGTTACATCTATTATTTTTTCATTCGATTTTATTAATATATTTCCAAATACATCAATTATTTCTACAATTACATTAGGAATGTATTCGATTGTTAATTCCTTAGATACAGGATTTGGATAAGTTTTTATAGATTTTGAATTATTAAAAATAATTGAGTTGTGCCCCTCTACTAAAAAATAGAAATATGAGCTATCGCTCAAGCATCCATTTTCGTCTTCTGCCACCACCGCAACGTAATATTCACCTTGGTTTGCCCACGAAGCTTCAAGTTTTTCGTAACCAGCATTAAACTCAGAGGAGGATTTTGCAAACCAATGATATGTTTCATATGGCTGATAATCAGTTATTATAAATTCTGCATTGTCATTAACATTTATTGTGTATAAACCGTAAATGTTTTTTGGAGTAGGAGATGGTAGGCGATATACCATAAGCAATATTATGCTGTCGCAGCCATTTGCCGACAGTAAGGTATCGTAATATAGACCTTCGAATTTATAGTATTTATCTTTCCATAAAACACTATCGCCCTCGCAAAAATATAAGTACTTATCACTATATTGAGTACGCTGTATTGTAAGATTTAATTCGTAAATACTATCGCAACCTTGCGAACTGATAAATGGTTTTGTGTAATTACCACTTTCCGAGTAATTACCTTCCTGCCAAAAAAAATGGCGTTCCTTCGCAAACTGTGATATCTTCAGTAAAGTGGTATGTTGGGTGATTACATAGTTTTAACTCAAAAATGCTATCTGCACCTAATGTTGTTTTTAAACTATCATAGTAAATTCCTTCAATATGGTAATAGTTTCCGCGCCAATGGTGAGTTGTTCCTTCACAAACATAGTGTGTTTCTGAAATTAAATATTGCGTAGCTTCTGACAGACGAAGCTCATAAATGCTATCACAACTATTTTTAGTTTTTAGGTTGTCAAAATATGTGCCTTCAGAATTGTAGTATTTTCCTCGCCACAAAACACTGTCGTTTATGTAATAATGTAACTCATCAATACAATGATAATTTGAATGAATTAATAATTTTAATTCATATATACTGTCACAACCTTTGCTTGATAAATAGTTATCATAATATGTTCCGCCATTTTTATAATAATGATTTCTCCATAAAACACTGTCATTTTCACATATTTCTATTTCCTCAGAAAAAATATAGGTGTTGTTTACTTGTAAATCAAGTTCATATATACTATCGCAACCCGCCTTAGTTTTTAAGCTATCGTAGTATTTTCCTGTGGAATTATAATATTTGTTATGCCACAAATAGTTTTCATTATCGCAAATTGTTCCCAATTCACTAAAAAAGTAAGCGGGATTATACTGCAAAGACAGTTTGTAAATACTGTCGCAGCCTGCTTTAGTTAAAAGGCTGTCAAAGTAAACACCCTCGTTGGAATAACTATTTCCTCTCCAAACAAAGCTTTTTCCTTGGCAAATATTCACTGTATCCTCAAAAAGATATGTTGGCAACAGAGTTAATTCAAGTTTGTAAATACTATCGCAACCGCTCATTGTGATTAAACTATCATAGAAAATTCCTTGATTTTTATAGAATTGTTCTCGCCATAAAATACTATCGTTGTCGCAAATGCTTTTTTGTTCTGTGAATAAATACGTATCGTTTATTTGCAAATGTAATTCATACACGCTGTCGCAACCAGATATAGTTAAAAGGCTATCAAAATAAACACCCGGTTTATCGTAATGTTTTGCATGCCACATAAAATTTATAGTATCGCAAATTGTTTGATTTTCTATAAAATGATATGTTTGGTTTATTGTTAATTCTAATTTATATATGCTGTCGCAAGCTGCTATGGTTTGTAAACTGTCATAATACGTACCACTTGTTTTATAATATTTTTCTCTCCATAACATACTGTCGCCCTTGCAGATGTTGTGTTTGTCAATTATCAAATATTTAGGATTTGCAATTATTGTAACAGAGTCTGTAGCTTTAATTCCTATATCTGAAAAAATATGAACAAAATATTTCCCTTCTTCTTGTACACTTAGTGTTTGATTTTTGCTTAGAGTATCGAGTAAATCCTCTTTAAACCAAGCGTATGTATAGCCACTGCCGACTCCTGCATCTAATATTGTTGTATCTCCTTCACATATTTTTATTGTATCTTCTAAATTTATTACAGGCATTTCGCCTATTTTAATATTGTCGATATAGACTTCAGGAGTACCGTAAATACAAGATTGGAAACTTAAATTACCCATAATAGGAGGAAGATTTTTTAATAAAAATGTTTTTGTTTCGTAAGGAGTAGTTTTATTTGAAGCATATACATTTTTTCCGTCAATATCTACTGGAACTATTACATCATCAATTAATAGTCTGAACCATGCCCGACTTGAATACTGGCTTGATATATTAATTTTTATGTCGAATTGTAAAGCAGGGTTAGTTAAGCTCCTTGTGTCTATCATACACGATTTAGCAAAAGCATGAAATTTTTCGTTATCAACCCAAATTTGTGTTGAGTCTGGATTATCGCCTCCTTGCCAAGGCGAACTAATAATATTAGATCTACTAAATTTAAGTCCATACTCACTGTCTTTTCCACTACTTTCATCAATCTCAACACTTGAACTAATATTATGTATCAGTTGAAAATAGCATGAGGTGGAATCATCAAAATTTTCTGTAAAAGGAAAATTTGAAATATATCCATAACTAAAACCTGTGCCTGATAAAGTATCGTCATTTTTATTTTCATCGAATATATATGATAAATACACAATGCAATCGTATTTTCCAGGAGTTGACATATCCACGTAAATATAATTACTAACAGTATCACCCGAAGGTATTGTGCTACTTCTGCTTACGTAATTATAAGTTTCACCCTTGTCTGTTGAATAGTATATGTCAATTGGTTGAATTATTGGACTTTTTCCCCTGTTTACAATAGTTACTGTTACTTGCTCAGAACTGGTTAAACCACAAGAATTAGGCATTGAAACTTCTAACAGTGCTGCATTATCATATAATGCAGTAAATTCTGTAGCTCCAATATCGGGGGTAGTTAGACTCCTGTCATTTCCATCAATATCCTTAGAAACTTCGGGCACAGCTGTGCCTTTGTTGTCTAAATACATACTAAGAGTGTGAAGGTCAGAATCTGAAAAATAGTCTGGATTTTTTGATACAGAATTAGCGTCTTGTGAGGATAAAGTTTGCCATTCTGTGAGATTTTTACAATTGTTACCTCCCCACTTAGCCAAAATATTGCCATCTGAATATACATTATTATTATTTGATGTGAGAATTGTATAGTTTTTATCACTAACTTCAACGCACGGATTATTAGGATTATAGATGCAATTATTCAATAAATAATTGTGTTTTACACCTTCAAGAGATACGCCACCTAATATACTATTGTGGTATGTTTTTAGATTATGGGAATAATAAATACGTATGCCGTTGGTATTAGATTTGAGAAAATTATTGGCTATAAGGCTATATGTAGAGGAGTCTAAATCTTTACCAGAAACATATTCAATACAATTTGTATTGGCATTATAAATTTTGTTGTTTAAAATATTTATGTTGTTGTTGTAATATGCTGTAATACCACGCGAACATTCAGCGCTTATCTCATTATAAGATATTTCAACAGAAGATGAGTAATATAGTTTTATAGGATAATAATTCTGGGGAGAATTGACTTCTTCAAAGAAATTGTTATTGGATATTATTGATTGTCTGTAATTTGTTACGTCGATAGGATACCAAATAATATTTTTAAATATATTTTTATTTATGGCTAAATTTTTTGTTTGATTTCCATGACTTTTTCCTTCTAATTTTATTCCATAATTACTATTTATAAAATCATTGTTTTCTAAGCTTAGGTTGTGCGCATTTACTACCTCTTCCTTTGAAATAATTAAATATTTGGTATAAATAAAATTATTTGATTCTTTTATACTACCTATTAATTGGCATTTATTAAAACTGATATTTTCACTGTTGTTTAATTCTACCAAAGTGTTGTCATATAGAACGCATTTGGTTTTAAGAGTTAAGTTTTTAAATTGTATGTTTTTAGTCGAATCTAATTTTAGAGTATAAGTTGCATCGCTTTGGGTTGATGCATATTCTATTATAACATCTGTTTTGTTTCCGCTTTCCGATTGAAAACAAATAGTGTTGTCGGTTGAAGTACCCGCAATTTCAGGAATAATTATTTGCTCTTCGTAAGTGCCATTTTCAATAAAAAAATAAATTGGTGCCGATATGCCATTTGTTTCAAGGGCATTTATGGCTTCGTTGATGCTCATAAAATCATTGTCATTTTTGCCAATAGTATAATTGCCATCCATTGGCTGCGTAAATACGCTTATTGAAATACTAACAAGTAATACTATTAATGCTGTTTTTTTCATAGCGGTAATTTTTAAGATTAAAAGTCGAAAAAGTTTACATGCCTTTTTTATTGTAAGTGGTTTAAAGAATTTATTCAAATATATGGATTTTTTCTTTGCTATACATTTTTATATTCTTTTTTGTTTGAAAGCAAAACAAGTAAGTCATTATAGAAAATTCTTCTATAATTTCATATGTATAATATAAATGGTAGGGTAGTGGTGGTGTTTGATTTGTTCCCAAAAGTTGATATATAAAAAAAGCCTCAACTACAAATAGTTGAGGCTTTAAAAAAAACTGGCGGCGACCTACTCTCCCGCGACATGCAGTACCATTGGCGCACACGGTCTTAACTTCTCTGTTCGGTATGGTAAGAGGTGTGTCCCCGTTGCAATAGCCACCTAAAGTCGTTTATAATTGTTAAGGATATATTTTTTCTTAACTATTATGTGATTGATATTATGATAAATAAGAAGCTTAAAGAAATAAACAATAGTAGAGCCTTTTTTTCAAAGAAAACCTATTGGGCAATTAGTATTACTCGGCTTTGACATTACTGTCTTTACACCTGTAACCTATCGACGTGGTCGTCTTCCACGGCCCTTCAGGGATGTCTTATCTTGGGGTTTGCTTCGTGCTTAGATGCTTTCAGCACTTATCATTTCCGCACATAGCTACCCGGCGATGCAACTGGCGTTACAACCGGTAGACCAGCGGTGCGTCCAACTCGGTCCTCTCGTACTAGAATCAGCTCCCCTCAAACATCCTTCGCCCACGATAGATAGGGACCGAACTGTCTCACGACGTTCTGAACCCAGCTCGCGTGCCACTTTAATGGGCGAACAGCCCAACCCTTGGGACCTTCTCCAGCCCCAGGATGTGACGAGCCGACATCGAGGTGCCAAACCGCCGCGTCGATATGAGCTCTTGGCGGCGATCAGCCTGTTATCCCCGGAGTACCTTTTATCCTTTGAGCGATGGCCCTTCCACATGGGACCACCGGATCACTATGCCCGACTTTCGTCTCTGTTCGACTTGTAGGTCTCACAGTTAAGCACCCTTTTGCCATTGCACTCTGCGCACGGTTACCAATCGTGCTGAGGGTACCTTTGGAAGCCTCCGTTACTTTTTAGGAGGCGACCACCCCAGTCAAACTACCCACCAAACACTGTTCTCCTTTTTTATGGGGAGTTAGATCCCAAACACGTAAAGGGTCGTATTTCAAGGTTGACTCTGTGCTGCCTGGCGACATCACTTCACTGTCTCCGACCTATCCTACACATTACGTGCCCAGGAACAATGTTAAGCTATAGTAAAGGTTCACGGGGTCTTTCCGTCCCATCGCGGGTAATCGGCATCTTCACCGATATTACAATTTCACCGGGCTCACGGTTGAGACAGTATCCAAATCGTTACACCATTCGTGCAGGTCGGAACTTACCCGACAAGGAATTTCGCTACCTTAGGACCGTTATAGTTACGGCCGCCGTTTACCGGGGCTTCATTTCAATGCTTTTCTTACGATAACATCTCCATTTAACCTTCCGGCACCGGGCAGGTGTCAGGCCATATACATCTTCTTTCGAATTAGCATAGCCCTATGTTTTTGCTAAACAGTCGCTTGGATCATTTCTCTGCGGCCTCTACGTTATATAGAGGCTCCCCTTATTCCGAAGTTACGGGGTTATTTTGCCTAGTTCCTTAACCGTGAATCACCCGAGCACCTTAGAATCCTCATCCCAGCTACCTGTGTTGGTTTCGGGTACGGGCTCATCTACTTGCTTTTCTAGGGACTGTTTTATCTGTTTTGCTTTGCCCGAAGGCTCGGCTCTAGGTACTATTCCGTCAGTACCTAACAGCCTGGACAATCCGTCACTTTTATTGTAGAGAGGTGAAGGAATATTAACCTTCTGTCCATCGAATAGCCCTTTCGGGTTTTTCTTAGGTCCCGACTAACCCCGGGCTGATTAGCATGGCCCGGGAATCCTTAGCTTTTCGGTGTGGAGGTTTCTCGCCTCCATTATCGTTACTCATGCCTACATTTTCTTTTCTATATGCTCCAACAAGCCTCGCAGCTTATCTTCAGTGCTTTATAGAATGCTCCCCTACCAGTCAATGAGTTAAGTCATTGAATCTGCAGCTTCGGCGGTATGCTTAACGCCCGTGTATTATCCATGCAAGGTCACTCGACTAGTGAGCTGTTACGCACTCTTTAAATGAATGGCTGCTTCCAAGCCAACATCCTAGCTGTCTTAGTAACCTTACCGCGTTTTATCGACTTAGCATACTCTTAGGGGCCTTTAGCTGGCAGTCTGGGTTGTTTCCCTCTCGGCTCAGGACCTTAGCACCCTGAGCCTCACTCCTGATCATCATATAACGGCATTCGGAGTTCGTCAAGATTCGGTAGGAGGTGAATCCCCCTCGTCTAATCGGTAGCTCTACCTCCGTTATATTAAATCAAGGCTGCACCTAAATGCATTTCGGGGAGTACGAGCTATCTCCCAGTTTGATTAGCCTTTCACCCCTACCCACAGTTCATCCGAAAACTTTTCAACGTTTACCGGTTCGGTCCTCCACGGTGTGTTACCACCGTTTCAACCTGACCATGGGTAGATCACTAGGTTTCGCGTCTGCCCCATATGACTTAATCGCCCTTTTAAGACTTGCTTTCGCTTCGGCTTCCTACTTTCAAGCAGTTAACCTTGCCATATAGGAGCAACTCGTAGGCTCATTATGCAAAAGGCACGCCGTCACTCTAATACATTAGAGCTCCGACCGCTTGTAAGCACACGGTTTCAGGTTCTATTTCACTCCCCTGTTCGGGGTTCTTTTCACCTTTCCCTCACGGTACTTGTTCACTATCGGTCTCTCAGGAGTATTTAGCCTTACGCCGTGGTCGGCGTTGCTTCAGACAGGGTTTCACGTGCCCCGCCCTACTCAGGATACTACTATTGTATATATACGGTACAAGTACGAGACTATCACTCTCTATGATGTATCTTTCCAGATAACTTCCTTTTAAGTATATATACAAATGTTGTAGTCCTACAACCCCATACATGCCTAGACATGTATGGTTTGGGCTTATCCCGTTTCGCTCGCCGCTACTCAGGGAATCGAATTCTCTTTCTTTTCCTCCGCCTACTTAGATGTTTCAGTTCAGCGGGTTTGCCTTTTGGATAAATCCAAAATTAATGGGTTGTCCCATTCGGAGATCTACGACTATAATGGCTATTTGCGCCTTATCGTAGCTTATCGCAGCGTATCACGTCCTTCATCGCCTCTGAGAGCCAAGGCATCCGCCGTGTGCTCTTATGTATTTTCTTTATGCTCTTTTACTATTACTAATAATAGTAATTGATTCTATCGTTTAAGTTAATAAACAATATATCTTACAAATATTGTTTATTTCTTTGTTTGCTTCTTATTTTCATAATGTCAATGAACTCTTATTATATACGAGAGTTTTTACTTTCGTATATTTTTGTGAAAACCAGACTTCGAAGTCTTAGTTTGTTCCCATACTTAAAAAAAACGTATTGAACTGTTTTCTTTTTTTGTCAAAAATCTCTTTTTATACTTTTATAAAAAGAAGGTACTATGTGTGGAGAATATCGGATTCGAACCGATGACCCCCTGCGTGCAAGGCAGGTGCTCTAGCCAGCTGAGCTAATTCCCCTTGTTAATAAGAATAATGCTCATATTTTTCGAGTTCGAGCGGTATCCTTCATTTATATTCAAGGATAACTATAAGTAAACCAAATAAGGTATAAAGACAAGCGTAGTATAGTTGCTCCAGAAAGGAGGTGGTCCAGCCACACCTTCCGGTACGGCTACCTTGTTACGACTTAGCCCCAGTTACTAGTTTTACCCTAGGACGCTCCTTTCGGTTACGCACTTCAGGTACCCCCAGCTTCCATGGCTTGACGGGCGGTGTGTACAAGGCCCGGGAACGTATTCACCGCATCATGGCTGATATGCGATTACTAGCGAATCCAGCTTCATGGAGTCGAGTTTCAGACTCCAATCCGAACTACGACCGGTTTTTGAGATTAGCATCACATCGCTGTGTAGCAGCCCTCTGTGCCGGCCATTGTAACACGTGTGTCGCCCCGGACGTAAGGGCCGTGCTGATTTGACGTCATCCCCACCTTCCTCTCGCCTTACGGCGGCGGTCCTACCAGAGTCCCCATCATTACATGCTGGTAACTGGTAGCAGGGGTTGCGCTCGTTATGGGACTTAACCCGACACCTCACGGCACGAGCTGACGACAACCATGCAGCACCTTGTAGATAGTCTTTTGAGGGAAAAATTTATCTCTAAATTATGCAATCTACATTTAAGCCCGGGTAAGGTTCCTCGCGTATCATCGAATTAAACCACATGTTCCTCCGCTTGTGCGGGCCCCCGTCAATTCCTTTGAGTTTCATACTTGCGAACGTACTCCCCAGGTGGATAACTTAATGCTTTCACTCAGGCTCTTAATGATCTTCATTAAAAACCCAGTTATCATCGTTTACGGCGTGGACTACCAGGGTATCTAATCCTGTTTGCTACCCACGCTTTCGTGCCTTAGCGTCAGTGATTACCTCGCGAGATGCCTTCGCTATTGGTGTTCTGCGACATATCTAAGCATTTCACCGCTACTTGTCGCATTCCTCCCGCGTCGATAATACTCAAGCTTTACAGTATCAATGGCAGGTATCAGGTTGAGCCTGATGATTTCACCACTGACTTATAGAGCCGCCTACGCACCCTTTAAACCCAATAAATCCGGATAACGCTTGCACCCTCCGTATTACCGCGGCTGCTGGCACGGAGTTAGCCGGTGCTTATTCATACAGTACTGTCATATTTCTACACGTAGAAAGTTTCCTCCTGTATAAAAGCAGTTTACAACCCATAGGGCATTCTTCCTGCACGCGGCATGGCTGGTTCAGAGTTTCCTCCATTGACCAATATTCCTCACTGCTGCCTCCCGTAGGAGTCTGGTCCGTGTCTCAGTACCAGTGTGGGGGTGAACCCTCTCAGGACCCCTAGACATCATTGCCTTGGTGAGCCGTTACCTCACCAACAAGCTAATGTCACGCATGTCCATCCTTTACCGCCGTGGCTTTAATTATTAATTCATGCGAATCAATAATACTATGGGGCATTAATCCGAGTTTCCTCGGGCTATTCCCCTGTAAAGGGTAGGTTACATACGCGTTACGCACCCGTGCGCCGGTCGCCACCATCCGAAGACGTGCTGCCCCGCAACTTGCATGTGTTAAGCCTGCCGCTAGCGTTCATCCTGAGCCAGGATCAAACTCTTCGTTGTAAAAATCTTGATGTTTAAAAAAACATCGAATATATGTCTTTCTTACAACTATACGCTTCGCTTATCTTTGTATTTTACCTTATTTTGGTTTAGTTATAGCCTCAATGAACTTATTTTCTATCCAAACATCTCCGTTTGTATGCCCCGTAAACGTAAAAATCAAATCAAAATATATGATTCATTGTTTTTGGGCTGCAAATATAACTAAGTTTATTTCTAAATTCCAAATGTTTTTTT
>Ga0265293_10005459_pt1 | contig 21179 bp, 22 predicted proteins | sample Munlanlewell138R_FD_192505 | JGI IMG/M metagenome (GOLD analysis project Ga0265293, IMG submission 192505) | Leachate microbial communities from a municipal landfill in Southern Ontario, Canada - Leachate well 138R | ecosystem: Engineered > Solid waste > Landfill > Unclassified | place: Canada... | reverse complement strand
CTATTCTAAACTCTTCAGTATATATTCTTCTAGCCATTTTTTAACCCTATTAAATCTCATAATATTCTCATATTATTTTATCTAAATTACTGAATTAAAGTTTGTCTAGTTTATAGGGGACATTCCAGTTTCATGAAAAGCCAGACTTTGAGACAGCAACCAAATATATAGAAAAAAATTTAACACTAAACGCTAAGTGCTTAGAGCTAAGATACTTTTGGAACTCTGGCATGTTTATGTTCAAAGCAGGTGTCTTTTTAGAAGAGTTAGAAAAGTACTCATCAGATGTTTATAAGGCTTGTAGGGGTGCGTTTAGTAAAGCAATAGGCGAGGCTAAAGCCTCACTTCCTAGAAGTGAAAAAGTTGAGAGGGCTTTTGGAACCGATGCTTTAGCTTCGGCAAGTAAACTCATAAGAATAAAACACGAAGATATGTTAGCTATCCCAGAGGACTCTATAGACTACGCAATCATGGAAAAATCTACAAAAGTAAAAGTAGTACCAAGTGATATAGGTTGGTCAGATGTAGGTAGTTTTGATAGCCTTTATGATGAACTCCCAAAAGATGGAGATGGTAACACTAGAGATGAAAACCATATATCCATTAACTCTAAAAACAACCTTATTTATGGTCACGAGAGAAAGATAGCTACTATAGATATAGAGGATTGTATAGTAGTAGATACAGGAGATGCACTTCTTATCTCAAAAAAAGGCTCATCTCAAAAAGTAAAAGAAGTTGTAAAAGAACTTAACGCTCAAAGCTTAACGCTTAGCGCTATTCACCTAACAGGCTACAGACCGTGGGGAACGTACACTATACTTGAAGACTCTGATGGATATAAGATTAAACGCATAGAAGTTAAACCCAACAAAAGACTTAGTTTGCAAAAGCACTTTCATAGAAATGAGCACTGGGTAGTTGTAAACGGAACTGCGACGGTTGAGGTTGAAGATAAGACTTTTTCGTTAAACGAAAATGAGAGTACTTATATAAAAGCAGGAGATATTCATCGGCTAGGCAATGACACTAAAGAGCCTTTAGTAATAATCGAGGTTCAAGTTGGAAGTTATACAGGTGAAGATGATATCATAAGAATCGAAGATGATTTTAAAAGAGAAAATAATGACTAAACAAAAAATAGCACTTATAACAGGAATAACAGGGCAAGATGGTTCATATTTAGCCGAATTTTTACTAAAAAAAGGTTATATCGTCCATGGAGTAAAGAGAAGGTCAAGTTTGTTTAACACAGATAGAATCGACCACCTTTACCAAGATCCTCATGTAGAAAATAGAAACCTAATCCTTCATTATGGCGACATGACGGACTCAATGAACTTAACTCGTATCATCCAAGAGACTCAACCTGATGAAATTTACAACTTAGCAGCTATGAGTCATGTGGCAGTCTCTTTTGAGACGCCTGAATATGTTGCTAACGCAGATGGAACAGGAACTCTTCGTATCCTTGAAGCTATAAAACTTTTAGGACTAACTAAAAAAACAAAGATTTATCAAGCATCTACAAGTGAGCTTTATGGAAAAGTACAAGAGGCACCACAAAGTGAAACTACTCCTTTTTATCCTAGAAGTCCTTACGCAGTAGCTAAGATATACGCTTTTTGGATAACCGTAAACTATAGAGAAGCTTACGGTATGTTTGCATGTAACGGTATCCTCTTTAACCACGAGTCACCAGTAAGAGGTGAGACCTTTGTAACGAGAAAGATAACTAGAGCAGCATCTAAAATAGCTCTAGGACTTCAAGAGAGACTATATCTTGGTAACTTAGATGCAAAGAGAGACTGGGGTCATGCAAAAGACTATGTTCGTATGATGTGGATGATACTTCAAGCAGACGAACCAGAAGACTGGGTAATTGCCACAGGCACAACAACTTCAGTAAGAGAGTTTGTAAGACTAAGCTTTGAGTATTGTGGCATAAAGCTAAGATTTGAAGGTATAGGCATTGATGAAGTTGGAATTATCGATAGCATCGATGAAAAAAGATACAACGAGGTTGTATCTTCACAACACACTACTAGCAACACACCACTTACAATCAACCAAGCGGTAGTTTGTGTTGATCCAAGATACTTCCGCCCCACCGAAGTTGACTTACTCTTAGGAGACCCAAGCAAGGCTGAGAAAAAACTAGGCTGGAAGAGAGAGTACAACTTGCAAGAACTAGTAGATGACATGATGAAGTCAGACTTAAAACTTATGACACAAGATGTTTACCTCAAAGAGGGTGGGTATAAAACTATGAGTTATTATGAATAATGAAAAAAACAAGTAAAATTTTTGTAGCAGGTGGCACTGGTTTAGTGGGAAGTGCCATCATCCAAAACCTTTTAGCAAAAGGCTACACTAACATCATAAGCAACTACCGAAACTGCGCTCCTTCTGCCGAACACCTAAAACTTAATAAAAATAGATTAAGATATGAGAAGTTAGATCTTCTTAAGGGTTTAAAAGTAGAAGAGTTTTTCAAAGCCCAAAAACCAGAGTATGTAATACTAGCCGCTGCAAAAGTTGGTGGTATAGTTGCTAACAATACTTATAGAGCAGACTTCATCTATGAAAACCTCCAAGTCCAAAACAATGTCATCCATCAAAGCTATAAACACAAAGTAAAAAAGCTACTCTTTTTGGGAAGCACTTGTATCTATCCTAAAGATGCACCGCAACCTATGAGTGAAGACTCGCTTTTAGCAAGCCCACTAGAGTACACAAATGAGCCATACGCTATAGCAAAAATAGCAGGTATCAAGATGTGTGAGAGCTATAATATCCAGTATGGCACAAACTTTATAAGCGTAATGCCTACAAACCTTTATGGACCAAATGATAACTTTGACCTAGAGACATCGCATGTTTTACCCGCACTTTTAAGAAAGATGCACGAAGCAAAAGTAAATAAGGTAGAGAGAGTTGAAATCTGGGGAAGCGGTAAACCTAGACGAGAGTTTATGTACAGTAAGGATATGGCAGATGCATGTGTATATCTTATGGAAAAAGTAGACTTTAACGATATCATAGGAATTGAAGCTTTAGCTTTGGCAAAAGGCGAGGTTGAAGCCTCGCTTCGAAAAGAAGTAAGGAACACACACATCAATATTGGTACAGGCGTAGACATAAGCATAAAAGATTTAGCAATCCTTATAAAAGAGATAGTAGGCTTCAAAGGTGAACTCCACTTTAACACAGATAAGCCAGATGGCACAATGTTAAAATTAACAGATGTTACAAAGCTACATAATCTTGGCTGGAGGCATAAAATGGATTTAGGATCAGGGATAAAAGAAATGTATAAGTGGTATCTCTCTCTTAATAGTTAATTTACTACAAACTCAACGCTCTAAAGACAAATAAAATGTCTAAGGGTTTAATTGTAAATGTGTTAAAATTGCAACCATTATCTTAAAAAAACTAGGGATACATATGAATATAAATGCAATTTTAAAAACGACACCAATAATTTCCAACATGGTTACTCCCTCTCAAATTAAACATATTTTAAATAATTTAAATACTGTTTTAAAAGAAAATATCCAAGGCGATGTCATTGAGCTTGGCTGTAATGTAGGAACAACATCAATATTTATAAGACAATTATTGGATAAGCATAAGAGTACAAAGAATTTTTCAGTATATGACTCATTTGAAGGTCTACCTCCTAAACTACTAGAAGATGAAACAAGTTTAGAACGACAATACAAAGAAGGTTCGTGTAAAACATCATTGGAAACTTTTATTGGTAATTTTAAAGAACATGATTTAAAAGAACCAGATATCAATGTAGGTTGGTTTAAGGAGATTAAAGATGAGTGTTATCCTGATAAAGTGGCATTTGCCTTTTTTGATGGAGATTTTTACTCTTCTATTATAGATAGTTTTGATAAGGTTTATCATAGATTATCGCCAGGTGCACGAATAATTATTCATGATTTTGGCTGGGATGCTCTTCCTGGTGTTGAGAAAGCTTGTACTGACTTTTTAAAAGATAAGCCAGAAAAAATGGAGCTTTTAGAAGTTGGCATTGGATTGTTGGTAAAAAAATAATGTCAAATCCAAAAATAACAGTTGTAACAGTAACTTACAATGCAGAGCAATTTCTTGAGAAAACCATAAAGAGTGTTATAGAGCAAGATTATCCAAATGTTGAATATATTATCATCGATGGTTCAAGTAAAGATGGAACTATTGATATCATCAAGCAATATGAAAAGTACATAACATACTGGATAAGTGAGTCTGATGGTGGCATTTATGATGCTATGAACAAAGCCATAGACGCCGCAACTGGAGAGTGGATAAATTTCATGAATGCAGGGGATAGCTTTGTAGATAGCACAACTTTAGAAAAATTTATTTCAGATTTAAATCCTCAAACTGAACTTTACAATGGAGCAATAAATTTTATAGTTAATGAAAACCAAAAAGTTACCTATAGACCTCCTAATAGACTAGATAAAGTCTGGACTTCAATGCCCTGTTGGCACCAAGCAAGCTTTATAAAAACATCTCTGATGAAGAAATATAAATATAGCTTAGAATATAAAATTGCGGGTGATCATGAATTTTATCTACGCTGCTATAACAATAACCATAAGTTTCAATTTACTCACAGAAGCATTGCTAATATGGCAGCAGGAGGACTCCATCAACAACAAGAAAAGCTTGCAAAAATTGAATCAATGAAAATCATAGCTAATTACGCACCAAATATAGACTTAGTCTATCAAAGTGATTTTTATAAAACTTTACAACATATAAATCCTATCAATAATAATTACTTATTTTCAACTCTGTTTGTCCAGTTTTACACTCAAATAGAAGAATTTAAAAAAAGCTATAAAAAAATTGCTTTGTACGGTTATGGAACCATAGGCAGAACAATAGTATCAATGTGCAAAGATAATATTGAAGTGATAGTAGATCAAAATAAAATAGTTGATGACGCTCTTGAGTGCCCTATAATTAATCTTGAGGAGCTTAGACTTTACTCTTATGATGCAGTATTGATAAGTGTTTTAGGTAGAGAAGAAGAGATTGTAAAATCTCTTTTAAAACACAATGTAGAAATCTCTAAAATAAAAACTTTAAAGCTAAATCATGCCTAAAATAAGTGTCATCATTCCTGTGTTTAATGTTGAGACATATCTACGTATATGTCTTAAATCTGTAATAGCACAAACATTTAAAGAGATAGAAATAATACTCATAGATGATGCTTCTACTGATAGTTCTTATAAGATAATGCAAGAGTTTCAAATGAGAGATTCAAGAATTATTCTTTTAAGAAATAATAATAAAAAAGGACCTGGGCATTCTAGAAATAAAGCAATAAAAAAAGCAAGAGGAGAGTATCTTGCTTTTGTAGATAGTGATGATTTTATATCTTCTGATTTATTAGAAAAAACATACTCTTTAGCTCAAAAAGAGAAAAGCGATATGGTTAAATTTCGTTTTAAAAGAGTGCAAGATGATGGTTCCCCTACTTCTGTAGTTTCACCTATATATTATGAAAATATACAAAAGGCTATTTTTAAAGAAATATTATCTGTTAAGTATATTTCTGTTATTTGGGACGGTCTCTATAAAAGAACACTATTTATAGACAATAATCTTTTCTTTGACAATATGTATTATGAAGATGTTGCATTTTGCTTTAAACTATTTTTTTATGCAAAAAAAATTAGTTTTTCTAATGAAATTTTTTATAGTTGGAGAGAAAGAAAAGGTTCTATTACAAGAAGTATAAACAAAAAACAAATCGACGATATTTTTAAAAGTCTTGATATTACATATGACTTTTTAATTGAGCAGAACTGTTACGAAGTTTATGAGAAAGAATTTATCGAACGCTGTGTTATACGCTATAACATATTGGTAAGTAAAATTAAGGATTTTAGTTCCTCTCATACTAAAACAATAAAAAAACATTTTATTTATGTAGAAAATAAAATCAACCAGTCAATTTATTTTTCCAAAAATAATCTTGATCTATTAAAATCATATAAACCTTTTTTATTTATGCGATATAAACAAAACAGATTGATTTCAGAGTCTTATTTACTTCAAAAACAAGACTTTCAAACTGTTTTTTATAATTTAAATATTAAACTTTTAAGAGAACAATTAAAAACAAGTAATTATATAAATCAGCTGCAAAAACAAATGAAGGTTTGCAATAAGATAACAACTTTAAAAAATAAATTTTATAAAAAAAGATGTGTTATTGTTGGACTAGAAACCTCTCTATATAGCTTAAACCCTTCTATACTACAAAATAAATATACCTTTTGTTTTAATGATTTTTTTACAAAGTTAAGTGACTTTAAACCCACATTTTATGTGGGAGATAATTCAGATTTTATAGAAAAAAATGCATCAATAATTAATAAGTTAGATATACCCTATAAATTTATCCCTTCTCACTCTAGTCATCATCTAAAAAATAAAAATTTGGTGTATGCCTTTAATGAAAATTTAGATTATGATGGGATTTTAAGCCCAAACTACCAAAAGGCAGATTTTTCTTTTGAAGCCGAAAAACAGCTTTATAAAGCAGCTATGACAGCCCATCTTTGTATGCAATTAGCTTACTATTTAGGGTTTGAAACTGTATATCTTATCGGCATTGATTTAATCTATGATAATTCTGTATTAACTATAAACAGTGACACAACGATAGAAGGAATTACAAAAGTCTTAGAAGATTTTAACTATGTCAAAACTATTTTTGAAAATGATGGAAGAAAAATTTATAATCTTTCTTATAAAAGTGCATTAGATATGTTTGAAACTATTGATCCTAAAATTTTAGAGTAAATTTTTTATTCTCAAATAATTACCAAACTATTAGCAACTCGTTGATTGTTTTTCAGAGAGTTTCTTAGCTCTTTAAACTCTCTCTCATCTATACCATAGTCACTAAACTCTGTTGAAATATCTAACCTTTTTAGTAATTTTCTTAACTTATCAGAAGAGAGTTCACCAAATATTTCCATCAGAGACTCATCTATAAAATCATATTTTCCTATAACATTATCTATAAGCATCGGCAGAGTAAAACTACAAGCTATGCCATGATCGATACCTTTATGAGCGGTAATATAATAGCTCATAGCGTGAGCGATAGCTGTTTGTGTATTTGAAAATGCTAGCCCTGCGTACATACAAGCTTTCATAATGTTGTCTCTATATTCTAAACTATCTAAATTTTGACAAAGCAGTAGCAAGTTTTGCATAATTAGTTTTGCTGATTTTACTGCATATGTTATTGTAATTGGGTTTGCATTTTTGTTCCAGATTGATTCTAGTGCATGAGATAGAGTATCAAGTCCAGTTTGTATAGTAATGCCTTTTGGAACACTTAGAGTTAAAGTCGGGTCATAAATAGCCACTTCACTAAATAAATCAGGTAGATGTAGAGAATATTTTTTCTTTTCATTCATATCCCAGATGGTAGCCCAAGGAGTTATCTCACTTCCTGTTCCTGCTGTTGTAGGGATAGAAATGGTAGGTATAAGTTTATATTTTTCTTTTGGTAAATTGCCTTTTATCATATCTGTTACAAACTTAGCATCTTTTTTGTAATCATAAACACTAAAAAACTTAGAAGCATCTATTACACTTCCTCCACCAATAGCCAAAATTAGTTCAAACTCTTTTTTGTGAATTTGATTGTATGTTTTTTCCAAGTCTTTAAACTCTGGATGTGATTTAACATCAGTAACAATATCAACAATAGAGTTTGTTAAAGTATTTATTTTATCTACAAACCCTCTCTTTAAAAAACCTTGTGAAGTTATAAGTATGGTTTTTCTGCCATTTATATACTTAGCAATATTGTCTAGTTCATTATTCGCAGATACTATTTTTGTCGGCATATGATATGAAAATTTTTGATTCATAAGAATTTACTCACTTTTACTACATCCAATGGGGGTCTTGGTGTTTCATCATCTATATCACACTTAAGGTATAAAAATTTTACACCTTTGTCATCAGATAGTGCATCTGTAGTCTTTAGTATCTCCAATCCTGAAGCTTTAGCTATGTTTATATAATCTACATGTTTTTGATAGCTATTTTGTCCGCCTGTACTTTTATTTGATTCATTATCAAATAAAATATAAGTTAAGTCCAAATCTTTATATCTTCCTGCAGTTGTTAGTCCACCCATGTGCATAACAAACTCAGCATCTCCGCCACAAACTATAACCTTTTTACCACCCATAGCCGCGCCTAAACCTAAACTCAATGCTCCACCCATGTTCCCAGCCATATAGAAGTTGTTTGTGTCACTCATAAAGCTATACATCTCTCTTGCAGTATTTCCAGTTGTACCTATGAAAAGTGTATCTGTATTTTTAAACTTTTCATTAAATAGTTTTAAATATTGGCTTCTTGGAGTGTACATTGACAAATCTAATGCATGTTTGGTATCTAGTTCTATTTTAGTAAAAGAGTCTTTTTTAATAATGCATATAGTAGCGGTGCTATTACATTTGTCTATTTGTGAGATAGCATTATCTATATCCATAACATCTAAAACAATGCTTTCATATCCATAAGCATCTATTAGCTTTGGAAGTTCAGTTGCAAGATGCTGATGTTGTATCTCACTATCGCCATTGCTATATGTTCTCCAGCTAGTAAGAATTGGAAATGTTATATCATAGGGTTTTAAAAGACTTGTGATGCAACTTCCCATGTTTGTAATACCAGAAGACTGCACTATCACGATAGGGCTTTTATCTGACATTTTAAGACCAGATGCGATTGAGCAGGCTACTGCTTCACTTGCACATGAGATATACTCTATCTTAGGGTTGTTTATAGCTTCATTTATGACATACTTAGCAAAACTACATGGAACCACACAAAGATGCGTATAACCACTCTCGATGAGCTTATTTACAAACTCTTTAGTATCTAGTGTCATTATTTTGTACCTGGGATTAATTCTAAAATTTCTTTGATAGGCAAAAGGAACTCTTCAGCTTCTAAACTTCTGTCATTTTCAAGTATAGATTTTGCTACATTCATCATTCCAGGATAAGCAGCTCTTAGCATGTGGTTTGCATATATAACTACATTTACGCCTGCTTGGCTTAATTCTTTTGCCGTGATTTGATTATAGTTTGTTGGAACTACCACCAAGGGAGTATGTGCATCGAAGCCTCTAAAGATTTTACAAAACTCTAAAATTTCATCACTCTCACATTGGCGAGAGTGTATCATGACGCCATCAGCTCCAGCTTCTACATAAGCTTTTGCACGAATTATTGCATCCTCCATTCCAGCTTCTAATATCAGACTCTCTATTCTAGCTATTATCATAAAGTCGTCTGTTATCTGAGCTTTTTTACCTGTTTGAATTTTTTGACAAAAATTTTCTATGGTGTCTTGTGTTTGAGCCACATCATTACCAAACAAAGAGTTCTTCTTTAAACCTGTTTTATCTTCTATGATAACTGCACTTATTCCAGTCCTCTCTAGTGTTCTAACAGTAAAAGCGAAATGTTCAGCTACACCGCCAGTGTCTGCATCGTATATCATAGGTTTTGTTGTAACTTCAAATATTTCGTTTATTGTATTTATTCTTGTACTAACATCAACTGCTTCAATATCGGGTTTACCTTTTGAAGTGGAGTCAGTTAATGAACTTGACCACATCCCATCATACTCTAGTCCATTATTACTTTTGATATTTTCTACTATCAAACCACTAAGAGCATTGTGAGACTCCATAATTCTTACAATAGGTTTAGCTTCTAGAAGTCTTTTTAATCTACTTCTTCTTATGTCTGGTGTAGTGCCTATCTCTTTGAGCGATTTGTTTAACTGAGTTGAAGAAATTCCTTCTGTATAACTAGGTTCAACTAACTCACCGCCCCACTTAGCCAAAGTATCTATAACATCTTGTCTAGTTTTGGACTGTACGCCATTTTTCCAGTCATCACCATGAACTACAATATCAGGTTTTAAAAGCTCAAGATTTGGTTTATAGTCTAGGGTTTCTTGAGGAATTACTTTTACAACTCCCTTTATATTTTCTATAACATCTTTTCTCTGCTCATAAGTCATATATGGAAGTCTTTTATAACTTGCTATAGCTTTGTCCGTGAGTAAACCTACTGTAACATCACCAAGTTGTGCTGCTACTTTAAGTATGTTCATGTGTCCAGGATGTACTAAATCCGCACTCATTCCTACATATACAGATTTATTTAATTTTTTCACTTTTCAATCCAGCTTCTTTAAATTTATCAAACTCTACATTACCTAAATTATTATAATCAGTCATATTTATAAACTTTTTAGGTGTTTGCCAGTCTCCATACACAAATTCTAAATATTGTTTATATTCATAAGGTGCTTTAACTACAATATCGTTCCATATAATTTCCTCATATTTTAAGAAATGCTTAGACTCTGCATACCATAAGCCTAAGCTTGGTAAATGAATAGAATTACCGTTAATATCTTCTCTAAAACTTATTGATGTGCTAAATGAGTTATAAATATCTGATTCAAAGCTTAAAAGTAAAGCAACAAGATTATTGTTTTTATCCAATCTTTTTTCAATATTAAGCTTTACTGGAAATATGTTTTTAGATACAACATCTACTAGCCAGTGTTCTATTTTATCTGCATCTTTTACATGAACTGCAAAATCTATGTCGTCATCCCAGGGCATTATAGTTTTATCTCGAACTATACCTAATAGTGTTCCAAAATCTATAATCAAATTTATTTTATCTGTATTTGCATTTTTACAAAGTAGTGTAAGAATATTAATTGCTAAATCATGTGTACTTTTATCCATAAATGGTTGAGGTTTTTTAAGAGCACCTTTTAGTGGCACATAAACTTTACTAGAATCAACTTTTAAATCATTTATCAATTGTTGTTTGACTTGTTGAGCCCATTGCGTTGTTATTACAATCTCATCAAAATCATATTTTTGGATATTTTTAGTAGAAATTATATTGATTCCATCAAAATTTTCACCTTCTCTGGAAGTGTCATTATCTATAATAGCGAGAAATATTCTAGTTTCTTTTTCATTTTCTATAAACTTTTTACAACCTTCACCTGCACCAAACAATAAAGTCTTTATTTTCATTTATTCACCCTTATTTTTTTAAACCTATCACTAAAGTTGGTCTTTTGTACAATAAGAATTTTAGTAGGTATTTTATAGTTGTCTATCTTATCTTTACAATATTTTCTAATAATTTTTTTAGCTTCTTTTGCATTAATGTTGGTATTTAAAACAACATCGCAAACTACAGTTTGTCCAGTTATAACATTATTCTCGCCATAAACCATAGCATCCTGCACCTCAGGTATGGATAATATTAATGATTCTACTTCGTTAGGTATAACTTTTTCACCACCAACATTTATGACCTCTTTGTTTCTTCCTATAATTTTGATATAGTCATCTTCTATCTCTACTAGGTCACCTGTTTTAAACCAACCATCTTCAAAACTATCCATAGATGCATTTAAGTAGCCCATGACTTGAGTCTTGCTTTTTAGCCAAAGCTCATCGTTGACTATTTTATACTCTAAGTTTGGGTCATCTATTTTCATAAATGTGGAGTTTGAAGATTTGGAACTTGCATTTGCTATGCCTGTTTCACTTGTTCCAAAGGTTTGTAAAAACTTTGTTTTAGGAAACTTCTCTTTTAGTCTTAAAAGCAGAGACTCTGGCATGGCTTCAGTTCCGTAAGTTATCATTCTAAGCGAGCTCAAATCATATCTCTCATCTGCTTTACTCATAAGCAAAAGATTTAAAAAAGTTGGAGATGAGGGTAAAACTCTTATTTTATAATCTTGCACTAGCTTACAAATATCATCAGCATTTCTGTTCTTAGGTATGACCATAGTAGCACCTATAGACAAGATATTTAAAAGAGTATTTAGCCCACCTATATGATCAAACATCAAAAAAACCAGCATGTTCATAGATTTAGACTTTTTACCCTCGTAGTGGTTTACAAGCTTGTCAAAATCATGAATCATAGCTTTTGGTTTGCCTGTGCTACCACTTGAGAATAAAATCAGTCCAGAGTGTAGGCTCTTTTGAAGCGAGTTTATCATTTCATGAGTATTGTTTTGGTTATTTTGTACTACTTCGTATTTAGCATCTTTGATGCTTATCGTTTTAGTTGCAAAAGATTCTTCTACTCTGTCTTTTATCTCGTTTTGAGTTGTAGATGCGATGGGAACTATGATGTTTTTGTTTTTGTAAAGTGCCAAAAGTAAAGAGATGCTATAAAATGAGTAATCGCTCACTATAGCTACAACTTCTGTACTCTTTATCTTTGCCAATAGCTCTTTTTCTATATGCTGTATCTGTGAGAAAAGTTCTGCATAGGTGTACTCTTTGGCATCATCTATTATGGCTACCTTGTCATTAAAACTTTTAAAATTCTCTATAAGATAGCTCATGATTTAGTTATGTACCCCGCCCAGATATATTATCTGCCCTGTTATAAAGTTGCTCTTTTTATCAGTAAAAAAGTCTATAACATTTTTTACATCTTCAAACTCTCCTAGTCTTTTTATGGTTTGTTTTTCTAACAATGCATTTATCTTACTCTCTGGTATAGCTTTTATAAGGTCTGTTTTTATAGGAGTAGGTCCTATGGCATTTACTGTTATGTTAAAGGGCGCTAACTCTTTAGATATAGTTTGCGTTAAAGTCTCTACAGCCGATTTGCTTGAAGCATAAACAGCCTCGCCTTCAAGTCTCAAAGGAGATGCTATAGTTGTGTAGTTTACGATGGAGCCGTACTTTTGTTTCATCATAACTTTAGCTACCTCTCTTGAGAAAAGAAATGTTCCTACGAAGTTAGTAGCAAAGATTTTTTCTATAGAAGAGAGAGAAGTAGTTAAGAAATGATTCATAGATGCAATGCCTGCATTGTTTAGCAAGATGTCTATTTTTCCAAACTCTTTTTTTGTAGATCTTATCATTTTGATAACTTTTTTTTCATCATTTACTTCCAAAGAGATGTGACGATAATTTTCATGAGTAATGCTACTGCTGCCTCTGCTGCATCCAACAACGATATCGCCATTTTCCAAGTAAGACAATGCAAGACTCTCTCCGATGCCCTTAGAAGTCCCTGTTATAACAAAAACCCTCTGCATCACTCTTCCAGTAACTTTGTTATGTAGTTTGTTAAACTCTCTACATTTCTAAAAGGGGAGGTTGTCGCACTCATGGCTTTTTCATCGGCTAAGACTATCTCTTTATCAAACTCATCTGATATGCTCTCTTCTAAGTCTGTTATAAAACTCACTAAAGCCAAGCTATCAAGAGTTCCATTAGTGCCATATAGTTTTGTTTTAGAAGTAGGGTTGTTTAGAGCTTCATTTTCTAACTCTTCATTAAACTCTTTTAATATATCTATTACTATTTTTTCTATTTTTGCTATTTTATCTCTCATCATATCTCTCTATTTTAAACTTATACAAAGTCATTTTTTTTATAACTCTTTTTAGTATAACACCATTTTTTGCTTTTAAGTAGTTTTCATGAGTTAGATGCATAGTTACTATATCTTTGCGAGGAAGCAACTTAAAACCTAGGCTCTTGTTGTAGGAGATGGCATTGAGATTCTCTTTTTTTATCTCGGCATAGATATCACTACAAGTAAAGGTGCTAAAAATAAAATCCATAAAGTATATCGGTATGATTGACTTTATCATTAATGGTGCCAAACTCTCAAAAAAAACTCCCCATTTCACTTTCGCATCTATGTTAAAGATATTAACTCCGCCAATTATTTTATCATTATACATTACTGCAAAATACTCTTTTTGCCTATCATCTTGAAGTTTTTTTATCCAAGAGAGATGCTCATCAAACGAGATGATTTTTGCATCTAATGATACTTCTCTTATCTCATCTGCATTTCTGATTTGAAGTAAATCCTTGTGCTCTTCATCTGTTAGTAGTCGGTAATCTTTTAGTAGAATACTTTTCATATTTTCATACTTTTTAAATACTCAACCATATATTTTTGATTGTCTGCTGTTTGAATCGCAAAAAAAGGAATATCCATAAAATAAATCTCATTTAAAACTACACTAGGTGTAACTATTGCTAGATGGGATTTTGCTATGAGCTTTGCTATCTTTTTAGAGTTTATATGCAAGTTTATCCAAGGTCTGTTTTTTGAGTATTTTTTTAGTTTATCTAGGTTTCTATTGGCATCTGTAGTTACTAGATGCACTTTTATGTTTTTAAAGTTTTTTAGTGCCTTTAGTATATCTATATTTATATCAGCACTATCAGCTCCTCCCATAGCAACAAACACACTAAAGCCTTTGTACTTTTTATAAATCTTTGCTTTTGTAAACTCATCTCTCAAAAGAGTATATTTTGCACCACATCTAAGTTCACACTCTTTTGGTACTAAGTTTTTGTATTTTTTCTTTTTTGCATAAATATTGTGGTTTAAAAGTATGTCACAGTGGTGTTTTTCGTAAGTATCATCGAGTGCTAAAATCTTAACGCCTGTCTTTTTTTTGAGTTTTTTTTCAAACTTATAGTCTATGTCGTAGCTATCTATCACGATTAAGTCTACATCCAACTTAGTAACTAGTTCTATAAGTTCTTTTGCATCATTTGACTTTAAAAGTTTTACTCTATATCCAACTTCTACTATCTTGTGGTTTATGTTTTTATCTAAATCTTGGGTGGCAAAAACTATGTTTGCATCTTTGTACTGTTTTGCTAAGACTAAGCATCTCATAACATGACCAGTTCCGAGGCTAGAAGATGAGTTACATCTTATGAGGATGTTCAAAGCGATCTCCAAACTTATAGTCTTTTGTAGCTTTTGTACCTAAAACTTCATGCAAATACTTAGGAAGCATCCCATAACCTGGACGAACAGATTTGAGATTTCCTTCACTTAAGAGTTCACCTTTTTTTATATCTTTTGATACATAGATGCTTCTACAAAATCGTCTCTGTTTTTCCTTTTTTTCATTTAAACTATAGTCAACTCTTCCTAAGAGTTTCTCACTCTCACGAACAGCTTTTACCATCTCTTTAAACTCTTTTTTATTTAAGGAAAACTCACAATCTGCTCCGCCGACGCTTTTGTCAAGGATAAAATGTTTTTCAATGACTTTTGCCCCTAAAGTAACAGCAACTACTGGAGCTGTTATGCCTAAAGTGTGGTCTGAAAAACCCACCTCCACACCAAAAGCCTCTTTCATATCTGCAATTGTTAAAAGGTTTGCATCTTCAAGTGGAGCAGGGTATGAGCTTGTGCATTTGAGTAAAACAATCTTTTCATTGCCCACGCTTTTACAAATCTCTACGACATCTTGTATCTCATCAATAGTGGCAATTCCAGTGCTTATAATAATAGGCTTACCCTTAGAAGCAGTGTGTCTCACAAGTTCATAGTCAGTAATCTCAAATGATGCTATCTTGTAAGCACTTGGATTAAACTGCTCTAAAAAATCAACTGCACTTTTATCAAATGGAGAGGAGAAAATATCAATATCAATGCTTCTTGCATATGCAAACAGTTCCTCATGCCACCCCCAAGGAGTATAGGCTTCAGTATAAAGTTCATATAGATTCTTACCATCCCAAAGAGTTCCACCATCTATCATAAAGTCATCTTTTTGAGAGTTTAGAGTGATAGTATCCGCAGTATATGTCTGGAGTTTTATAGCATCTGCTCCACACTCTTTTGCAGCTTTTATGGTGTCTAGTGCAGTTTGCAGGCTTCCATTGTGATTTGCCGATAGTTCAGCAATGATATAAGTTCCATCTTTTTCTAAGTCAAACTTACCTATCTTCATCTTCGCTTCTCTTAAGGGCCCCATACATATACTCAGCTCTCTTCCAATCCTCAAGTGTGTCAATATCTTGTACTAAGTAGCGAGGTAAAACTATGGGAATGGAATCCCTTCCAAATATAATATCTTTAGAAATAACACTTAAGTTGGTCCAGTAAAACTGACCTGCATCTTGATATGCAACTTCTAAGTCTTGGCTTCTTTTTGAGAAATTTTCAGGCCAAAACATCTCGCATCTCTCATCTTTAGTGATTTTGAAAGTTCTTTGGATTGGAAAGGGCATGGAGGTGCAAGAGAAGGCACTTCTTGCATTTGAGTTTTTAAGTTTTTCTAAGCCTTGTTTTAAATATTTGACCTGTAAAAGTGGTGCTGTTGCGTAGATAGTGCAAACAAATTGATAACTCTCATCTACGCTCTTTAGGTACTCTAGGGCGTGATTTACTACGGCACCTGTTCCTGTAAAATCATCAGAGAGTTCACAAGGTCGCAAAAATGGAACTTCTGCTCCATACTCTTTTGCAATACGAGCTATCTCTTCATCATCGGTACTTACAATGACTTTCTCAAATAACTCTGATTTCAATGCAGTCTCAATGCTATAAGCGATGAGTGGCTTGCCAAAAAAAACTTTAATATTTTTTTTAGGTATGCGTTTGCTTCCACCTCGTGCTGGGATTATGGCTATACATCTAGGCATCTAAGACTTCAAGCAATGAGTTTACAACGCAAAGTTGCTCATCCTCACTTAGTGTTGGATAGCAAGGAAGCGATAAGCACTCTTGAGAGTACTTGTCCATCATAGGTGTTTGCTCATCTCCATATCCTAAGCTTTTGTAGTATGGTTGTTTGTTTATAGGCTTATAGTGTACTTGTACACCTATGTTCTTTTCTCTCATTTTTATCATTAATTCGCCTTTAGAAATATCTAATTTACTAAAGTCGATTCTTACAACATAGAGATGATAAAGTGAAGTCTTTGTAAAGTCGTAGAGTGGTCTTACAATAGTGTTTTGAAATACTTTATCGTACCGCTTTGCTATTTCTTGTCTTTTTTCTATAAACGAGTAGAGCTTTTTAATTTGTGATAATCCAAGTAGTGAACTTATGTCACTAAGGCGATAGTTAAACCCTAGGTCTAGCATCTGGTGCTTGTCATCTTGACCATGATTTCTTAGCATCTTTATCTTTTCATATAAAGTTTTGTCGTTTGTAACTACAGCACCGCCCTCACCAGTTGTGATGTGCTTAACTGGGTGAAATGAAAAAGTAGATATATCGCTATATGTTAATTTTGCCCCCATAGTATGAGCATTGTCTTCCAGAATCTTGATGCTATAAGTGTTTTTAAGATACTTCAATCTATCTTGATTTAAAATTTTTCCAGAAAAAGATACAGCAAATATCGCTTTTATGGAACTATCTTTTTTTAGCATCTCTTCACACAAGTCCAAATCAATACTTCCATCTTCACAAATGTCTACAAAGATAGGTTTGGCTTTTACATATAGGATGCTGTTTGCTGTTGCAATGAAGCTGTTTGGTGTGGTTAAAACCTTGTCTCCCTCATTTAGTAGAGCAAGAGCTGCTAGATGCAGAGCTGCAGTTCCGTTTGAGACAGATACACAATACTTTGCATTTGAGATCTCGTATATCTCTCTTTCAAACTCATTTACCTTTAGTCCCGTGGTTAAAAAGTTACTCTTTAGTGTCTCTATAAAGTTAGCTATATCGTCATCTTCTATGACTTGTTTTGAGTAGGGTATGAAGTTCATTTTATATCTTTTATAATCTCTACGAGTCTATCTTGTTCTAGCCAAGAGTCATTGTTGCCAGAATTGTACTCAAATCCTTGAGGCACATATAAACCAGCTTCGCCAAGTAAGTTTTTAGTAAAGTCTCTCTTTGCACTAAACTGAATAGTGGGAGTGATAACATAGTGGTCATCAAACTCTAATGTCAGATGACTATCATCAGCAGGGCACATTATCTCATGTAGCTTTTCACCTGGTCTGATGCCTACTATATCGTTTGGCAGGTTTGGTGCCATAGCATTTGCGAGATCTATAATTCTCATAGATGGAATCTTTGGTATAAAAATCTCTCCGCCTTGCATCCTTAAAAAACTACTAAGAACAAAGTTGACACCATCTTCAAGAGTTATAAAAAATCTTGTCATTTTTATATCTGTGATGGGCAGTTTTGTAGCGCCATTGTCTAGGAGTTTTTTAAAGTAAGGGATGACTGAGCCACGGCTAGCTATAACATTTCCATATCTAACAACGCTAAAGGATGTTTTTTGAGTTCCTATAAGGTTGTTAGCTGCTACAAAAAGCTTGTCAGATGCTAGTTTTGTAGCACCATAAAGATTTACAGGATTTGCCGCTTTATCAGTTGAGAGAGCTATGATTTTTTGCACTTTGTTCTCTAACGCAGCATCTATAACATTTTGAGCACCATTGATGTTGGTTTTTATGCACTCCATCGGGTTGTATTCTGCTATAGGTACATGCTTTAGCGCTGCTGCATGGATGACATAATCAACATCTTTCATGGCTTTTTTTAGTCTATCAGCATCTCTTACATCACCTATGAAAAACCTCATACATTTGTGTGTAAACTCTTGAGCCATCTCATACTGTTTTAACTCATCTCTTGAGAAAATTATAATCTTGTTTGGTTTGTAGTCTTTGAGCACAGTTTTTACAAACTCTTTTCCAAAACTACCAGTTCCACCAGTGATTAGTATATTTTTATCATTCAACATTTAGGTTATTTCGAGTTAAGATCAGCGTTGATCATCATCTGTAGAGATGAAAACTGTGAGTTTATTCTACTTATCATTCCATCATAAGCAGTAAATCTTTTTGTCATAATCTCATACCTCGCATCAAGTGATGCCTGTGCTGCAACATGACTTTTAGATAGAGCAGTTCCCTCACCTTTTAAGTTAGACTCATAGTTACTTAGCATCTTTCCATATCCAGTATAGCTTTTTAACTTTTCATCTATGGTTGTAAAGAAACCTTCTGTTTTGTTTCCTTCGCTATTTGTACTTCCAGTAAAAAACTCTTTTACTCCAGTAGGATCTGCTTTTATCTTCTCTTCTAGGGTCGTTTTGTTAAAACTCATTTTTCCATATCTATCTATGTCTATCCCAAAGTTGATTAAAGAGTTGCTGTTTGTGTTTAGAGAAGTTATAGTTTTTGTTATGTCTCTAGAGATAGACTTTACAAATGAATCTCCATTAAAAATCCCCTCAGCACCAGTCTCTTCATCTTTTAGTGTCATATCGTGCAAGTTACTCATAAGTGTATTGTAACTATCTGCAAAAAGTTGCAACTCATCAGTTATGGATGAAGTGTCTTGTGAGACATCTACCATAGAAAAATCGCCTTTTTCTTTGAGGCTGATATTTACCCCAATGACGAGGTCACTCACTTCGTTTGTAGACCTTGTAGTTGTGATGCCATTGTACTTAAACACAGCATCAGATGCAGTTTGTACCTTTTCATAACCAGTAGGGTTTGTATCTGGATCAAATGCCGCAAAAAGAGCTGCATTTAAAGAGCCTGAACCTGCTGTGCCATCATCAGTGTCTGATATGTTTAGTTCTTGAGAAGATCCTGTTGATTTAGATGACAACACTAAGCTATATGAACCACTTCCTGTTTGTAAAATTGAAGCAGATACAGAGCTTCCAGCAATTTCTGTGATAGACTGAGCTAAATCTGAAAGAGAGGTTGTTGCATCATAAGCTATTTCAAAATCATTTATCTTTAAAACACCTGCACCCGTCGCTATTGGGGTATCTCTACTTCCTACTGAGCCAAACTTTGTTATATCTTTTTTAGCAAGCTCTATAGTCTCTAGCGTAAATGACTCTATATTAGCACCTGCATCTACTTTAACCTCTGCTTTACCACTACTTGATATAGTTTTGTTGTCAAAAATAGTGTCATAACTAAGAGATGATGCACTAGCTTTAAAACTCTTCATAAGAGAGTCTAAAAGTCTATACGCATCTTGCTGCTGGTTGTTTTTAGTAATCTTGCTTTCTAAAGGCTTAACGATTCGAGATGCATCAGCTTCTTTTAGCTGGTCGATAACATCCGCTGTTAAAACTCCCGAACCAATGCCCAGTGAGCTAATACTTGAACCCATAATAAATCCTTTTAATAATATAACACTACAATCGACTATTATACAATAATGTTTAGACAAAAATATAGAACCGAAGTTTTACAATGTTACTATTGAACTCTTTGATTCATCTATGAAGCTAGCTTCCATCTCAAGCACAGAATGACAAGACATGCGTCATCTTGAACTTGATTTATGACTCAACTTAATAATTCTTCAGAACATTCTATTAATAAAAAAGAAGGAGTGCCGATATACTTTACATGAAAGATTTATATGGCGATAAAAAAGGACTAAATATGTATGGCAGTAACGCTCACAACACCTATGCACAAAACAATGTAGGCATAGAGTCTCCGGCAAAACTTATAGAGATGCTATATGAAGGGATATTACGCTTTAACGCTCAGGCAAAAAAAGCTATAAAAGATAAAGATGTTGAAAAAAAGATCTACTGGACAAATCGTTCTATCGCTATAATAGTTGAGCTTATAACAGTTTTAGACAAGTCACAGGGTAAGGTTAGTGCTTACTTGGACGGGCTTTATAACTATCAGATTCAACTTCTAACGACTGCGAGCATAAAAGGCGACGCGGACAAGCTTGATGAGGTTAGTAAAGTTTTTAAAGGACTCTTAGAAGCTTGGAGAGAGACTACATAAATGTGGATAAATAAACTACAAATAGCCATCATAGAAAGGGATGCAGAAGCTATAGATGCTTTGATGCAAGAGACTCCAAAGTTTGAAAATCAAAAAGAGATAGAGAGTGCTATGTGTCTTTTAAGAGAAGCCATGGAACTTATTTATACTCTAAAAGATGAGACAGCTCTTACTCTAAAACAGCTCAAAAAAAATATCGACTTTTTAAAATCAACTCAAACGCAGACTCAAAACAGATTAGATGTTAGGTTTTAGTCTGTCTCTTCTTAGAGATCCCAAAATTTAGGCTTCTTAAGGTGTACTCGCTCACAACTGCACCTTTTCTCATACTAAGTATATGTTGCACAGCATCTGCTATGTCAGATGCTAGAAGCCTCTCATCCTCTTTATCACTCACATCAAAACGCAACTCATCATAAAAAGCACTCTTTGTCATGTCTGGGTTTATATTTACAACGCTTAAGCCACTTTTTCTTGTCTCTTCAAACAAAGAGTCGCCAAAAGCTCTAAGACCTG
>Ga0265293_10005457_pt1 | contig 21180 bp, 35 predicted proteins | sample Munlanlewell138R_FD_192505 | JGI IMG/M metagenome (GOLD analysis project Ga0265293, IMG submission 192505) | Leachate microbial communities from a municipal landfill in Southern Ontario, Canada - Leachate well 138R | ecosystem: Engineered > Solid waste > Landfill > Unclassified | place: Canada... | reverse complement strand
GGTTCCGGTTCCGCAGCTCAGGCGAGTGCTTCATGCTGAAGAATCCGGCAGACGATGTCTTGGCCGGAGCGAGGAGAGATAAATGAGTGACCCATTGTTGATTGAGGAGTTCCAGCACGCCGGGCAGTTGGTGCGGATCTATCAGGACGTCATGGCCGATAACCCGAGGTCAGACAGGGATTGTGCCGGCACCTTCTGCTGCTGGCTGCGACGTTGGGATCTTAGCGACAAAGGTGCGCCACGAGATCGTGACGCCTTAGCGATGGCCCTGTTTGAGCTGGTCCCCGAGGAGCAGCAGGTCGCTCTGCGGGGGCTGCCCACAACGGAGCTGCTGATCAGGATTCAGAAGTTGCTGCCCCGGTTGATCTTGTTGCCGGTGTATTTCTACGAACATGGCGGCTTGGCCCTCAGCACAAACCGCGGGCGGTTCTCCGCGATCGACCCCGGCAACTGGGACAGCGGCGTGGCGGGCGTGATTTACTGCTCACCGGATCGGGTGGAGGGGGAGTGGGGAGGTGATGTTGAGGCGGCCCGCAAGTGTCTGGAGGCGGAGATACAGGAACTTGATGATTATCTCCACGGCAAGAACTATCGTTTCGTCGTCAACCCCGGCAGCAGCCTGCTGCAAGAGAGCTGTGGCGGTTTTATAGGCGATCTTGATTATGTGCGAAACGAGGCCCAGGCAGCGGCGGAGGGTGTGGCATCGCTCGATCTGCCGGTGACCGCGGTTGAGGTCCGGGTACGGCTTACGCTGCGGCACCGGCCCGAGCAGCTCAATGAGGCCCTTGCATCGTTGCAGGCGAGCTTCGAAAGCCCCTTCGCCGACGTACTGAAAACGGAGATTATAAAGGAGCCTTAGATGAAGTTCTCATTATGCGTACGCTTTGACCCAAGGGAGCAGCAGTTGATCGATGCTCTGGAGCGGTGGCTCGGCTTTTTTGATGACATCGAGGACGTTGAGACCCGGGAGGCTCAGGCGCAGGCGATCGGCCGGATGCTGAAGAATCCCGGCCCTTGGTACCAAGACAAGTTGTCGGAGTCTTATGATGCCGTTTGCCGTTTGCGACGGTTGGCGATGGAGCGACAGCGACAGGCGAGGGAGTATTTGGAAACGTGGCCCGAGGAGGCCCCCGGCGCTCTTATTGCCCGGCCCCGCGATACGGCCCTCGTGTTGTTTCAGGCGGCCTGTGCGGCCTACGAGGAGGCCGGCAGGGCCGAGGACCTGATTGGTAAGGCCCTGGGGGGCCTGGACGCCTTCAAACTCGTATATACCGCGATAGCGGAGAAGGGAGCCGACGATGAGTGAATCGGCCCAGTTATCACCTCGCAGCTTGCTGTCGGATCTTGCGGCGCAGCGAGTCGCCGAAGTTTTCTACTCCCCGGAAGGCCGGGACTGTTCTTGGCGCCCCGTTCGTCGGCTTCTGGATTGCCGAAAAGCTTTTCGGAGTGATATAGGTGACGAACCCGATCTCGCGGACTGGTCGCTGGTGGTGCTTGTCGCGGGCGACTCGCCGGCGGTGGTTACCGAGGAGTACGTATCTGTCGATCAGATACAACGGGTGCGTACGACCCGGGGCGACGTCTACGGGGTCATCCAGCGGATACTCTCTCGCGTCGGACCAGAGCTCGTGGCTCAATCCCTGGCCGAGGGCTACCGGTGGCATCTGCTCCTGTACGGCCAGTGGTTGCCGCTTGTTGATATCGTTTATCGACCCGGGCCGGCGTCCTTAGCCGCAGTTGTTGAGGGCGGCGACAGGATCGGGTTACCTGCGGCTGGTGTTGTCGTTCGCGGACCTCGCGAGGATCATATCTCTTATTTGAAAGTACAGGAGTTTTCCTTGCGAGACGCCTGCCGATGCGATTAACGCATCTTTATCGCCGCGGCGATGGCGGCGACATTGTTTTGTGCCGGAATCCGCGGGACGGCCTGTTTTATGTGCCGGCTTGGCGGGACGGTAAGATCCTTGGTTTTATTCTTTTTCGACCCGAGGCCCACGAGCCCGGACGAGTTCGCGAGGCACCCAGAGGCGAGGTACAGATAGGTGACCCGCCGCCGGCTCGCTATTTAGGAGAATTTTAAGTGAAAGTTAGCGAAGCGAAGACGTGGCCAATTGATTGTCGCGGCGAGGATTTGACTCCGCCGATAAGAGACGCCGTGCAGGCCTGGCTGAAGGAGCAAGAATGATGCAATGTCCAAAATGCGGTAGTGCAAGGCTGGAGGAGGCTTCGGCTCAGGAGGGTTGGGTATGCCGGGCTTGTGATCATCGGTGGGGCGAGGGCGATGAGCCGTGTTGGTGCGGCAGCGGGCGTTTGTACCGCGACTGCCACCTCGGCTGTGACTTGGAGGAGTTTAAAAAGCAGGCCCTCACGATTCGTTTCTCTGCCGCCGGCGGTGTAAATCAGGTCGTACGGTTGCGGCGGCAATTTGCCCGCCTTCGACCCGAGGATGTTGCGCAGCGACTTAATAGCGGAGAGTTTCAGACATCGCTGCAGCTGGGCTTTGGCACCGTTGATGTCGCCGCCACTGGCGTGTGTGTCGCCGACGTGATCGAGGTTGATAACGAACTGGAGTACAGCGATTTTGAGGTCGATTATGACAAAGGAAGCCGTGGTTAATCGCAACGTTACCGGGGAAGGCCGCAGCAGAGGTCTCCTCGGCTTCGCCCACGCCGTGCGGGCCGATAGACGAGGCCCCAACACGTTGATCCTCTCGCGTCTGGATGCTCCGGTTGATATCTTCAACGGGAATCGCCGGATTCGCTGTCGGTGGCGGTTGGAATATCGTTGGCACGCTTCCGAAGATAGCGATCTTACCGAAGTGAGGGGCTCTGAGTTTCAATACTATCTCCCCCGGGAGTTGCCGCCGGATATCCGCGACGGTCGTAAGTCGTTGTTTGAATTCTTTCAGCTGTTTTGAGGAGGCATCATGCAGGTAATGGAGCGATATAAGGAGGAGCTCCGGGCCAAGTACCCCGATGGCCTGCCGGCGGACGAGGAGACCGTGCTGGGGGATCTCGTAAATCAGATCGAGTTCGCGACGCTCGCGAAGCGGCACTGCCGCAAGTATCTCTGCTATCGTACCCCTGACATGGGTAAGGGCACCTTCGTGACCACGCAGGAGCCTTACTCGCGAGAGCAGGCGGAGGCGCTGCGTAAGAGATACCCCGACATTGAGATTCTCAATGAGACCTACAAGACGGGGCTGTGAGTTACCACTGAAAGGAACCCTCATGACCAATTACGACTTACCCAGCATTCCGCCGTTCATGTTCATCGAAGCCGACAAAGAGATCGGCAACTTCCGCGTCCTGGCCTTCGGGGCCTACAACGCCATGGGTCTGATCGGCACCGAGGGCGCCGGCGTGGTCATCTGCCAGCAGTCGCCGCCCTCGGTGGTCAGTATTCTGACCATCGCCTACAACGCCCCCAAGCGGCTCGAGGTCTTCAACTCTATTGAGACCGAGGAGGATCTGCGGCGGATCATTCACGAGGAGGGCTGGCAGACGCGGTTTGATCCCTTCACGAAGCCGAAGCGGAGAACCCGGCCCAATGGGCATTCGCTGCGGGCCTGTTACGGTCGGATCACGAGCACCGCGGAGAACAAGGCGGAGTTTTTGTACGATGCCCGCTTGTTGCTGCAGCGATTGGATCGCAAGCTGAAAGCCTTCGGCCTCCGGGGCAAGGTGTCAGTTAACCCCGGCGGCCCCGCAGTATCAGGCGAAGCCCTCGGCTACTGGAGCTATCGGGGCGGCAAGCGGCGGCTCATGGTGGAGGTCTCTCAGAGTTGTATTTCTTATGGAGATCGCGATGATCGCGTTTTCGTAATGTACCGCCTGGAGGAGGTTGAGGAGGGCCGAGGCACCCGGTACGGCCAGAATTTCTTCGTCACCGCTAAGCTGACCGACGCCGCCGTGCTCCGCGCCGTTGAGGGCCTGATCTCAAAGATGGAGGTGCCGGCATGAGGAATTTCCGACTCATCCCTACCCTACACGCCATTGGGGCCGCCTCATTGCACGCTTGCCCAAATCACTCCGCTGTGGCCGACGTCTACTGCCAGCTGAGCGGCAGGGCGCGGCTGGATATCTCTGAAATACCCGCGATGCATCAGCAGTACTCCGCGATGCTGCTGTCGCAGGTGCCGGAGCTGGAAACCTTGATGCTGGATATCGAGCTTCAGGATATCTTCATCGCGGGCCTCACCGATGAGTGGGCCGCCCGGGCCGGGCGTTTGGCGACGATACCGGCTGAGGTCTTGTCGCAGGTGCAGGGAGCCATGAGGTGGATCGATCGGGTCGATCACGATATTGGCGAGTTCGTGATTATCGCTAATGAGGCCGCGTGGAGACGTCTCGGGGATTTTCGGTTCATGGTCGACGTTGCCGATGATTCCGGTGAATCCTCGTGGACATTCCAAGACATGCGGGAGGCGGCACGTTTGTTCTGCGAGGTTCGTGAGCAGCTGAAGAAGCCGATCGAGGACCGCTACGAGTGGACCCGACGCTTTAACGGCCGGAACGGTTACGTGACCGGCGTGGAGATGTCCGCGACGGAGCATTTGGGCAAGATGCTGGCCCCGAGGGAGGCAGCAAATGCGTAAGGCAGCTATTGGCAGCATTGTACTCCTGGCGATTCTGACGACTGCGTAACTGCGATAGAGTCATTTGTACGGCGGGGCAAAATAACTACGAAGGGGGTAAAAATGTCACGAATGGGCTCTTTGGTAAGTATTATTGTGGTGATGGCGGTCCTCATAATTAGCGCTATCAGTGTGCGACAAGCCGAGACTTTGCCGGAACCGAGCTCTAGGATGGTGGCGATAATGTGGGGGGAAGAAGGTAGGAAGAAGATGGTGCGGAAGCCTTCCGTACGGGAGGTGGTTTACGACGGTATTAAGAAGAAGCAGGAACAGTTGAAGTCTTTCTTCGAAGCGATTCGGGAGGTGGAGAGTGGTGGCGATTTATACGCCGTAGGCGATGATGGTAAATCTCACGGCCCCTATCAGATCAGTAAGGCTTATTTTGCCGACGCCGTGCGGCAGCTGCGACGGGAGGGCTGGTTGGCGCCGCAGAAGCCGTGGCCTGTTGCTGTTTATAACGTCAATACGAGCGAGGAATTAATGCTGGCTTATTGGCGACGTTATGCGAACGATGATCTGCGGAGCCTTAACTACGAGCGTCTATACCGGATACATAACGGAGGTCCCCGGGGCCACTTGAAGCAGTCTTCGCTTCCGGCGTGGCGAAGGGTTCAGGCGGCCCTCAGGGCCAGGGGAGTTGACGATGCCGGATTATCTGGTGGTCTCTGAAAGTTTGAGGTGCGATTGTTGTCGGCAGGATCCCGTGATGCAACTCTGCGGTTTCTGGCTCTGCCGCAGACATCTGGAGATGGCCCAGCGTGTCGGGGCCTATCACTTAATGGCGGTTTATCAAGGACTTTACCCAGGGAGATAAGATGACGGAGTTAAATTTGGCGCAACTGCTGGTGGATAGTTATCCCGGCGGGTTTGAGCTTGTGAATGAGGGCGACACCAAGGATTTTGAAACCTTGCGACGGGTGACCAACGAGCGGGAAAGCGGGAGCGGTCTCGGGGATACCCTGTTCGTATTCCTTGTGCGGGAACTGGCTGATGTCACCATGGGCGAGCCCGAGCCCCTGGAGGCCTGCATCAGGGCCTTGGAGTCCGCTTCTCGGGAGGTTGATGCGGTCCTCGCGGGATTCACTACGGCGATGGCCAAGCAGTTGGCCGAGGAAGGCAAATTATGACCACGTTCACCGATGAGCCCGAGGGGCGGTTGCATCTGGTCCCCGCGGACATGGAGCATCTCGACACCTACGACCTCAGTCGCTGGCCCGCGGAGTTCTTCCAGCAGCTGCGGGAGCAGAGCGATCCCACCATTGGGGAGACTATCGGCCGGGGCGGGCGCATTCGGGAACTGACCGAAGATTTACGTCGCAACTGTCTGCAGTTTTCCTGGCTCTGGTGTTGGGCCATAGCGAAACCCGGCGAAGTGATGCGGACCTACTTTGAGGAGAACCGGTACGAGTACGAGAAGGTCGCCGTGTTCGACGCCGAGACTGCCAAGCTGAGTACCAACTTCGGTCGTTGTCCGGTCTGGTTTAATCACCACATCGGGAGCGTTTGTCCCGTCTGCGGGCTGAAAGATTAATTGGGAGAGTCGTGGCTATGGAATTAACGAAAGCGGAGCTGCGACACGTGATACACGTGCTGACCAAGGCACCCCTGATGGATGTGCTTAACGCCGTTGCCGCTGCGATGCCGGACCAGGTGGAGCGGGTCCGAGATATGGCTTCGTGGCTGCGGATACCTCGGAATGATCCAAGGAGTCCTCATGTTCCGGAGGGGCAGATTGAGGCGGTTGATTTGCACCTCGAGCGGTTGCGGGATCTCGAGGCCGCCTTGACGGATCCCGGGGTCGGCCCCGCGGTGCTTTTCGCCCTGCATCGTCGGCGAGGAGTGTATTTGAAGACGGATATGGGCCTTGTTTACATCCCGCAGAATCGGGTGTATAAGGTACCGCACCCTGACGGTGCCGATTTCGATGAAGTCAACTGCTACATTTGGCAGAAGAAGTTAAGGATCGAGTGGGTTCCGTGGTCGGAGTTGTCGGGGCCGTCATGTCACGAGCTTTCGAGGGCCGAGGCGTGTGATGAGGATCAGGATTTTATTGTCGCCTTGGGTAACGCGGGCGTTGTTTAAGGAGGTTGCGATGGCAAGGAAGCCGAATCTTAACAGTTGGCCACGGGCCATTGTGTTGTATCTGTGGTACATCGCGAGGCACAAGTGGTTTGTTTTTCTGGAATGCTGTCGTCTCGGAATCCCGTGGCGGGGCCTGACGCATGACTTGAGTAAGCTGCGGCCCTCGGAGTTCTGGGCCTACTGCCGGTGGTTTTACCGCGGCTCCGATAACGGGGCGGCGTTTAATGTCGCGTGGCTTCTTCATCAGCGCCGTAATCCACATCATTGGCAGTATTGGATGCTGCTGAATGACGAGCCCGATAAACGGTGGGTACTTCACGGCCCCCGCGGTGACCTGCCTCCCTTCAGAATAGCTGATAACTCCGGTACCGTCCTTGACGTCGCGGAGCCCGAGTTCGATCCCGGTCCCAGTAATGCGGGGCAGGCGGAGTGGGAACACGCTATGCGGATTGTAAGGCAGCTTAACCGGGGCGCCTCGGCGTTGTTGCCGATGCCCCGCAGGTACGTGCTGGAGATGGTGGCTGATTGGGTTGGCGCGGGTCGGGCGATTACCGGTAAGCGTGACGCGGCGGGCTGGTATGCGGCACATCGGGAGCACATTCATCTGCATCCCGAGACTCGACGGCTGGTTGAAATGCTCCTGAAGGAGGTGGGCTGATGGGGAGACGAAGGCCTAAGATGCAGGCCGCGGAGCTGGCCTATGCGATGTGTGTTTTTGTCCCCGACGTCCGACGCGTGCATCTCACGACTGGGCTTGACGGTCTCACCCTCTGCGGTCTTACGATGGACGCCGTCACCGCCGTCTTGCTGCCTACGCAGCGGGTCTTTAGGGGTCGAGCCCTTCACGTCCTGCTGCGGTTCGGCGAGGTACGAGTCGGGTCGCGTAAGCTACGAGCCGCCGCTGTCTGTCAACGGTGCCGGCAGAGACTGGCTCATCTGGTGACAACGTCGCAGGGTGATCGGTCCGAAGAGATCTGGGAGTGGCTCGAACGCCGCCTCCCGTTTGAGGAAGTCTGATGAAAGCTATCGAACTCTTCTGTGGCATCGGGATATCAGCCCTGGGACTGACTGAGGCTGACTTGGTTGCGGCTTACGACTGTGATGCCGCTTTTGTGGCCGCCTTTAATGGTCAGCGCATCCTGCCCCCGGTGGCGAGGGTGTCGCGTCTTAGCGAAGACTCCGAGCCTCCTCCGCCTTGTGATGTGCTCTGCGGCGGCCCGGTTTGTAAGGCGTTCAGCCCCGGAGCTACGTTGTTTGGTACCAGCGGTCAGTCGGATGACCGCAACACCTTCCCTATTTTCCTTGCCGCGGTCCGTCACGGTCGGCCACGGAGTTTTCTGATCGAAAACTCCTTCGGCTTGCAGCGGTTCAAAGGCTATCTCGAAGAGCTCCTGACAACCCTTGTTAGCTATGGTTATAAGGTGAGTCATGGGGAAGTGGACTGTTATGATTACGGCGTTCCGCAGCACCGCAGGCGGGTTGTCATCCTGGGTCATCGCAGCAAGACGCCCCGCTTGGCGGAGCCCACCAGGAGGCCCGGCGATCCCGCAGTTCTCGGTGACTGTCTCGGGACTGCGCCGGCCGGCGATCCTTGGCCTTTACTGTTGCCGATGTCAGCGGCGGCCCTGAACTATTATCTTCGGGATCCGCGTCACATCCGCAAGCACCCGCCGTTGACGGCGGATAAGGCGGCATCAACAGTTGTCTCCGTATATCGTAAAGGCGTGCCTTACGGCGTGGTGCACCACGAAGGGAAGTATTGGCTCTGCGGACCGCGACTTGCGGCTCGCTTGCAGGGCGTTCCCGACGCGTATGATTTATCGTTGCTTAGTAAAACACGGGCCTTGGAGGCGATCGGTAACGGTTTTCCTCCTCAGGCCTCGGCAGCAATGGCCCAAAAATTATTTTAGGCCATTGCTCGGATTTTTATTTGCCCCTTCTTGATATCGTCGTTAAAGTGCTGCTGGATCAGGAGACCGAGCAGTGCTCATTTCTTCTTGTACCGATAGTAATTCACCGAGAGTTGTACCGACCCAGACATCGCTGGGCCGGCGTTTAGGCCGTGAATTTTGAGGGAGTAACATCGATGAGCAAGAAAAATAGTGTAGTTTTGAATGAGAAGGCCGTGGTAGAGGTTATGGATACCGCGGTGCAGATCGACATGGACGACGTGATCAATGTTCAGATCGCAGATTACGAGCAGCTGTTGCAGGCTCGTGAGATCGACCTGTCGGGGGAGCAGAAAACTGTCGATCGTCAAATCTCGGAGACCGCGGCGGCGATCCAGGAGCGGGTTACGACGGACTGCGAGGCGGCGTTGAGCACGAAGGCGGATAAGGTGTTTCTGGGGCTGCGGGCCGTCTACCCCCGAGTCGTTGTCACTATCTCGGGTCGTTTGACTGGCGATACAGATGATCTGCAGGTGACTGGCACGATGCAGTTCGCCTGCTACGAGGGCGCCAAGGAGCAGACGGCGTCGCAGATTATCAATATCCCGAACCAACGGGTTTCCGTTTCCTCGTCGCTGAAGACCTTATTGCGAAAGCAGGAGTCGCAGCAGGAACTGGCCCAGAGCATCCGGCAGCGACGGGCCGACGTTCGGGTCGACATCACCCGCCTGCCGATGGCGGAGAGACAACTGCGGGCCGAGCTGAGCCGTTTGCGGCTGCGTAACAGCGACGGCGGCAAGCTGGTGCTGGAGACGATGCGCAAGGCTCAGTTGCGAGGTTTGCCGACGCTGCAGAAGTTACTGGCATAGGTCTGTAGATTGACGAGGGGCGGCAAGCGTCGCTCCTCGTTTTATTCTTCCCAGGAGTTTGTGTCATGGATGACTTATTCGGAGCTTTACCGCCTTGGCTGTTGGTGGTCGGGGCCGGCGGCTTGGGAGTTTACTGGAACAGTTTGAAGGGTTTCTTTACGAGGCTTGTACAGTTCGTTATCTGCGAGGCCCATTTAACGGATATGCCGGCGGCGGCGTTTATTGGTTGGGCGGAGCAGAACTGTTGGCGGACCGGGGGCGGTACTAGAGATTATATTGCTTGGTATCAATTTGTGATCAAACCGGCTTCTTTCAGGTACATCTTGTACCGGCGGCTCGGGGAGGTAGAGACCCTTTACTGGAGGCGTGGGCTGCCTATTCTTGTGGGTCGAAAGGCGCAGCAGAAGACTGAGGGGGATCTCAGTTCTTCGGCCATTTCGGTCCGGTATTTGCGGGGCACACTTAACATAGAACGTGTTTTATCTGCGTCTCTACGGCCCTTAAACGAGGATCTAGGAAATTATGCCTGTAAACGTCATGTCGTACACCGAATTATAGGTAAAAGGGGGAATAAGGAGGTGTCGTCGGTAGCGATTTCCTCTGGGTCTCGGACCGTGATTGTGGACCCCGTGGATCGACGTCGATTTATTCCGATAGGTTATTCTTATTCCGAGCTCGGTTCCGATATTAATTCTTCTTCAATCTCTGTTCTTGCATTATCAAACGAGCAGCAGGAGGTGTTTGAGGAGCTGCGACGTTGGAAGGATAGTCGTGAGTGGTTTCAAGAAAGGGGTGTACCATGGCGGCGGGGCTATGTTCTTTATGGCCCTCCGGGCGGCGGTAAAACCAGCTTTGTACGAGCCTCCGCCGCAGACCTAGACCTCCCGGTGTATGTTTACATGCTTTCCAGCCTATGTAACGAGGAGCTGGTTGATGCCTGGGAGCGGATGTTATGTGACACTCCCTGCATCGCATTGTTTGAGGACCTCGACACCGTATTCGAGGGTCGAAGATGTATAGTTCCCGAGGACCATACCAAGTCTAATCTTACCTTTGATACCTTGCTTAATTGCATCGATGGTGTGGAACGAGCCAATGGCTTGATTACCTTTATCAGCACCAATCGAGTGGAGACTCTTGATCCAGCCATTGGGCGACCCGACGCTGCCGGTAATAGCAGCCGACCGGGTCGTGTGGATCGCCTGGTGCGCTGTGATTATCTCGACGAGGCCGGGCGTTGGAAGTTGGCTCGGCGCATCATGGCCGGCCTAGGGGAGGATGCCGTAGCTGAAATGGTTGCATCGCATGAGCAGGTTACACCTAGTGCTTTTGTCAATTACTGCGTTGAGCAGGCTATGAAATTTTTCTGGGACGACCAGTTGGAGACGTCGGATGGAGAAACTATTTTGCGTCGTCGACGACAACAAAGCGATGATCATGACGATGGACGAGGCCCTGTCGATACCGTCCCCGATCATCTTCGAGGAACTCCCGCAACCTCTCGAGGAGGGAAAGCCGGGTCATCAGCTGTCGAGGGATCAGCAGAATCTTAACTGGGCCAGGCTGCGGGAGCTGGCCTCCTCAATTTACGATCGCGGCTTGCCGCCCGGCGTGACCCGTTGTGCGGATCACCGGTACAGCTCGCCGTCGCACATAGCCCGTCGCGGCTCGGTGTACCAAGCCGAGGATTCCGTCGAGAGCCTCGTGGCGGCCATTGAGTGGGCCTCCCGGGAGCGGGTTTATCTGAAGCGGGGGTTCAGATATCGCGGCGTCCCGAGTCAGTATCATGTCATTGAGGGCGGTGTCAACCTGACGAGACAGGCCGTTGCCGGCGGCGGTGTTATACCCTTGGCCGGTAATCGGGTCATTGTACAAAAGCCGGATTTGGTGGTGGAGTCTCGCACCGCGACAGGCTTCAAGCGGAGTGTTGCCGTCATCAAGGCCGCGAAGGGTCGGAGAGATCGGGCCGGGATCGAGGAGCAGATCGTACAGACCAAATTTAAGACTCTGCAGGGGCTGGAGAGTCTACTAAGCCTCGCCTTGCCGGGTGGGGGTTGTCACCTCTCCGGCCTCGATGACATAGAGCACTTCTTCACGGTTCGCCGGTGCCTCACGTCGACGGCCCTGCGACGAATGCGGGGCGACAGTTATACGGCCCGAGAGGTCCGAGGCCACCTCAGGCACCTACGAGAGCTGGCCGCTGAGGCATCAGCTTGGGATCCCTCTTTCAAAGCCTTACTTAAGTCTATAGGCAAGCTGCAACGCACGTTGCCCCGAGAAAGGAAGGCCGATGCTAACTAAGAAGCTTGTTACCTACCTATGTCGTAATGCAGGCGAGGCGGACTATTATCTCACGCAGGACCTGGAGCAGGTCCTCGTCGCGGAGTTCGTGGAAACTCTTGGCCCGTTCGAGTCTCCGCGAGATATGCGAGACGCCGCCCTCGACTTGTTGGCCGCTCGGGGCGGGGAAACTCACCCGAGATGGTTGACCCGTTATGGGGTGCGAGACACTATATTTTGCAGAGGCGACTTGAGAGTCCGTGACCTGCCTCACATCGTTCCCAAGGATCAACGAGATGCCGCGATGCAGGAGATCTTTGCTTACACCGCCACGGAGCCGGTACAGGTGCCGGGGTGGGGTTTTGCTACGTATTTCGGGATCCCTCACGGGGATGAGATTCTTGGTCACAACTCTCTTCGGGAGTCCCTGCCGCTTCGGGAGGGGCGTGTTTTGCGGCAGGGTTCGAGAGTTTACGGCCCCACGATTTTTTATGACCCCGAGTTGTGCAGAAAACTGACGCAGCAGTTGCTGCGAGACTCCGGACGGCGCGTAGGGGATGTGCGGGTGAAGTTCTTCTGCGAGTTGCGATCTCTTCGACAGGTATGCCGTACGAGCTTGGAGCGGTCTCTCGAAGCCATCGGCGGTGCTGCTTTCCGGGAGGTGCGTTTACGGGGCGGGGCTCGCGGCAATTCCGGTCTTGTTCGCTGTTTTTGTGATACAGCTTCGTTGATGTGGGGCGTTCCAAGGATCAGAAAGCAGTTTCGCGGTTTCTTCGTTTCCGGGCATCGAAAATATGCGGAGCAGCTTTTGCGGCAGCTTAAGACGACGGGCAAGGTGCTCGGGTTGACGCCGCAGGAGCTGAAGGATCTGCGTATCGCGCTGCGGCGATTCGTAACGGCGTAGGTAGGATTGAGGAGCCCTGGATGGCGGGAGGTCAAAAAGTTCGAGTGCTGCGGGCCGAGGCGGCAAAGTTGCGGGGCGATGTTTTATTTCGCAGTCCCCGGCATGCTCAGGAGGTATTAATCCGCATTCTGCGGAGTCGGTGGTGGCGGCTGCGGTATCCGGCCCTTGCTTTCGTAGAGGTACGGTGGGGGCGGGACTCAGGAGTCAGGGCTTCTGGGGACGGCGATCCGCCCCGGTTGGTTCTCGGCCGTTCCCAGCGGCGACTGAAGCTGTTACTGCACGAGACAGCGCACCTTATTTCCCAGGTGAGGGGTTTGGAGGAGCCCGAGCATGGACCACGGTTTGCGGCGATTTATTTACAGCTGGTGCGGAGGTTTATCGGGATCGAGGCGTATCGGGAGTTGAGACGCAGGTTCCGGTACTATAGTGTTTCGATAGCGAGGTTTGGTCGATAACGAGAGGATCCATGGATGGCAGGAGGTACGATGGCACATTTGGATAGCATGGAAATCGCGGAAAGCGTCAAGAGAAGCCGGGCTTACTGGGCCGAGCGGGTCACCTGTTCCTGCCTTCGGTGCGGCCGGACTATCACGGTGAGGCGGGGGGAGCGGTATTGCGGCCGGTGCCGACGACGGCTTTCGAGCGTTTTTGTTAAACCCGTTCTTGCCGTTTCTTTCGGTGACATGTCTTAAAACATCTTAGTCTTGTCGCCCCCCTCGCGGGGGCGTGGATTGAAACAGGACCTTGGCTGTGAGCATCCTAGTTACGAGGAGCTTTACCAAGAGGGCGGCGCGTATCGCTGCGAAATCTGTAACAAGCTGTTGCGGGCTCGGGACGACTAAGGAGACGAGGATGGGCGAGCGGAGGAGGATGTTGGGGGTGTTTTTCCCCGGAGAGAGGACGAACGAAGCTGAGGCGGCGGCCTTCAAATCTGCCGCTTTGTTACTGGAACGGCTCGGCGCGGGGCTCATAAACTGTGCGCCTCTGTCGCCGCAGGATGCCCCCGACGAGGCTATGAGGGCAGATATTCTTAAGTTACCCTCCTTGGTCGGTGCGTCGTATAAAAACGCCATCCTCGTTACCTACGAGGAGGCCCACAATCTACCGGCCTATCAACGGTGGGTTAACGCCGACGTCGAGGTGATCACATGGTCTGTGGATTCTCCCCTGGAGATGAGTAGTATCGGCGCTCGGACCGAGCAGGAATCGCTTCTGACCCCTCGGGAGTTGGCGGCGGTTCGAGGCGGGGATGTGAAGCTGCTGACGTATCAGCTGATATCGTTACGGAGCAGTTGGGTGGACCGGCACGAAAAGATTGTGCAGGGTATTATAGACCGGGGAGGATCTTATATGGACCTGCTCGATATCCTGGGCTTGCCGCCCGATGCGGAAGAGGCGGCGTGGGCTATCTGGACAACCTACGGGGGCGGGCGATGCCCTCAGAAACGACATCGAAAAGGAGATAGCGCATGAGTGTATCGGATCATGACGACCCGATAATGGTTGACGACGAGGACGAGGACTTGGATCTTGACTTTTGCGACGACGAGGAGGACGTCGATTTGGCGTTTGTCGACGATGATGATGACGACCTCGACGACCTCGAGGATTTCGAGGACTTAGACGATTACGAGGATTAAAGGCATCAAGTGCCGGGAAGTAGGAAATGGAAATACTTGTCTTTGGGCGTCCCCTGTGCGAGGCCTGTCAAGCGGCTCGAGAACAACTGTCGACGGTTGGTGTGCCCTTTATGTATCATGACGCAGAACAGGCCGACGGTATGGCGCTTGCGGCGTTTTATGATTGCGGTCCCCTCGTGCCGGTGATAGTAATACTCGATGACGACGGCCGAGTATTATATCAGCGGGTAGGTCCCGTTGATGTGGCCGGCGTAAAGGAGATCTGCGATGCAGAAAAACGACGCAAGGGAGTTGTTAAAGACGATGATATTCTCGGCGCCTCTGTCGCCGGAGGTTCTTGATTTTTCCGACTCCGAGGTATCGACATTTCTTGGCCGCATCCGTGAGCAGGGTTTAGACACCCGGTTGTTGTTGGGCAGTTGCATGTTGCGTCGGGGGGAGGAGCGGTGGACGCACCTTTCTTCTTTGACCCTGGTGCTGTCCCTGCAGGAGGTTGTTACGCTTGCCGGACTTAACCGAGCCGTTGAAGAGTGCAGGCGGCTTGTAATTGCTTCTCTGTTACGACATCCCCCGGGGCCGGAGACCGGCGGCGTAACCGTCCTTAGCGGCGCCGCCGGCGGCGTATTTCACGACCGGGCCGCAACCGAGGTTGTCGAGAGTCTTGTGGGGGAGTCCCGGGCGAGGGCTGCGAAGGGGGCTGGGATGATTACGCATTGGCGCATCTACAGGCTGACCGCTCGGGGTTTGGATTTTCAGGCCGTGCGTGTCTGCGAGGCACACGAGGAGAAGGATATTTCACGGGTTTATCAGACATTTTTGAGGGAAACTGATGGCTAGATCTCGAGTAGTATCAGAGACTCGGTGGCGGAGGCTCGTCCAGGCGATGCAGGTTTTTTTACAACTAGAGGCCTCGGCCTGCCCCGAGGGGCAGGAGCAGCTATCGTTATTGTCGCAGGACAAAGCGGGCGTGGCTGTCGATGATCTGCGGGAACTTTGTGCTGCCTACCGAACCCTCTCGCTGCCCCCGGAGTCCCCAGGGGAGTCCGTCGGCATCATGCCTATCTCGGCGCCGCCTCGCGACGTGCGACGACTGCGAGGACAGAACGAAGCGATTTACAAACGGCTACAGCAGGGGCCGGCTCGTTTGTCGGAGCTGGCAAACATTGCGAGAAAGTACACGAGTAGAATCTCGGATATTCGAGCCTGGTTATTACATTACAGGCCGACGGAACGGATCGTTTGCCGGCCGCAGCCGGATCACGACAATCTTTATCTTTTATCTGGAGAGCACGATGTCCAAGGACTCCGTACTATTTGATCCCTCCTCGGCCTCGGCCGTCTTTGTTTTTCTGCAGGACGAGACCAGTTTGTGGGACCTGCAGATGCGGCGAGAGATGGGTCGATGTTATGGTCGATACGTTTACGACCGCGGCCGGGTTGTTCAAGGCCCTCAGGGAGAGGGTTGTTGCCGATGTCATTTTGCGGGTACCATCGCGGAGCGACCCCTGAACGAGGCTGATCGACAACGGTTGCACGATGAGGACGAAGATACACCCGCGGTGCGGCAGATTGAGGTACGGATCTTGGATGCTGCGCCGCTCATAACTCCCGGACAGTTGCCGAGCGGTGAAACCGGTCGCTGGCCGGTCGCGGGTACAGTCGAAGAGGCAGTGGAGGCGATGGGATGAAGAAGTTGATACTTAAAGAGGTTGCCGTGACAACAGAGATTGTTGATGATATCCCTCATCTTCGGGCCGCGGCTCGGTTGGACAGTGCCGAGAGTCGTCCCTACGATACGGAGCCGGAGCTTGTGACTGTTCAGGTGCAGACAGAAGCCGTGGCTGTTGACGAGGTCTCCGGCAGATCAAGGATTAACTATATGGTATGTCTCGACCGGCTAGATGTGTTGACGTCGGCGTTGCAAAAGATGGGTGTGAGTCGAGCCGAGGTGTTTCGAAAAGTGGGAGAGGCCAGGGAGGCGTTTAATGCCGGAACAGGAAAGGTGTGAGACGGAGCAGGGGGAGCCGAAGCATCCGGAGTTGTCGGAGGAGCAGCAAGCTGCGTTATCCGCTGTGTTGCAGTGGCTTGCGGGGGGTAAAACTAAAGAACTTACTCTCGGGGGCTTTGCCGGCAGCGGCAAAACAACTCTTATTCGTACCCTGCTGACGGAGCACGCTCAGGAGATACGGGACGCGACCGGCGGGGATATAGCTGTCGCCGCCTTCACCGGCAAGGCTTGCAGCGTGTTGCGGTCCAAGGGTCTGGTTGAAGCTCAAACCTTGCACTCCCTGCTCTATGAGCCGCGGAAAGAGGCGAAGGGTCGGGTTCGGTTTGAGCCCAAGCCGACTTTGATGGGCGTGAAGTTTCTTGTGGTTGACGAGGCGTCCATGATCTCGAAGGAGTTGTATGCCGACATCGGACGACATCGAATTCATGTCTTGTGGGTCGGTGACATGGGGCAGTTGGAGCCTATTGGTGAGAACCCTCGACTGATGGCTGATCCGCAGGTCCGGTTGGTCAAGATTCATCGGCAGGCTGAGAAATCCGCTATCATTCAATTCAGCTTCGGAATGCGAAGTGGTTTCGCCCCCGCCGCCTTCAGGACCCCTAATCCAGAGGAGGCTCGTCTCGGGGATTGGCACGCTTTTGTGGCCGCCGTTAAGGAGGGTTACCAGGGTCTTTGCGGTTGGAATAAAACAAGGCACTTGGTGAATAACATGATTCGGGAGCATCTGGATTTCCGGGGCGTGGTGGCTCCGGGAGAGCGGGTGATCTGTCTTCGGAATAATCGGCAACTCGGTGTCTGGAACGGCTTGATTGGTGAGGTTTGCCGTGTCCACGATGCCGATGACGACGCCGTCATTGTCGATATTCAGGAGGAGGGCACCGGGGAAATCCACGAAGGAGTGGAGATGGACACACGTCAATTCGGGGCCGATAAGAGCGATGCGTGGCCGCCGCCGACGCAGGAGCGGACCTACTGGGATTATGGTTACGTCATCACGACGCATAAGTCTCAGGGGTCCGAATTTGATCGTGTCGCAGTTTTTGAGGAGCTCGCGAGTTCGTGGGATGCTCGCCGCTGGCGGTATACGGCGGCAACGCGGGCAGTAGAACGTTTGTTGTATTGTTGGTAGTGATTGGAGAGCTAAGTGCAGTTGCCGTAAGGACTTTGCTTTCCGCCCTGGCTTGGGCTATCATTACCTGTGGCAACTCCCGGTTGTTGGGGGACATCGGGCTGAGTTGCTCCGGAGGGGCGGCTCTTTAGAGGAGGTTTAAGCAGCTTTCGTAATAAGTAGAACTAAATGGAAATAAGGACTTGACAAATGACTAAACACCGGCGTATAATCAGAGTATCCTTGGAGGAGTTCGAGTTGGACGACGGTTCGATCTTCCCGATCGTTCCTCCGCTTGAGCAGGAGATGACGCCTGATGAGTTCCAAAAGCACTACGACTACGCTGTTGCGGTTGCGAGAGGCTGCCGATCGGCTAGGGGTGACGACGCGGACCCTCCAGTCAATGGACAGGCAAGGTAGGATACGTTGCGTTCGTACCGAGGGCGGGCGTCGTCGGGTGCCGCTTGCCGAGGTGGAGAGGCTGCTCGGCGTGGCACAGCGGCATGTCCTGTTGGTATATGCGAGATGCTCGACGCATAAGCAGCAGGAGAACCTGGAACGACAGGTTGGGCGGCTGCTAGAGCATGCAAACACCACAGGTCTGCAGGTTGAGCTTTACAAGGACATCGGTAGCGGGTTAAACGAGAACCGTAAGCAGTTCAAGCGGCTGATGGCTCGTTTACCTGCTGGCGACGTGGCTCGAGTTCTCGTGGAATACAAGGATCGCCTCAGTCGTTATGGTTTCGGCACCTTTGTGGCGTATTGCGAGAGCTTAGGTGTTTCTGTTGAAGTATTACATGATTCAGAACCGAAGGAGTTTGAGCAGGAGTTTGCAGAGGACATCGTAGCGTTGATTGCCTCATATTCTGCTCGACTGTACGGTCGGCGAGGCGGAAAAGCTAAAAAGTGATGAACCTTTCTCATAAGATCAACCTCGATGTAACGAGCAGCCAGGCCACCTTTCTATCGAAGGCCTGCGGCGTTGCCCGCTATACGTGGAATTGGGCGGTGGCCGAGTGTCAGAAAAGTTACAAAGAGACTGGCAAGCGACCTGGCTTGGGTGAGCTGAAGAAAAGGTGGAATCAAGAGAAGCCGGAGTGGGTTTATGAGTCGCCGAAAGACGCCAATCAGCAACCGTTCTCGCAATTGCAGAAGGCGTTTAGTTCTGCCTTCAGCCGGTTGAAAAGAGGTAAACCAGCTGGTTTCCCGCGGTTCCACAAGAAGGGCGGCAGAGATTCGTTCTACCTCAGTAATGACAAGATCGAGATTCGAGGGCGGCGGGTTAGGATACCGCTAATCGGCTGGGTACGGATGAGGGAAGCTTTACGGTTTGAGGGCAAGCTTCTTTCAGCTACGGTAAGTAACGCTGCCGGTAAGTGGTTTATCTCGTTCTCGGTCGAGGGTGATTTTAGGCGGGGCGTAGCTCCAGCACAGGTGATCGGCGTTGATCTTGGCTGCAAGGATGCGGCGGTGCTATCAACTGGCGAGAAGTTATCTGGCCCGAAACCGCTGCGTAAGAAGCTGAAGCGATTACAGCGACTGTCAAAGGTGGTTTCAAGAAGGCGGATAGGCTCTAAACGACGAGAGCTGGCTAAGCAGGCCGTTGCGAAGTTGCATTGGCGGATAGCCAACATTCGTAGGGACTTCCAGCATAAATTGACTTCCAAGCTTTGCCGCGAAAACCAAGCGGTATGTTTGGAAGACTTAAATGTGGCTGGCATGACCAAAAACCGTAGGCTGAGTAAGGCTGTTGTTGATATTGGCTTTGCCGAGATACGGCGTCAGGTTGAATACAAGAGTAAGCTGTATGGTGGTCTGGTTATGCTGGCCGATCGCTTCTTCCCTTCGTCGAAGACCTGTAGCAACTGTGGTTGTGTCAAAGAGGTTCTACGTCTCTCGGAACGCGTGTTCCGCTGTGATGATTGCGGCTTTGAACTGGATCGCGATATCAATGCCGCTTTAAACTTACGTACCCTCGGCTTGAGGGAAACTAACGCTCGGGGACAGGGCACGCCTGCAAGGTACCTGGTTGAGCCGAGAACTAACGCACGTTTTTCTATGTGCTAGAAAGCAGGACGTATTGTGTTAGTGATCACGAGGAAACCAGGAGAGGTGATTCGGATCGGTTCTGACGTTGTTGTTCGAATCATCAGTGTTTGCGGGGACAAGGTCCGGGTCGGCGTGGAGGCGCCGTCCGACGTGGCCGTGCACCGACAAGAGGTCTTTGAGGAGATCACGAAGACGGGTGATCCGGTGCGGTCCCTAGTGGGTCGCGGCGGGTAACACGTCGGGGTGGGTGAGGCTGAGAAAGGCTTCACCCACCCTTTTTATTTGTACCGTGTTATACTAAAGACAGCGGCGGCGAACAGGAACATTAATTTGTGAGGCTCAGAAATGAATCGACGTTACCGGCCCGGAGACGGTTTTGGCGAAGGCTTTGAGGTAACCCCCGCGGGTTACGTGCATCGGTTCCCAGCCCCTGTTACGAAGGTCGTGGTTAAGAATGCCAGCCCCGGCGGGGTGGGGGTCTACGTAGGCATGAATGAAGTCATCACAGATGCTGACGGTAATTCACCTCCGGAGGGGGCCTTGGGGGTGAGTAAGGAGGCCCACGAGATCTCCTCGATCTCCGCGGCGCAAGCGATAGCGAAAGGCGTATTCGTGGATGCCGGCGAGAATCAGACCTTTCAGATTCAACCCCTTGAGGGCGGCCGTCGGTCCCTCTATTGCTTATGGTTCATCACGGCAGCGGATGAGCCCGCGGCGGGCAGGATTATCGGCGGTGTAATTGGGATATAGGAGCGTGGGATGAGCAGCAATATTCAACACGGCGGCGCCCGGGAGTCTACGTTGCAGCGTGCCCGGGAGGCGATGCTTCGCGGGACTCTCCATACTATCGCGGGTCCTACGAAGTTGACGATCGGAGCGGCGAGTAAGACGTTGCAGGAGCTTGGCGAAGCTGTCGACGCCGGAGCCCTCGGGCTGCGTTTTCACGTCTACGACACCGGCGTTCACTGGAATTACGGTGAAGCCGATGCCACCTCCCCGCCGCTGCCTGTCGACGGTCCACCCCGTTACGGGACCGTTGAACAGCTACTATCCCTGGAACTTATCTCTACCGCCGGTGACATCACGATATGGGTGGAACAGCTCGGCCTCGAGGGGCTGGAGCTGACCGATGCCACCGCCGCGGGACGGGCGGCCCAACTGGCGGTGGATCTGTCGGAGGCTAAAACCGCCGTATCCCCGGCTGTTGAGGGCGATACGATTGTAACAGCGGTGCAAGCCGTTGAGACGCAGGCCCGCAACTCCGTCGCTCTCGCCGCGACTCCCCCGGTGGCTACCGGCGGCGATGCTGCGACGATTGCGGGGCTGATTGAGGTGCAGGCGGCTCGTGCAGCACAGCCTGCGTTTGATGTGCTGGACTCCGCAATGGCGGCCGCACTTGGTGGGACAACTCCAGCGATGTCGATGCCGATGTTCGTTAAGGCTGATCACGATCATGCTCCCATGGAGGTTGACGCTAATACGTTGGCCCTCTACCGTCTGCATGAGTCGTGGGCCGATCTAAGCGGCAACGATTATGATTTGAAGCTTGACCACGATCTGACGATCACGCCCTGGGGAGCGGAGTTTTTCACAGCCGACCGCAGTTATGCCTTGAGTAGTTCAGTGTTCGATTTCTCCGGTGCATCGGGTGTGACAATTGATTTTGCCGGGCGGCATATTGGGTCGGTGTTGGGCATAGAGAGGCCGTTCAGTTG
>Ga0265293_10005456_pt1 | contig 21190 bp, 16 predicted proteins | sample Munlanlewell138R_FD_192505 | JGI IMG/M metagenome (GOLD analysis project Ga0265293, IMG submission 192505) | Leachate microbial communities from a municipal landfill in Southern Ontario, Canada - Leachate well 138R | ecosystem: Engineered > Solid waste > Landfill > Unclassified | place: Canada... | reverse complement strand
CGGCCGCCACGCAAGAAACCATTCACCTTTCCATCCTGGACGGCAACGAAGTCCTGTACATCGACAAGCTGGACAGCCCGCAGCCCGTGCGCGCGTATTCCCATGTCGGAGGCCGGGCGCCCGCATACTGCGTCGCGACCGGCAAGGCCTTGCTCGCCTACGTTCCCAAGGATAGGCTGCCCGCGATGTTTCCCGAGTGGGTCAAGTTCACGCCGCGCACGCTCAGCAATCTCGAAGAGCTGGAGGCGGACCTCAAGAAAACACGCGAACAGGGCTATGCCATCAACCGCGGCGAATGGCGCGACAGCGTGTGCGGCGTCGCCGCGCCCATCTTCAACGCACCGCGCAAGGTCTGCGGCGCCATCGGTATTTCCGGACCCATAGACAGGCTCACCCCGGGCGTCGTCAGAGACTTCGCGCCGGCCGTCATCGATGCCGCGCAAAAGATATCGCGCGCGCTCGGCTTCACCGGCAGCTACGGCTCGTTCTGAACGACAGGCACCCTCTTTCTGCGACACGCGGGCCGACGGCCCTTGCAGCCCGCGCCGCCTATGACGCGCGGCGCGTCAACGCCTGGGGATTGACGATGTTCGCATTCTCTCCGGCCTGGAAGGCCTTGACGTTGCCGAACGCCGCCTTGAAATAAAGCTCGTAGCAATCGCGATCGACAAAACCCATGTGCGGCGAACAAACGACGTTGTCGAAGGCCAGCAAAGGGTGGGACGCGCCGATGACCGGCTCTTCCTCGTAGACGTCGACGGCGGCGTAGCCCGGGCGTCCCTGCCGCAGGGCCTCCTCCAGGGCGCCGCGCGCCACCAGCTCGGCGCGGCTGGCGTTCACGAACAACGCGTCGCGCTTCATGCTCGACAGATCCTCGAGGCCGACGATTCCCCTCGTCGCATCGTTCAAGCGCAGATGAAGCGACACCACGTCGGCTTCGCGAAAGAAAGCGGCTTTGTCCGGCACGGTGTCGTAGCCGTCGGCGGCGGCTTTGTCGATCGAATTCTGCGTGCCGTGCACCAGCACCCTCATGCCGAACGCCGGGCCGATATCGGCCACCTTTTTCCCCAGCCGGCCATAGCCGTAGATGCCCAACACCCTGCCCTCCAGGCATCCGATGCCCAACGACGTCTGCCACCGGCCCGCCCTCAGCCGGCGGTCTTCCAGGCACAGCTTTCTCATCGAGGCAAGAATCAGCGCCCAGGTATGCTCCACCGTGGCCGGCGAATGGCCGGGACCGCCATCGGCCACCGCGATGCCATGCTCGGTGCATGCGTCGACATCGACGTAGCCGCCGGGCCGGCCGATGCAACTGACCAGGCGCAGATCCGGCAATTTCTCGATCAATGCACGGCTCAGCGTGGTCCGGTCTCGAATCAGCACGACCGCCTCGGCCCCGTCCAGCCGCTCCGCCAGCATGTTCGGGTCGCGGACTGTATCGTTGTAGACGATGAGCTCGTCTTCGGCCAGCAATCCGGCGCAAGTCAGCGACTTGACCTCATCCTGATAGTCGTCCAGCACGACGATTTTCATATCGTTGTCTCCTGTCTTCATAGGAATCATCGTGGCGTGCGACCCGCGGGGCCGAGCCGCGACGAAGAATCACGGGTTCGAGGCGAATGTCGCCATCATACGCCATTAGCATAATATAGAACACTAGACCAAATAATATTCAGGGTGTAAAGTATCCAACAACGGTTATTATTCGCTATATAAGCAGGTGATTTTGTATAAAAATCATAGACCAGTTCCTAATATCATTATTATGTTCCATAATATAGAACGTAATAAAATCGAACAGCAAGGAGGAGAGCCCCATGGCAACGGCTGGAGCAGCAGTCACAGAGGTGCTCGTCGAGCACGGCGTCGACCGGATATACGCGCTGGCGGGAGAAAGCTTTCTCGGCGTGCTCGACGCGATGCGAAATGAGCCCCGCATCGACCTGGTGACCGTCCACCACGAAGGCTCGGGCGGATTCATGGCGGTGGGCGACGCGCGCCTGACCGGCAAGCTCGGCGTTCTCATGGTCAGCCGCGGACCCGGCGCCACCAATGCGGCGATCGCGCTGCACACCGCCAAGGACGACGCGGTGCCGATGTGCCTGATCGTCGGACAGGTGGGCCGCAAATTCCTGCGCCGCGACGGCTTCCAGGAACTCAACTACGCCAATGTATTCGGCGACATAAGCAAATGGGTGGTGGAGATCGCCGATCCTGCCCGCACGCGGGAACTGCTGGCGCGCGCCATCCAGGTCGCGTGCAGCGGCACGCCCGGCCCCGTCGTCGTCGTATTGCCCGAGGACATGCAGGCCGAAGACGCGGGAAATCTTCCCCTGCCGCCCGCCTACCGTCGCCCTTACAGCGCGCCGGACGCCGGAGCTCTGGACGACGTGGCCGGCATGCTTGCCAAAGCGGAACGCCCTCTGCTCATCGTCGGGGGCGAGCTGGCCGGCGATGCGGGCCGCGCGGCCTTGCTGCGCTGCGCGCGGGCATGGGAGGTGCCGGTAACGGTGTCGTTCCGCCGCCATGATCTGTTCCCCAACGCCGATCCGCTGTTCGCCGGAGACTTGGGCTTGCAGACCACCAAGGAACAGATCGCGGCATTCCAGGAAAGCGATCTCATCATCGCCGTGGGAACGCGGCTGGGCGACCTGTCGACGCAGGGCTATACCTTCCCCGACAGCCCGAAGCCTCGCCAGGCATTCGTGCATGTCTACGACGACGCGGCGGTGATAGGCAGGCATTTCGCGCCGGACATCGGCCTGGTCTGCGATGCGACGCAGTTCGTGGAGCAGCTGGCGGACCGCGCGAGCGCGGCCGCGCGGCGGGCCGACCGCGCCCCCTGGGCGAAACGGCTCCGGGCCCTGCGCGAAGCCCTGACCATATGGAAGCCGAAGCGCGCCGACGACGGCATCGTGTTCGGCAACGTCATCACCGCATTGGGCAAGCGCCTGGCCGACGACGCCATCGTCGTGCTGGACGCCGGCATGGCGGCCGCCCTTTCATACAAGTACATCGAATGGAAGTCGTCCCAGCGGCTGCTCGCGCCGATCACGGGCTCGATGGGATTCGGCATCTCGGCCGCCATCGCCGCCGCGCTGCGCTATCCGGGCCGACAAGTGATTCTGATCGCCGGGGACGGCGGCTTCCTGATGAGTTGCGCCGAACTCGCGCTGGTCACGGAACGCCGGCTGCCCATCCGCTTTCTCGTCGCCAACAACCAGTCATACGGCGTGATCCGCCTGCACCAGGAAGACTGGTACGGCCCGCTCGACCACATCGGCACGGACCTGAGCACGCCCGATTTCGCGATGCTGGCCAGATCCTTCGGGTTGGAGGCCGACGTCGTCACCGCCGAAGAGAATGTCGAAGCGGCCCTGGACAAGCTCTTGCAAGCGGATGGCGCCGCCTTGGCCGAATTCAAGACCAGCCTGTACGCGCAATTGCCGCCCAGGTAACGAACACCGACACCCCGCCGGGCATCGGCACCGCGGGCCATCTGACCGGTGCGCTGAGCGCCCTGGAAGGCAAGGTCGAACTACAGCACGGCCCTATCGCGGCGGCGTGCCCTCCATGCAGGATCTGCTGGCCGGGACCAAGGGCATGTCGCCCGATACGGCGGACAAGCGTGCCCTTCCGCGCGTTCCTGAATGCTGAGCTCAAGCGCTGGCCGCCGCTCGTGCGCAAGCTCGGCTTCAAGGCTGAATGACGGGAACTACGTTCCCGGAGGCGGATCGAAGCAGGTAATCGGCGGCAAGTCGCCGTCGTAGCGCTCCACTTGCACGGCGCTCAGCTGTCCCGCGCAGCCTTGCGCCAACGACGAGGTGCCGACGTCCCGGGTCAGGACGTTCGGGTTCCCGTGGGCGCAGAAATGACGCCCCTGATCGTCGACGACGGGGTTGTACCAGGCTCCCGTCGACAGCTGCGTCACGTGCTCCAGCATATCCGCCGACAAGCTAGCCACGGCCAGGCAGGCCCCGACGTCGTTGAAGACCCGCACGCAGTCGCCTTCCCGGATTCCCCGCTGCGCCGCGGCGTGCGGGTGCATGGTGAACACGGCCCGCCCCTTGCGTTTCTTGGACTGGCTGAACGCGCCGAAGTCCAGCTGGCTGTGCAGCTTGTCCGCCGGCTGATTGGCAATGAGCCATAAGGGATGGCGCTCGTCCGGCCCGAACGTCGGCGGCAGCCAGGCGGGATGACCGGGGCAGTCCGCGTAGCCGAAGCTTGCTATCTTCTCGCACGACAACTGTATTTTTCCGCTCGGCGTGCCGAGCGGATGCCCTTCGGGATCCTCCCTGAACGCCGCCATCACCCCGCCGGTGTCCGGCGTGGCGGGTGTTCTCACATAGCCCGCTTCCCAGAACTCGTCGAACGCGGGCGCCGGTTCGCCCATGGCTTCCAGTTTGGAGCGTGACTGCTCGTACACGAGCTCCAGCCATTGGCGCTCGCTGCGCTTTTCCGTGAACGCTTCCCAGGCGTCGTCGCTTATGCGCCGAGCAAGATCGGCAAAGATGTCGAAGTCGTTGCGCGCCTGCCCGTGGGCGGGAGCGACCGCGCGCATGGCGATGATCAGCGGCTCGGTGGCCGATCCGCCGATATCATTGCGCTCGAGCGACATCGTGGCCGGAAGGACGAAGTCCGCATGCCGGGCGGTTGCGGTCCACGCCGTCTCGTGCACCACGAAGGTATCGAGCTGCTGAAACGCCCGCGACAGCCGCTTGAGATCCTGATGATGGTGAAACGGGTTGCCGCCCGCCCAGTACGCAAGCTTGATGTGCGGATAGCGCCGGTCCTCGCCGTTGTAGGGGTATGTTTGGCCGGGCTTGAGCAGCATATCTGCTATACGCGCGACGGGAATGAAATCGCGCACGCCGTTGGCGCCTTGCGGCAGTGAGCCGGGAGGCGCGACGGCAATACGGCGTCCGTAATGGGCGATGGAACCCAAGGCATAGGCGAACCCGCCCCCCGGCAAACCATGCTGGCCGAGCAACGCGGCCAGCACCGCCGCCATCCATATGGGCTGCTCGCCATAGACCGAGCGTTGCAGCGAATGCGAGGCCACCACCGCCACGCGCTTGCCGACGGCCGAGCGGGCCAGCTCCCCGAGCTTGGCCGCGCTGATTCCCGTCAGCGGCTGCGCCCATTCGGGAGACTTGGGAACGCCGTCGGACTCGCCGAGCAAATACTGCCGGAACACCTCCCATCCATCGCAGTAGCGCGCGATAAAGTCCGCGTCATGCAAGTTCTCTCTCACTAGCGTGTAGGCCATCGCCAGCATCGCCGCGGTGTCCGATGCGGGGTTCGTGGGCACCCACTCGAATCCCGACTCCGGCGGCAGCTCGTTGCGCTGCGGGCTGAACAGCACGAACCTGCAGCCGCGTTCGGCCGCCTTGCGCATATCGTCGCGCTCGGTATGATGGCTGATCCCGCCCGACGACACCTGATAGTTCTTCGGGGAAATGCCGCCGAACGCGAGCAGCAGATCGGTGTGCGCAACGATCTTGTTCCAAGTAATGCCCCGCCTGGACACCAGATCGCCGTCCGCCATGACGTGGGGCAGGATGACGGACGAAGCGCCGGCGCTATAGGTGTTCACGGACTTCACGTATCCGCCGAGCGTGGTGTTCAGAAAGCGATGGACTTGGCTCTGCGCATGATGAAAACGCCCCGCGCTGGACCAGCCGTACGACCCGCCGAAGATCGCCTGCGGCCCATGGGACTGCCGGATACGCTCCAGCTCTTTGGCAAGCAGATCCAGCGCCTCGTCCCATGTCAGCTCGACGAACTTATCGCCGCCCCGCCTGGAATCGGGCCCCGGTCCGTTCTCCAGCCACCCTCGGCGCACCATAGGCGCGGCAACCCGCGCCGGATGGCGCAATGCATCCGTCAGATTCTCGATGAGCCGGTTCGGATTCGGATCCTCGGGGAAAGGCGCCACCTCCAGGCGACCGTCCCGGTAACGCGCCAGGAAAGTCCCCCAATGCGAGCTATGCAAATAGTGCCCAGGACGCGTCATGACCCATTTTCCAATTTAGAATCGTGTATCATATTACTATGAACGTTGGTGAGTAGGCTGTCAATGGCCCGTCCGCCTGGAAAAACCAATCCGCCGCCGAAAACTGTCGCAGGTTGTATCCGTGGCCTGCTCCCATTGCTTTAAAGGAGACGCTCTCCATGACCGAAGCCGACCAAACCGCGACCTATCCGGCGCCGCTGCGCCATTTCGTCGCCGAGCTCGCCAAAGCCGCCACGCTGCACGGCGACGATGAGGCCGTGATGCTGGACACCTGTCGGGCGCTCATGCTCGACCTGGTGAAGACCGATGACTGGCTGCCGGCATATTGCGCCCGGCCCGATGCCTCTTACTACCAGCAGCATCTGTTGTACGGCGACCCGCTGGACCGGTTTTCCATCGTCAGCTTCGTATGGGGTCCCGGCCAGACCACGCCGATACACGACCACACCGTCTGGGGTGTAATCGGCATGCTGCGGGGCTCGGAACGCGACGAACGCTTCGAGCTGGACGCCGACGGCATGCCGGTCCCCACCGGCGAAGTCTCGACCCTGAAACCCGGCGACGTGGGCGTCGTCTCGCCCACGATAGGCGATATCCACCGCGTCAGCAATGCCTATGAGGACCAAGTTTCGATCAGCATCCACGCCTATGGCGGCAATATCGGCAGAATATCCCGCCACGTCTACCAGCCGGATGGCACGGTAAAAGCCTTCGTATCCGGCTATTCCAGCGCATTGACGCCCAACCTTTGGGCGCGCGGCGCTTGAGCCGGTTCGACGACGCTTCTCATTTATTTTGGAATGACGTATCATATAATGAACCAAAGATGCGCATGACTCCAGAGTCACAGACTAGGCACACGTAAGCGAGACCAGCATGGCCGAGGCATTTCTGAACGACATAACCATCATCGAATTCGGGCGACGCGAAGCCGTGGGCAAATGCGGCTCCGCGCTAGCCGAGCTCGGGGCCAGGGTCATCCTCATCGAATTTGCCCAGGATATCCAGGCCGGAACGTTCAAATGGCATGACCGGGCCCAGGCCGCGGCGGGAAAAACCAGCATCGTCGTCGATGCGGACTCGCCCGAGGACCGGGCACTGCTCGAGGGCCTGCTGCAATCGGCGCACGTCGTCATTACCTCTTCCGACGTCGACCAGCCCGCGCCGACCGCATGCCTGGACGCGTTCAACGCCCAAGGCCTGCGTTGCGACATCACCGCGTTCGGCGCGTCCGGCCCCATGCGCGGCCATGCCTATGGCGATGCGCTGATACAAGCCTACGCCGGCGGAATGTGGGTGACCGGCGCCACGGACGCCGCCCCGACCTACTCCAAATGCAGGTACGTCGACAGCGCCGCCGGCGCCTGGGCCGCCGGCGCCATCCTTGCCGGCCTGAAAGTACGCAGGCAAACGGGCATCGGCCAGGACGTGGGCATCGCCTTGTTCGATTGCGCCATCGCCATGAACACGACCTTTCTTTCGCAATATTTCGCCGGCATGGAGGCGGGACGCATCGGCAATCGGCACGTATCGATGTCTCCCTGGAACGCGTATCGGGCGAAAGACGGCTGGGTGGTGCTGTGCACCGGCTCCAACGACCAATGGCGCCGCGTCTGCCGCATCATCGGCGACGAAAGCCTGGCCGCGGACGATCTCTACGACACGCCGCAAAAACGCGTGGCGCAATGGCAAGCCGTCGACCGGATCGTGGAATCCTGGACGCGCGGGCAAACCGTGGAGCATTGCATAACGGCATTCAATGAAGTCATGCTGCCGTGCGGCCCGGTCTACACCATGGACACGCTGTTTACCGACCCCAGCCTGCGGCAACGCGGCATCTTCCTCGACGCCACGGACCCCGTCACCTCGTCGTCCGCGCGCATCGCGGGGCCGGTCTTTCGCGGATCGGCCGCCGCCGCGCGCCCGCGCCTGGCCATCCCGGCTCCGGACAGCGGCCGGCGCGACGCCCGGCCCGCCGCGCCGCAACCCGCCCCGCCCGCCTGCGCGGGCCAGGCTCCCTTGTCCGCCCGGGCCGGCCAGGCGCCGCTGCAAGGGCTGCGTGTCATCGAGATAGGCAGCTATACGACCGCGCCGTTGTGCGCCCGTCAGCTGGGCGCCTTGGGCGCCGATGTCGTCAAGCTCGAATCGCCTGCCGGCGACCCGGCGCGCCAACTGCCGCCGCTGCGCTACGGCCAGGGCATTTTCTTCAGCATCGGCAACAGCGACAAAAGGGCCGTCCAGCTGGACCTGAAAACCGACGAAGGGCTGGCGCATTTTCACGATCTCCTGAAGCAAGCGGACGTCTTCGTGGAAAACCTGCGCCCCGGCGCCTTGAGCCAGTTGGGCCTGAGTCCGGCGCAATTGCACGAGCTCAATCCACGCCTGGTCTATTGCTCGATCACCGGCTTCGGTATCGCCTCCCCTTACGCCAAACGCGCCGCGATGGACACGACCATACAAGCCATGTCCGGCATCATGGACCTGACGCGCAGCGTCGATAGCCCCATGCCGAACAAAGTGGGCATCTCCATCGCGGACGTCATGGGCGGGCTGTACGGCCTTGCCGCCATCCTGGCCGCGCTGGAGTACCGTGACCGCCATGGCGAAGGACAATGGGTCGACCTGTCCATGCAGGACATCGCCGCCACACTGACCCAGGACAGCTGGAACCGGCCGGTCCCGGACTGTCTCATGGTCCAGTGCAGCGACGGCTACGTCGTGGCGGACGTGGACCCGCGGCACGCGCCGGCCTTGCTTCCGGAAATCACGCCGCGCGATGCCGGACCGGCTACGTGCGCATGCACTCGCCTGGAATTGGTCGCCGCCGCGTCCGGACGCGGCGTCCTTTGCGCCCCCGTCAACTCCATCACCGAGGCGCTCGACAGCGAGCAGGCGAAAGAGCGCGGACTGGTCGTGGCCGCCGTCGAAGGCGGGCGCGATTGGGAACTACTCGCCTCTCCCATCAAGCTGAGCCGCACGCCGGCGGTCGTGCAAAGAGCGATCGGTCCCCTGGGCGAATACACGCAAGAAGTGCTGAAAGAATGGCTGGGCATCGAAGAATGCGCCCACATCCCGACACCCGCCACGCCGTCCTGATCGATGCGCCGAGACAACATGACCAACATGAACACGAATTTGGATGCCTCGCACGCAAGCGTCGCGACGCGCGCAACCGAGTCGCCCCCCGCCGGCTTTCGGGAACGATCGGTGGCCTTGGCCCACGGCAAGGTGAACTATGTCGAAGGCGGCCAAGGCAAAACGCTGTTGCTGCTGCACGGCGGCTACGGCAACTGGCGGCATTGGCATGCCAACCTGGGCGCGCTGGCGGCGCATTTTCACGTCGTCGGCATGGACATGCCGGGCTTCGGCAAATCCGATGCGTTGAAAGAAACGCCGACGATACCGACGCTGGCGGCCGCGGTTTCCGAAGCCATGAACCGCATGAGCCGGGACCGGGACGATGCGCGCGCGCCCTATTCCGTCCTGGCGTTCTCCTTCGGCACGACCGTCGCCGTCCGGATGGCGGCGGACCGTCCTGAACGCATCGCCGCGATGCTGCTGCTCAGCCCTCCCGGCATCCTGCCCGTGCCCGACGAACTCCTAGCCCTCCAGAATCGCGCGTCCGAGACCGCCAGCCGCGAAGGTTTCATGGCTGGCGTACGCCTGACGGCGCATGAAACCATGCTGTGGGACCATGGACTGATCGACGATACCGTTCTCGACATCATCGCTTCGGGCGTAAACGGCTGCCGGGTCAAGACGCGCGAGATGTCCCGGGCCATGCCCATGCTGGAGGCCATGCAAACGCTGCCCATGCCGATACGCGTGCTCTACGGCGAACACGATCCCTTCTATCGTTCGCGCATCGACGAATTCCTGGCATGCACCCGCGAGGTCATCGGCCCGCGCGGCGCGGATCGCGTTCAGGACTGCTCGCACTGGATCCAGTACGAAAAACCGCAGCTCACGCTGCAAGAAGCCGTTTCGCTGTTCGAGCCGGAGCGGGCATAATCGACCCGCGGCCGACGCGGATCGCCGCTTACGAGGAAAGCGCCATCGATACCGACGCTTCGCCGGTCAGCATCAGGAAGGTCAGGGTCTCGCGCAGATAAAGGCGCACGGTCCTATCGGTATGGCTGCTATAGCCGATCGACAGATCCTGTCCCAGGTGCAGCTCGAAGTCGCCGCCGCGGGTGGACAACACGCTGCCTCCATTGATGGCGGGCGCCCATATGATGTTGCCGTTCAGGATGCGTTTGATATGCTGAATCACGGGATAGCCGTCGTCGCTGCCGCCCCCGAGCGCCGTATACGCATCCGCGCCCAGCAAAACAGAATATGGGCCGTCCACGCCTTCCATGCGCAGCTGCTCCAGCGCATTGGCGATGGCTTCCGGATAAGCGCTCACGTCGTCGGAAATCGCCAGCGCCGTGTTGGATGAGCCTTCGCGGATACCGACGATGCCGGCGGCCTGGTAGCCGTCGAAAATAGCCCGGTCCTCGGCATAGGCGAGCTCCTGGGCCGCATCCTTGGCAGGCTGCCAATCGGAATCATTGGCGCCGCGCTCCACCGCGTCGATCGCATCGCGCTGAAGCTCGAACGGCACGGTCAGCTCGACCAGCGCCCTCACTTCGCGCAACTTGGCCTGCACGCCTTCCATCGGCGCGGCGATGGTGCGCTGGTGCCCTGTTCCGACCCCCGACAGCTCCAAACTTCCCGGTCCTTTGACGTCCACCACGCGCCGGCCGGCGACGGTGCGCCGAAAGGTACGGGCGACCTCCTCTTCGATTTGCGCCCAGGCGGCGCTGGAGATGGGGGCGAGTTCGCGATGCAGGTTATTCATACTGAGGGACTCCCTTTAGAGAACCGATGTTCAGCGAGCCATCCGCGCTCGGCGCGGCGGACGCAGGCGTTGGGGCTTCGGCGACCTCGGCGGCCGAAGGTTCCCGCTCGGCAAGCTCTTCGAGCAGATCGGCCGACGGGATGAAAAACAGGCCGCCCGTGACGGCGCGGCTGAAATCGAGCAGGCGGTCGTAGTTGCCCGGCGGGCGGCCGATGACCATGTTTTCCAGCATCTGCTCGATGGGCGAAGGAGAACGCGCATAGCCGATGAAATACGTGCCGAACTCACCGGAACCCGGGCGCCCGAAGGGCATGTTGTCGCGCACGATTTTCACTTCCTCGCCGTTCTCCTCGATCGTCGTCAGCGCGCTGTGCGACGAGGTGGGCTTGACCGCGTCGTCGAGCTCGATGTCCGACATCTTGGTGCGGCCGATGATGCGCTCCTGGGCCTCCACCGGCAGCGCATTCCATCCAGCCATGTCATGCAGGTATTTCTGCACCATTACATAGCTGCCGCCGGAAAATTCGGGATCCTCGTCGCCGATCACGGTGAACGCGACGGCCTCGCCGCCCTCGGGATTCTCGGTGCCGTCGACGAAGCCCACCATGCTGCGCATGTCGAAATAGCGAAAGCCATGCACTTCGTCGACGACCGTCACCGCGCCCTCGAGCCTGGCCATCACCTGCATGAGCAGCTCGAAACAGAGATCCATTTGCTCGGCGCGGACATGCAGCAGCATATCGCCCGGGGTAGCCGGCGCGTGGCGGTCATCGGCCTTGAATTCGCGAAACGGATGCAGCTCGGCGGGACGCGGCGCGCCGAACAGCCTGTCCCAGCCGTTCGAACTGAAGCCGGCCACACAGGTCAGGTCTCCAGACGGCACGCGCTTGCCGACGGAACGAACCAGGCCTGCAAGATCGCCGCACAAGGCGCGGACCTTGTCCGCCTGCTCGTCGCCTTCGGACACCGTGGCGACGACGAATATCGCGCTACGCGTAACAGGGGTAAATACAGCCTGAGGTTGAGGAGTATCCATGGGTATATGCAATGAATATGTTGCTTACAGTATAAGTCGCCGTATAGCTCAACGACGCTACTACGTCAAAAGATTCTTGCGGCAAACGCGAATCCCGCATGATTGTGCATTAAGCTACCAGGGTGGCGACGAATGCAAGGAGACATGGCATGGCCAGGACGACTTTTCCTGCTTCGCATCTTCGGCTGAAGCGCATCTACGAACCGGCCGATCCCGACGACGGCGCGCGCATCCTCGTCGATCGGCTCTGGCCGCGAGGCATCAGCAAGGCGAAAGCGGCCCTCGACGACTGGATGAAGGACATCGCTCCCAGCGCGGAGCTGCGACAATGGTTCGGCCATGATCCGCAACGCTGGCCTCAGTTCCAGCAGCGCTACGAAGCCGAGCTGCGCGAACACGCCGAAGCGCTGGATCGAATCCGCAACCTGGCCAAAACCAAGACCGTTACGCTCCTGTATGGCGCCCGCGACGAAGAGCACAACGACGCGGTCGTCCTGCGCAACGTCCTGCTAGGCCGCTCCAAGGCGTAACGCCCTTCCCGTGCCGGCCGCCGCGGCGCGTCAGCCATGTTTCGTCGACGCATTCTTGATGCCCAGCCGCCGCGCAAGCTTATGCAAATTGCTCGCATCCACGTCGAGCGCCCTGGCGGCGCGCGCCCAATTGCCGCCATGATGCCGCAAGGCGGCGTGGATGCAACCGCGCTGGCATGCTTCCACGGCCTCTCGCAAAGAACACTGCTCCGGCCCCGCCGCCGCCGTTGACGGTGTTTCCCGTTCGTGCGCCGGCGGCAATGCAGCGTCGGCAACCAGATCCAGCAACTCGGCATCCAAGGTCACGATGTCGCTGCGCGTCGCGCCTCGGCTCAGCGCCTTTAGGGCCGCCCGGCTGATCACGTGCTCCAGTTCACGCACGTTGCCCGGCCATGAATAACGGCACAGGACCTCGTTCGCGGCGGCGGACAAGCGCAGGCTGCGCAAGCCCAGCCGCGCCCGGTTCAGTTCCAGATAACGGCCGGCCAGCAGCAGCACGTCGTTGCCGCGCTCTCGCAACGGCGGGATGGGGATCGGATACACCGACAGACGATGATAGAGATCGGCCCGGAAGCTGCCTTCCTGCACGTGATCGCGCAGATTGCGGTTCGTGGCGGCGATCACTCTTACGTCCACCTTATGCGGACGATCGGCGCCCAGGCGCTGGATTTCACCGTTTTGCAGCGTCCGCAACAACTTGGCCTGGATGGCCAAAGGCAGCTCGCCCACCTCGTCGAGAAACAGCGTGCCGCCCTCGGCCGCCTCGAACCGCCCCGGCCTGTCGCTCATCGCGCCGGAGAACGCGCCGCGCACGTGGCCGAACAGCTCGCTTTCCGCCAAGGACTCGGGCAGCGCCGCGCAATTCACATGCACCAGCGGGCGCGCGCCGCGGCGCGACAAGCGATGCAGGCGGTGGGCGAACAGCTCCTTGCCCACGCCGGTTTCGCCCAGCAGCAGCACCGGCAGTTCCGTATCGGCCACGACTTGCAGCTCATGGATCAAAGCCGCGATGGCCGGACTCTGGCCGATGATGTCATAGTCTTCGCGCAACATGGTATGGCCCGAGCCCGCCGCGCCGACCAATTGCAGCGCGGCGCGCAGCGACGTCTCCAGACGCGTAACGCGCACGGCCGCCTCGATCAGCGGCACCAGCTGCGCGAGCTTGCGCCTGGCCGCCTCGTCGAAGGTTCCCACCGTCAAGGCATCCAAGGTCAGCACGCCCCAGCGCTGACCTTCGACATCCAGCGCCACACCCATGCAATCGTGCACATGCAGCGGCTCGCCCGGACGCTCGATAACCAACCCGTCGTAAGGATCCGGCAGTCCGCTGTCATGATGGAAACGCGTCACCTCGCGCTGCCGCAGGATCGCCGCCAGACGCGGGTGCTCCTTGATGGCGAAGCGCCTGCCCAGCGCGTCGCCGGTCAACCCGTCCAGCGCCACCGGGCGCAGAAATTCGCGGTCCTCGTCCAGACGCAGCAAGGCCACGGCCCCGCAACGAAAATGCATGCGCAAGGTCTCGGTCAGGCGTTGCTGGCGCACCGCCACCGGCAGCTCCACCGCCAGATCGGTCATCAACAACTCGGATAACACATCCATGGTTATTAATACCCTTTCATGGTGATTTAAACCTTATTCAATAAGGGTAATTTTAACCTTTTTTATTCCAACTCATTGAATATACGGTGGTTCATAAGCTGGCACCGCTTTTGCATAAGAACGCTTGTCCGTATCGGTAACCTCTCTTCAAGGAACCAGGAATGAACTACATGGACCAACCCTTGGGCCAATTGGCCCTGCGCATACCGGGCGCGCGCCGCCTGTTCGACGACTACCATCTCGACTATTGCTGCGCGGGCAGCCGCACGCTGCGCGCGGCGGCCGACGACGCCGGCATCGATGCGGAATCCCTCGCCGCCCGGCTCCTGGACATGCAGCAGGGCGAAGAAACCGCGCAAGACCGGGACTGGAGCGCCGCCAGCGATGAAGCGCTGATCCATCACATCCTCACCCGTTATCACGCGGTGCATCGCGAGCAGTTTCCCGAGTTGATCCGCCTGGCCTTCAAAGTCGAGCAGGTCCATGCGGGGCACGCCGCCTGCCCCCTCGGGCTGGCCGACCTTCTGCAAAACATGGAGCAAGCCTTGAGCAGCCACATGCGCAAGGAAGAAGTCGTGCTGTTTCCCATGATACTGGACGGCCAGGGCGCCATGGCGGGCATGCCCATCACCATGATGCGCATGGAACACGACAGCCACGGCGGGGAGTTGCGGCACCTGGCTGAACTGACCAACGATTTCTCCACGCCGGACGACGCCTGCGCCACCTGGCGCATGCTCTGCGCCGGGCTACGGACCTTTCGCGAGGACCTGATAGAGCACATACACATCGAAAACAACATCCTGTTCGAACGATACGCCCCGGGGCGGGCGCATTGAAAAAATCAAAAGTAAGGAATCACAATGGGTCCATATAAAAAACATTGGTTCACGCTCATCGGCCTGTGCATCGCGATGTTCTCGCTGCTGGGCTACTTCGGCGCGGACATCTACCGCTCGGCGCCGCCCATTCCCGCGCAAGTCGGCAGCGCGGACGGCAAGACGCTGTTCACCGGCGAGCAGATACTCGAAGGCCAGACCGCCTGGCAATCGGTGGGCGGCATGCAACTGGGCTCCATCTGGGGCCACGGCGCTTATCAGGCGCCTGACTGGACGGCTGATTGGCTGCACCGCGAACTGACGGCCTGGCTGGAATCGGCCGCGCAGGAACGATACAACCAGTCTTATGACAGCCTGACTGCCGGCCAGCAAGGAACGCTGCGCGCCGAGCTGCGGGACGAATACCGCAACAACCAGGTCGACTCGTCCGGGGTACTGACGGTAAGTCCGCGGCGCGCTCAGGCCATGGAACAGACCGCCTCCTATTACGACCAGCTTTTCTCCGATGCCCCGGCACTGAAAAAAAGCCGCGAAAACTTCGCCATGAAGGAAAACACCCTGCCCAGCGCCGAACGGCGCGAGCAGCTGACGCACTTCTTCTTCTGGACGGCATGGGCCGCCGCCACGGAGCGCCCCGACAGCCAAGTGACCTATACCAACAACTGGCCGCACGAGCCGCTCATCGGCAACGTGCCCAGCACCGAGAACGTGGTGTGGTCCATCATCAGCGTCGTCGTACTGCTGGCGGGCGTGGGATTCCTGATCTGGGGCTGGGCCTTCCTTCGCCGGCATGAAGGGGCCGAACCCGATGCGCCCGCGCAGGATCCCTTGACCCGGTCGGCGCTCACGCCGTCGCAGCGCGCATTGGGCAAGTACTTGTTCCTGGTGGTCGCGCTGTTCGTGTTCCAGGTATTCATCGGCGGCTTCACCGCGCACTACACGCTGGAAGGACAACAGTTCTACGGCATCGACGTGTCGCAATGGTTCCCCTACTCGCTGACCCGCACCTGGCACATCCAGAGCGCCCTGTTCTGGATCGCAACCGGCTTCCTGGCGGTCGGCCTGTTCCTGGCGCCGGTGATCAACGGCGGCAAGGATCCCAAGTTCCAGAAACTCGGCGTGGACGTGCTCTTCTGGGCGCTGGTTTTCGTGTGCGTGGGATCGTTCATCGGCAACTACCTGGCCATCGCGCACCGGATGCCCGCCGAATGGAACTTCTGGCTGGGTCACCAGGGTTATGAATACATCGACCTGGGCCGCATCTGGCAGATACTCAAATGGGTCGGCATTCTGCTCTGGCTGGTTTTGATGCTGCGCGGCGTGCTGCCGGCGCTATTCGCCCGCACCGGCGAAGACAAGAACCTGCTGGCGCTGCTGACCGCTTCCGTGGGCGCCATCGGCCTGTTCTACGGCGCCGGCCTGTTCTACGGCGAGCGCACTCATCTGTCCATCATGGAATACTGGCGCTGGTGGGTGGTGCACCTGTGGGTCGAAGGCTTCTTCGAAGTATTCGCCACCACGGCGCTGGCATTCGTGTTCTCCAGCATGGGCCTGGTCTCGCGCACGATGGCCACCACGGCCAGCCTGGCGTCGGCCTCGCTCTTCCTGCTCGGCGGCATCCCCGGCACTTTTCACCACCTCTACTTCTCGGGCACGACTACGCCCGTCATGGCGGTGGGCGCGGCGTTCAGCGCGCTGGAAGTGGTACCGCTCATCGTGCTGGGTCATGAAGCCTGGGAAAACTGGCGCTTGAAAACGCGGGCGCCATGGATGGAGAACCTGAAGTGGCCGCTGGCTTGCTTCGTCGCGGTCGCCTTCTGGAACATGCTGGGCGCCGGCGTCTTCGGCTTCATGATCAATCCGCCGATCTCGCTGTACTACATCCAGGGCCTGAATACGACGCCCGTGCATGCCCACTCCGCGCTGTTCGGCGTATATGGATTCCTGGCGCTGGGCTTCACGCTCCTGGTGCTGCGCTACGTGCGTCCGCAGCTCGTGTTCAGCGACAGCCTGATGAAAGTCGGCTTCTGGGGATTGAACATCGGCCTGGTCCTGATGATCGTCACCAGCCTGCTGCCCATCGGCATCATCCAGTTCCATGCCAGCGTCAGCGAAGGGCTGTGGTGGGCGCGCAGCGAAGAGTTCATGCAGCAACCTCTGCTGCAAGCCCTGCGCTGGGTGCGCACATTCGGCGACGTCGTCTTCATCGTCGGCGCGGTGGCCGTCTCATGGCAAGTGGTGCGCGGACTGGCGGCGGGCCGCAGCGGCCACGCCGCCCCCGGCATCCTCCAGCCGGCCCGGCAAGGCGCCGCGCAATAGCGCCAAGGCCGGCGGCGCCCGTACGCCATGCGGCGGACGGGCGCCGTTTTCGGCATCTACCCCGCCTCGGCCTTCGCGCCCACCGAAGCCAGCGCGATCTTCGCCATATGCTTGGCGATCTCGTCGGGCGCCATCGGCCCGTTCTCGCGATACCAGGAATAGATCCAGGTCGTCATGCCCGCCAACGCGTGCGACAAGACCCTCACGTCGATATCGAATACGAACTCGCCCGCCTCGCGCCCTTCTTCCAGCAGCCGGCTGATGACGTTGCGAAAGAACTGCTCGTTCTTGGCGAGCTCTTTGCGGGCGGACCCCGAAAGATGCTTTTCCTCGCGCAGCAAGACCGCCAAACAGTGCTGATCCTTGATCACGTTCAGGCAGAGTTCCCTGATGATATTCTGCAGTTTGCGAGTGGGCGAATCCGTGGTCTGCAAGGCATAGGTGGTGAGATTGGCCACCAGTAGCGGCACCCGGTTGCACACCGCGCCCAGCAAATCCGCCTTGCCGTTGAAATAGCTGTAGATCAACGGCTTGCCGATCCCGAGCGAAGACGCGATTTGCGTCATCGACGTGTTGGTATAGCCCTGCTCATAAAATAGCTCGCCGGCCGTTTTGATGATCTCTTCCTGCCGGAAATGATGTATCTTGTCCTTGAGTTGGGCGTTCGACGGCTGATTGTCCACAGTAGCTCTCACGATTGAATCCATACGGCATGGGGCTTGGTCCCATGGCGCAGAATACATCGTTTTACCCCATGTGCGAAGGCAGCCAGAGCACGATGGACGGGAAAGCGATCAGTACGGCGATCAAGATCAAATGCGCGATGACGTGCGGCCAGACGCCGGAGAAAACCTCCTCCACCGGTATGTTGGTCACGCGCGAAACGACGAAGACGTTCAAGCCCACCGGCGGCGTGACTATGCCCACCTCGGCCAGCAGGATGACGATGATGCCGAACCAGACCGGATCGAAGCCCAGGCCTATGATCAAGGGCAAGACGATGGGAACGGTCAGGATCAGTATCGACAACTGATCGAGAAACAAGCCCAGCACCAGGTAAATCAGAACGATGACCAGCAGAATGACGTAGGGGTGCAAGCCGGAATCGGAGATCGCCGCCACCATGGCCTGGGTCGTGCCCGTCATCGTCAGGAACGTTCCGAAAACATGCGCGCAAACGACGATCAGGCCGATCATGCACGACGTCAAGCATGTCTTGACCAGGGCAAGGTACAGCGCCTGGCGAGTCAACTTGCCGGACAACAGCGTCAGCAGAAAGGCGCCCAACGCGCCCAGGGCGGACGACTCCACGGGCGTGGCGATGCCCGTATAGATCAAGCCCGTCACCATGGCGAACAGAACCACGAAAGGGCCGGCGACCTTCAGCGCGGCCAGTTTCTCCTTCCAGGCGGAAGGCGCGCTGGCCGGCGCCAATGACGGATCGCGCAACAAGAGATACCAGACGGTCAGCGCGATGGTCAAGGTAACGAGCAAGCCCGGCAACAACCCCGCGATCAACAGTTTCGCAATGTCGGTGCCGCTCAGCAGGCCATAGAAAATCAGCGCGATGCTGGGAGGGATGATCATGGCCAGCGTGCCGGAAATCGATACGATGCCGGTGGCGAACCGCCTTTCGTAGCCATTGGCCAGCATCGACGGAACGCTGGAAGTGGAAAGCGTCGCAGCCGCCGCGGCGCTGGAACCCGAAATCGCGCCGAACGCGGCGCCGCTCAAGGCGGTCGCTATGCCCAGGCCGCCGCGCCAATTGCGCGTCCACGCGGCAACGGCGCTGAACAAGGAAACCGCGATACCGCTGGTCACCATGAACTCCGCCATCAGCAAGAACATCGGTATGGTCAGCAGCTCGTAGTTCGACAAGGCGGAGCCCGGGCCCGTCGCAAGAATGCCGGCGACCAAGCCGGGACCGCCCACCAGCAGCAAGCCCAGGCTGCCGGCCAGGATCAAGCTCAAGGCGACGGGCAAGCCGATGGCCAGAAGCGCCAACAGCACCAACACTCCGGATAGGGCGATCATGTCGTCACCTCGTCCAGTTCCGAAGTCCGCTCACGCAAGCCCAGCGCTGCAAACACGTTGGGATAGCGCACGGCAAGCGCGTGGCACAGCCCCAAATGAAACGTCCGCAACGTCAGCAAAATGATGCCGACGGCCAGAATGAGCTTGGAAATCCACACCGGCCACAGGATGGCGCCGGCAATGACTTCGTCGTTGCGCCAGGCGTGCCACGACTCCTGGCTGAGCCCCTGGAACACGACGTATAGCACGGCGCTGGAAGCAAGCATCCCCAGGGCCAGCAGACCTTGCCCGAGACGCGGCGGCAAGCGATTGGAGAAATACTCCACGGCCAAATGGCCGTTGTGCGCCAGCGTGTACGAAAAAGCCAGGTAGAACGCGGCCGGCAGCATGTAGTTCATCAAGAGGTCGTACCACCACGACAAGGGGTGACCGATAACGTAGCGAAAACCCACGTCGACGGCGGTGACGAACATCATGCCGAACACGCAAAGGGCGGCCGCGACCAGGCCGATGCCCTCCGCGACGGACAGCGCCCGATGACCGGCGCGCATGATGCGCAACAAGGCCCCGGGTAAAGGAAAAGATGCATTCATATGAGCCTTCCCGGATCCCATGCGATCAAGACTGGCGCCTTGGCCTTACTTCGCCACTTCGGCCTGGAAGGCCTGGAGTACGGTCGTGCCGGGCCGGCTGCGGCCGTCCAGGCTGGCCGCCCAGTCCGTGTAGATCTTGCCGTAGGACTGAGTGATCGCGCGCGCCTCATCGTCAGGCAAAGGGACGGGCACGATGTTCATTTTCTTGAGCGCTTCGATCTCATCCCCTTCAGTCTGGTCCACGAAGTCGCAGTGCTTCTGCGTGGCATAGTCGCCGGCCTCGATCAGGATGTCCTGGACGTCCTTGGGCAGCTTGCTCCAGGCTTTCTCGCTGATCACCCAGTAAGAGACGAAGCTGCCCACGCTGATGTTCGGCGTCCAGTATTTCAGGACGGCCTGCATCCCCCAAGGCTGGACGCTGAGTATGGGCCAGAACAAGCCGTCCAGCGTGCCCCTGCTCAACGATACGAGCACTTCGGGGCCGGCCATCTTGATCGACGCGGCGCCCAGCAAGGCTGCCGTCTGATCCATGGGACCGCCGGCGGTGCGCATCTTCAGTCCCGCGAAATCCGCCGCCCGTTCCACTTTCCTGGTGGCCGTCATGGGGCGATAAGCGCCGATCGCAGCCGTGAACAGCACACGCACGCCGTTGGGTCCGAATTCGTTCTCATACAGAATATTCCCGGGGCTGGTCATCTTGGCCAGCGCGTGCGAGCCCTTGCATGCGCCTTCGTATATGCCGGGCAACTCCGCCACGCCGGCCAGGGGGAACTTATCCGTGATGTACGCCGGCGCGATATTGGCCATGTCTGCCACGCCGGTTTGCGTCAGCTGCAGCGAGTCCTTCGCTTTTCCCAACTGTTCGGCGGGAAAATAACTGAACTGGATGCGCCCTTTGGACAGCTCTTTCGCCTTTTCCATGAATACGACGCCGCCTTCGCTGGACACGTGGTGCGACGTGGGCATCCAATCAGCCACCCGTAAGGTGACGGTATCCTGCGCCGTGGCGGTGGCGGCATATGCGCCCGACAGGGCCAGCCCCAGCGCGGAAAGAAGCCGGGTGGTGCGTGTAGCGTTTTTCAACAACATGGTTGTCTCCTGTTTATCATGGCGCTCTCTTCTGGCACGCGGAGCGTTGGTCGGTGGGATCCGGCGTTTCTACTGCGGTTTCTATCTTTCACTCACAACACGTTGGCTCGCCTTCACTTCAGCCAGTCCGGCCCAGGCGCCGCGACAGGTACCGGGCCCGCGCCGCCTGCGACTCGGGATCGAGCAGCGCGCTATGCAGCAGGTGCGCGTCGGTGAATCCGTATGCGCCGCTAAGCATGAGCTCGCGCGCGGCGATCACCTGGCGCTTGGTGGACTCCAGGACCAGCGAGGA
>Ga0265293_10005455_pt1 | contig 21196 bp, 20 predicted proteins | sample Munlanlewell138R_FD_192505 | JGI IMG/M metagenome (GOLD analysis project Ga0265293, IMG submission 192505) | Leachate microbial communities from a municipal landfill in Southern Ontario, Canada - Leachate well 138R | ecosystem: Engineered > Solid waste > Landfill > Unclassified | place: Canada... | reverse complement strand
CACTGTGCATGGGGTTGATAGCCATAGCGTTCAGCACAGCAGTGAACGAACTGACCGGCGCCATATGCTCAAAGGTCAATACCGCTTTCTGCAGGCTCTGTGCGTCATCAATTTGAGAGGTTTTCTCCCAACCGCCGGCGATAAACAACGGCCTGAAAGATACAGTCGATCCTGACTTGGGCACTACCAACCACGGGCCACTTTTCTCGATTGACGCTGGCAGCTCAAACTCTCCAGTCGGCACGCCTTCACTGCGTCTTGGCGTCAGCGCTACCGCGCTGCGCATCGGCTCATGCAACAACATCAATACCGGCTCTGGCAGTTCGCTACTGCCATCCTGGTACTGGCTGGCAATCAGCGTCTGAGTATCTGATTGAAGCCGCATGGCAGCGGCATATCTGCGGATACGGTAAATGGCATCCTTCCCATTGCCGAAAACCCTGAGCTCCACCACCTGATCAATATCCGAATGCAGGGAAAGCAGATCGACTATCTGCTCACGGATACTGTACAGACTGATCTCCAAAGGCCTCTCAGCCGCCGTATAAGACCAGCTGTAACTGGCATTTCTAGCTGTGTGTCCTTTGAGGGTCAGTTCAAGCCCAAACTTGGTGGGCGCGCCATTGCGGCCAAAAAGGTAAAGCCGGGTACCCAGCAGCTCATCCACGCAGATATCGCGTTTAAGCGGCTGACCGCTGGCATCGAAAGCCAAACAGCCGGAGCTTGGAAAAGGCAGTACCAGGACAATCGGCTCAGCCACCAGACTGGGGGTTATGGTCAGATGAAAACTGATCGGCGGAATGCCCTCGCAGGATAAGCGGAGCTCTGCGTGACCGTCGCCTTTGAGCTGTTGAACCTGAATTGACTGATCAGCTATCTGCAACAAACACGGCTGTTGCGTGTGGACCAGAACACTGCCCTGCCTCGGGCTTTCCCCGCTGCGCAGTTCTAAACGAAAATCTGCCGGTAGTATTCCGGCTTTACGTCGCAACAAGGTGTCGCCGCTGCGATTACGCACCGCGACGTACTGGGTACCGAGCATTTCTTGAAGGGCACCGCTACCCAGCAGTTTACCGCCAACATACAGCTGACCACCTTGCACTTGCAGTTCATCCGTCGTGCCCGGCCATTCAGCTTTAGGGAGCCCAACAAATGTGAGCGCCGGTCTGGTCTCCCACGGCAACCGCGCGCCATCAAGCTCGAGCCCAAGCCCTGCTCCAACGGTGCGCCCTGTACGGATGCTGTAGCTGTCGGAGTCCCCACACTTAACTTGCAGCTGTGCCTTACCTCGAACTCTAATGGCTGGAGACGAGCAGACGCTGGGCATGGGAGAAATGCTCGCCTCACCTTCGCTCTCTCCCACTTCATTTACGATGCTTTCGGATGGCAAAACGACAAGCACATCCTCACTTGCCGTGCTGAAGGAGGCCTGGCCGCATAGCTGCCAGCGGTCATTGGCAGGCTCAAAACCAACCGGCACCTCGCCCAATGCAACGATGCTCCCCCGAATGGGAATGGTACCAATCACCATACCACCGGCTATTGCCACCAAACTCAGCGGTGATGCCAGATCGGTTCGCCGCGCCATCACCTCACGCTGTCGCAGCTTGATTTTGGCTACCGCCCCATCAACCACAGCGTAGCCTGGCCCCAGCGCTGCAATCACCTGCCCCGCCTCCATAAGTGCCAGCTCAAAACGTGTAGTAGAAGGCGTAGCCGATAAGGAAAAGTGAACTTCTGATGGCAACGAAACCTGCACTTTCAACACGTCAGGCTGCCCCTCGTGCCAGAAATGCAGGCAAGCCCAAGTCCCTGCCGCCCTGCTATTCCGCTTTCTTTCGCTCGTTGCTGTCTTGAGCAACCCGTTGAGCAGTTCGCTGCCTGTTTCGTTATCAAGAGGAAGAGGGAAAAGCTCGCGCCACTTGGGGTTCTGCGCATTTAGCTGAGCGACAGGTTCGTTTGCCTGCTCCAAACTGTAATCGCGTACCAGAGCCAGTAGCTGATCAGCCATCCGCGCGATCAACTCTACTGATGGGGGTGATGAAAATACCTGGGGAAGATTCGCTGTTTCCAACAGCTTTTCGACCTGCTGAAGGGTGCTATGACCCATCAACTGCCATTGGTCATTCTGTTTAAGCACACGATCAAACAGCGCGTAGAAACGGTTCCCCTCTTCCCTCAGCAGCTGGAACGGCAGGCCGCCCTCTGAAAACAGCGAGCCTAGAAAATTACGTCGCTCTGACTCGTAGGCATGTACCGGCCGCATCCAATAGCCTTCCAACCCTCGCGGTATGGCTTTGCCCAAGTCAGGCGCCGACAGCCTGTAACCCAACACCTGCCAGATCGGCTCCCAACTCCAGCCATGCTGAGCTCGGTACTCACGTCGATACCATTCCGAGCAGAAAAGGACGAAACACGCGCAGCCTCCTGTATCATTTACTGCTGCTTCAAAGCTGCCGAGATAAACAAGCAGATACTGGAGCTCGCGGTACTCCTCGTAACTGCAGTGGTACTCGTATAGAGCCCGTTGATCAGGGCATTGCAGCCCTCTACGCTGCAAGAAACCGTTGAGCCAGGTTGAGCACTTAACGATCGACTGCGACATAGCTAATCTCCCTTTATGTTGCAGCCGCCAAGTATTTTAGGCCACTGCCTTTTGAGCAGCCCAGTATTGAATCGCCCCGGATTTTGAGGAGACTCATCGGTTTAAGTCAGGCTGCCATCGCGGTCTGACTTCCGAGTTGCCGATAGTAGTTTGCCTTAGCTTCTACCAGCAGAATATATCCCAGAAGCCTCAGCCTCTCGACTGTGCAGCGGGCTACGGGAATGGCTTCCTGGTTCATCGCATGCAGACTTTATCAGTAACGTCAACGTGGTTGATATGGTCACCAACCTCTGCTGAAAACTTGTCTGATTTGGTCATGGATCCATTCTCTCAGATAGTAGCTCCCTAGCACCTAGGGTGATTCAAACTGTTAGGGCGCGCCCACCGGATCTGCCCGCTGTAAATCTGTCTTGCCATTTGCGTCAATTGACATTCGGAAGTACTTGGTCTCTCCATCTCGCAAAATAGTCTCTCGCTGTGTCCACTCTTGCTGACTGAGGCCACACAGTGCTCGGCCTTTAGGGTCCCGACCGGAACGCAATACAAGCTCGCCGGGCTCGATATAAAAGCTAGCAGTCTCAGCAACGTCAAAGCGTGCAGCCAAGACGTCATTGATGAAGAAGCCGTAATAGCAACCGCCCCCTAATAAACCCTTATCTCTTGTAACGACCAACGTTCCGGTAGCGTCAGCAGACCTCTCTTGAAACGCCAGCAGCCTATCGGAAGCAACTTGAGCTGCTTGGCTAGGCGGCATTGGAGTTGTTGCACAGCCAATCAGGCCGAGCGATAGAACTAGCGAGAAACAGAAAAATCTCATTAATCCCCCTTGGTTGCAAAATACTTAACTAGCGGCCTAACGCTAGAATTAAGCCGCGCCGCGAACCAGCGCTGGCTTGAATGAACTGTTAGGCCTTACAAGCCAGTCGATGAGCTTTTCGTGCACGCGGTACATGGGGCAATTACCTTGCGTAATGTCTGTGATGAAGTCGTAGCGGGCCAAATGCAGAACAGCCGCATGCAGATCGGGATGCTCATCTGTATGAAACTCAAAGCACGGCTCAGAGAGGAAGCCGATCATTGTGCCACTCTCTTTGACAAAGAACGCTCGGACGTTCTTGCCCTCTGGACTCGTGAAGGCTCGGCGCATATCAGCAATCACGAAAGGAAAACGTGCCTCGATGTCTTGCCACAGTTTGGCTTGCTCTTTGGCATGCTTCTTATCTCGGCGAACATCTGTGTACTTGTCCGCCAAATAGTTACCAGCGGCACCTGTGAGTGCACCGACAAGGAACCCAACTGCTAGCGACAGCATGTCCATATGAAGCCTAACAGCTCGTTAATGAGGAATGCTTCCTCATAATAATTATTAGCGGGAAAAGCTCATAATCAACTCCATACTTCCCGATACAGCGTAACCACCTAAAAAGAAATGAAGCGATCTCGCCAAACCAGAGTTGATCGGGTTTCACAAGTCTCAGGGAGGAGTCCATAGCCATGTCCGTGCCATTCCTTCTCTATTCACTGCAGGCGTGGCGTATGCCCTACCGCGTCGGAATCTTCGTTCTTTCGTTTATTGCCCCAAGTATTCCACCATTTGTAACAAAAAGGAATACCCTCCTGAATACAGGGGTATTATCGTTCACGATCAACCATCGCCAACTTTGGAGCTCAGCATCTTCGTCAAGCATAGAACTGGTCGTCAGTGTCCACCTCGACACCATCAGTGAATCCGTCCTTCCCCAAATCATTTGGGCCAAACTGCTCAAGCCATACAGATTCCAGCCATATTCCTCAGTTTGAAGGCCGTGTACGGCATACGCCTTCACTAGACAGTTCTTTGGCTAATTGGCTCGGAGCCTGCTGTCCAAGTGAAAGCCCGTTTGGGTTGCTTATTACGCAGATCCTGCCAGTAAGTTGCTTTATCCATTGCCTAGCGCCTACAGGAGCCGTTGCGGCTCTACTGGCTCAGTGACACACAACTTGGCTGGATAAGGCCTTCTGGCTCGTCCTAGACATTTACAGGAGCAACTATGGGTATGATGAGGTGAAGCAAGCCTGTACTGTCGAAATCAGAAGAAGATGCCCCTGGATTATCCTGAGGTGATACTGAAGCTGAAGCGAGGGGAAATGACGGTATATATGACGGTACTAAAAATCCTAAAAATAAAAAAGGCCTTGATATACAAGGCCTTATAGTTTAAATCTGGCGGTGAGGGAGGGATTCGAACCCTCGATAGGGGATTAGCCTATACTCCCTTAGCAGGGGAGCGCCTTCAGCCGCTCGGCCACCTCACCAAAGTTCCGCCGGGGTAAAAGGGGTAAAATACCGCCCTGACGAGAGGGCGGCATAATACCACATCAGCCGGAAAATCAAAGGGGCGGGACACCTGAATTACTGGTTGCCCTGCCCTTTTTCCTGCTGAATGCGCTGATAGATTTCCTCGCGGTGCACAGATACGTCCTTCGGCGCGTTGACGCCAAGCCGTACCTGATTGCCTTTCACCCCGAGCACGGTGACAGTAATGTCATCACCTACAACCAGGGTCTCTCCAACACGTCGGGTCAAAATCAACATGGTCTTCTCCTACACTGCTTTGCGCCCGGGGGCGCCTCCTATGGGTTGGCGTTGTGTTTTTTTGATTTCGCCGTTTGCGACACATTTGTCTCAGGAGCTGGGGCGACGTCCGACAGCGGTGACCCACAACCGCCACACCAATCCCAAGAAACAAATTACTCCACCCTGTCCACCTCTTCCAGTTCAAATGCAGCGTGCAGGCTTCTGACCGCAAGTTCGAGATATTTCTCCTCGATCACCACAGTAATCTTTATTTCCGAGGTGGAAATCATCTGGATGTTGATGTTTTCATCCGCCAGCACCTTGAACATCCGGGCAGCGACTCCGGCATGGGACCGCATGCCGACACCGACGATAGCCAGCTTGGCGATGCGATCGTCGCTGGTAATACTCTTGGCGTTCAGCTCCTTGGCCACGGCGGTGAGGATCTCGCCGGCTTTCTTCATATCGTTGCGGTGAACGGTGAACGTCAGCGAGGCGGAGCCATCCTCGCCGAAATTCTGGACGATCACATCCACTTCGATATTGGCATCACTGATCGGACCAAGGATCTTGTAGGCGACACCCGGGTTATCGGGAATACCGCGGATAGTGAACTTTACTTCATCGCGATTGAACGCAATGCCTGAAACAACGGGGTTTTCCATACTGTCATCATCCTCCAGGGTGATCAGCGTGCCAGGTCCCGGCTGAAAGCTGTGCAGGACACGCAAAGGAACCTTGTATTTACCGGCAAACTCCACCGACCGGATCTGCAGCACTTTCGAACCCTGGCTGGCCATTTCGAGCATTTCCTCGAAAGTGATGCGATCGAGGCGCCGCGCGCGGGGCTCGACCCGGGGATCCGTGGTGTAGACCCCATCCACATCAGTATAGATGTGGCATTCGTCGGCGTTGAGCGACGCGGCAAGGGCCACCGCTGTGGTATCGGAGCCGCCGCGACCGAGGGTGGTGATATTGCCGTTCAGGTCGACGCCCTGAAAGCCGGCGACGACGACGACCCGGCCGGCATCGAGATCGGCCTGTATGCGTCCGGTGTCGATCTCCTGGATGCGCGCCTTGGAGTGGGCGCTGTCGGTGACGATGCGCACCTGGCCGCCGGTATAGGAGCGAGCCTCGCAGCCATGCTTGTGCAAGGCTATGGACAGCAGGGCGATGGTGACCTGTTCGCCGGTCGACACCAGCACATCCATTTCCCGGCTGCTGGGGTTCTCATCGAGCTGTTTCGACAGCTCGATGAGCCGGTTGGTTTCACCACTCATGGCGGATACCACTACCACCACCTGATGGCCCGCATCGCGAAAGCCGATGACCTTTTTGGCCACCGCCTCGATGCGCTCGACGCTACCTACGGACGTCCCGCCGTATTTTTGGACGATAAGACTCATGGATGACTCACGACCTCCAATTCACAACCTCCAGGAACTGCCCGAAGCCTTCAAAAGGCACGAATTAAACACCAAAACCACCAGGCTGCGAAACAAAAAGATGACATACGTCATATTAGCCCAGCCGGCTGGCAACCCATTGATGCACCGCCTCCAACAGCGCGGGCAGCTTTTCCGGGCCGCTGCCGCCGCCCTGGGCCATGTCCGGGCGGCCACCGCCCTTGCCGCCCAGCTCAGCGGCGGCGAACTGCATCAGCTCGCCGGCCTTGACCCGGTCGGTCAGGTCTTTGGTGACCCCGGCGGTGAGGGCCACCTTGTCGCCATCGACCGCGGCCAGCAGGATGACCGCCGACGCCACCCGGGACTTGATCTGGTCGACCATGTCCCGCAAGGTCTTGGGATCGGCGCCGTCGAGGCTTGTCGCCAGCACCTTGACGCCGCCCAGATCACGGGCCCGGGCCAGCAGATCATCGCCTGCGGCGCTGGCCAGCCGGGACTTGAGGCGGGCCAGTTCCTTGTCCTGGGCGCGCAACTGGTCGAGCGCCTGGACGACCCGGCCCAGCGCCTGATCGGCCGGCGCGGCAAAGCACGCCGCGATCTCGTTGAGTATCGCTTCCTGGCGCTGCACCTGGGCCAGGGCGCCTTCTCCGGTCACCGCCTCGATGCGCCGCACGCCGGCGGCGACCCCTCCCTCGGCAATCACCTTGAACAGACCGATATCGCCGGTGCGCGCGACATGGGTGCCGCCGCAGAGCTCGCGGGAGGAGCCGATGTCGAGCACTCGCACCTCGTCGCCATATTTCTCGCCAAACAGCATCAACGCCCCGCTCTGCTGGGCGTCGGCGATGGCCATCACCCGCGCCGCGACCTCGGTATTGGCCAGGATCTCGCGATTGACGATGGCTTCGATGCGGGCGATTTCGTCGCGGCTCAGCGGCGCGTTGTGGGCGAAATCGAAACGTGTCTTGTCGGGATCGACCAGTGAGCCTTTCTGCCGGACATGGTCCCCCAGCACTTCGCGGAGGGCCTTGTGCATCAGGTGGGTAGCCGAATGGTTGCGCATGGTGGCGGCGCGGCGCCAGGTGTCGACCCGGGCGGTAACCCTGTCGCCCACTTTCAGCGCGCCGGCACGCAGCTCACCGTGATGGCCAAACACCTCGGCCTGGATCTTCTGGGTGTCCTCGATGGCAAAGAGGGTGGTGCAGACGTTGCCGGCGACGAGCTCGCCGCCATCGCCGACCTGGCCGCCCGATTCGGCGTAGAACGGCGTGTGGTCGAGCACCACCACCGCCTGGGCGCCCACGCTGATTTCATCCACCGGGGAACCGTCGACATAGATCGCGGTGACGGCGGCCTCCTCCACCACCAGCCGGTCGTAGCCGTGGAAGATGGTGGCCGCACCGCCGTATTCCAGCGCTGTTGTCATGCGGAACTTGCCGGCGGCCCGGGCCTGCTCGCGCTGGCGGGCCATGGCCTTGTCGAAGCCCTCGACGTCCACGGCGATACCCTTCTCCCGACACACATCAGCGGTCAGGTCGAGGGGAAAGCCGTAGGTGTCGTGCAGTTTGAAGGCGGTTTCGCCGTCGAGCACGGCCCGCTCTCCACCAGCCACCTGGGCCAGCGCGCCGTCGAGAATATCCATGCCATTGGCTATGGTCTCGAAGAAGCGCTCCTCCTCCTGCCGCAGCACCTCGGCGACACGGGCCCGGGCCTCGGCCAGCTCGGGATAGGCGGTGCCCATCTGCGCCACCAGGTCGGGCACCAGCTTGTAGAAAAAGGCGGTGCGGGCACCGAGCTTGTAGCCGTGGCGAATGGCGCGGCGGATGATGCGGCGCAACACATAGCCGCGGCCTTCGTTGCCGGGTATCACCCCATCGGCGATCAGGAAGGCGCAGGCGCGGATATGGTCGGCCAGCACCTTGAGCGACGGGTTGTCGAGATCGGCACTTCCCGTTTCGCGGCCGGCGGCCTTGATCAGGGCCTGGAACAGGTCGATCTCATAGTTGCTGTGGACGCGCTGCAGCACTGCCGAGACCCGCTCGAGGCCCATGCCGGTATCGACGCTGGGCCTCGGCAAGGGATGCATGACGCCGGCCTCGTCGCGGTTGTACTGCATGAAGACGTTGTTCCAGATCTCGATGTAGCGGTCGCCGTCCTCCTCCGGCGAACCGGGCGGCCCGCCCCAGATATCGGGGCCGTGGTCGTAGAAGATCTCAGTGCAGGGGCCGCAAGGGCCGGTGTCGCCCATCATCCAGAAGTTGTCGGAAGCGTAGCGGGCGCCCTTGTTGTCGCCGATGCGGATCAGCCGCTCGGCGGGTACGCCCACCTCCTGATGCCAGATATCGTAGGCTTCGTCGTCCTCGGCGTAGACCGTCACCCACAGTTTATCCTGTGGCAACTCGAGCCACTGCGGCGAGGTGAGGAACTCCCAGGCGTAGCGGATGGCGTCGCGCTTGAAGTAGTCGCCGAAGCTGAAGTTGCCCAGCATCTCGAAGAAAGTGTGGTGGCGCGCGGTATAGCCGACGTTTTCGAGATCGTTGTGCTTGCCCCCGGCACGTACGCACTTCTGCGCGGTGGTGGCGCGGCTGTAGGGGCGCTTGTCGAAGCCGAGGAAGACATCCTTGAACTGGTTCATCCCGGCATTGGTGAACAACAGGGTGGGGTCGTCGTGGGGCACCAGGCTGCTGCTGGGCACTACGGCGTGACCCTTGCCGGCAAAAAAATCCAGGAATGCCTGGCGGATCGCTGCACTACTTTTCATTGACGGGGAATCTTCTCATTGACGGGGAATCTTCTCATTGACGGAATCTTTTCATTGATGGAACCTTTTCATTGATGGAGAGCCTGTCGGCGGCGTCGAGCCAGCCGTTATCTCTGCTTCAAAAATCACTGTTCTTTTCAAGAACCACTATTCACTGCAACCGCCATTCGCATCAAAAACCGAGGCTCTGTTCCGACATGCTCATATTGCCCAGAATATGCAGATGCAGGTGAAATACCGTTTGCCCGGCACCGGCGCCGTTGTTGACGATCAGACGGAAGGCATCGCCGATCCCGGCGGCGGTGGCGATCTTGGCCGCCGTGGCCATCAGGTGGCCGAGCAGGGCCTGATCCTCGGCACTGGCATCGACCAGCCGGGGAATGGGCTTCTTGGGGATCAACAGCAAGTGGGTCGGCGCCTTTGGCGCGATGTCCTTGATGGCGAAACAGAGTTCGTCCTGATACAGGATCTCGCCGGGGATCTCGCCGGCGATGATACGGGAAAATATCGACTTTTCAGTCATGGCTTGCTCCTGGTCATGGCTTGCTCCTGATAGCAATGTCCGCCGACAGCAATTTTCGCAATGCGGGATTCAACGGGAGTGGTTGGCGCCTAGCTTTTCATCGGCGGTCAGTTGGCGCGCCTCGCTTTCGAGCATCACCGGTATGCCATCGCGAATCGGATAGGCAAGGCCGCTGGCCCGGCACACCAGCTCCTGCCGCTCCCGGTCATACTCCAGGGGAGCCTTGCTCACCGGGCAGACGAGAATACTGAGCAGTTGCTTATCCATGACACTCGTTCCTGACGATCAAAGGTAGGCAAGTTTAAAAGAAACCGCGACGCAACTCCACGGGCATGGCCTGGTATCGGGGGCGAAGAAGGGCGGTGCTGAATAAAGATCGGCTAGTCGCCGCTGGCGGGTGCGGCCTCGCCGCCAGGCCGATCCTCGGCCGGCTCGACGTATGGCTCGAGGCGGTCGACGACACATACGCCTCCGGAACGCATCACCCGGAGGATATCGCCTTCACAGAAGCGGTTGTTCACCGGCTTGTGGACGTAGCCGTCCTGGCGGATACCCGAACAGCGGTTCCTGAGGGTTATCTGCACCTTGTTGCCCCCTGACAATTCGATGACCCCGGTGCGGTCGTCATTGAACGATACACGCTTGATCAGGTAGTTCTGGATACAGCCGTGGCGAATCGATCCAGCGCCGCTCTCCTCCCCGCCGGCGGCGCCCGGCTTGGGTGGCGTCGCCGCGCCCTGTGCCGACGCGGCAACGGCCATCAGCATCAATAACCATCTAGCACAACTCATTCACAACACCTGTTTCGACATCTGCAACAACGTTTGTGGCATCACTGGGCTCGCCAACAGGGCCTATGACAAGCGAGACCGGTTTTCTATCCCCCCGCCTGCCCACTGAAAATGCGACACTGAAAGCGCCACCGGCCAGGGGCCGCCGCCTGCGGCCGACAGACGGCCGTTTTTCGCGGACAATGGTAAGCCCCACCACCGTCAGGCTCAACGAAACAGGGATGAACGGATTATTCTGTGGCTTCAAGGGTGTCGAGAGCCCCGCGGATCTCATCGTTGGCGAAACCCCGCTGTTGCAGAAAGCGCATGCACCTGGCGCGCTCTTTATAATCAGCGGGCACTTGCCGGCCGAATCGGCGCACCAGAACCTCCGTAGCCAGTTGATACCAGTCGACATCGGCCGCAGCCAGGGATTCTTCGATCACCGCCGCCGCGACTCCCCTGTTGCGCAGCTCGTGGCGAATACGCACCATCCCCTGGCCGCGGCCAATCCGCGAACGGATATAGGCTTCGGCGAACCGCCGGTCACAGAGCAGGCCATCCGCCTCGAGGTCGTCGAGCACCCGTTCCAGGTCGTCCGCGCTGTCGGCACAGCGCGCCTTGAGGCGCGCGTAAAGCTCATGCCGCGAATGTTCACGGCGAGCCAGGGCATCCATGGCCATTAGTCGCGGACGTCTGGCTGCAGTGCTTGTCACCATGGCCCCTCCAACCGGGGCGGTGCCGGTGCGACCCGAGCCGGTGGCGTAGCGCCTTTCAGCGCGCCACGGAGCCTGTGATAAAGCTCTTTCAGCAGCTGCCACATTTTCGGCAGCAGCCACAGCGCCACGGCGAGAAACAGCACCAGCAGAGCGACGAACACCAGCGGGTAGTTGAACATCGCCCACAAGGCACCCAGCACCAGCAGATCCTCACTGACCGACGCCGCCCAATTGCTGAACGGTTCGGGTGACATGTTGATCAGCAGCCGGCTCGCCGCCTTGGACAGATGACTGATGGTAGCCACCGCGCCACCGAGCAGCCCGGCAGCCACTTCCAGCAACGGGGCCAGTTCGCCGGCTGCGCCGGCCGCGAGCAACGCTCCGGCGGGAATACGGATCAGCGTGTGGAGGCCGTCCCAGCCGCTGTCCACACCTGGGGTCTTGTCGGCGAGAAATTCCACCAGGCACATCAGCCCGGCCGCGGCAATCACCACAGGCTCCTGCAACACCGCAAGGCCGTCCGGCAGAACGACGCTGTCGGCGGCCCCGGCCAGCCCGAGGACGAACACCGCCAGGTAGAGATTGACGCCACTCGCCCAGCCGATCCCCATGACCAGCGCCAGCGTCGCCATGGCTGCCTGATAAGTATCCACACGACCTCCCGAAATCTGTTGCCTTTGCCCGCGGCTACCCACCTTGGACGGTTTCAGCGGCTATATAGTGCCACGGACCGGCCATCGTTTCACTCGGACGGTCCGGATCGCCGAGAAGTTTTCAAGACGCGCTCGATGCCAGGGCCAGGCTCTCCAGCGCATCCCTCAAGGTCGGGTGAAAGGACGACACCCCCTCGACAGGCGCGACACCCGCCCGGGCCAGGGTCTTGAGGGGCTGAAACTGCAAATCGGCGATCATCACCCGGCAGCCGTCGCGCCGGCACTGGTCGATCAGTTTGTCGAGGGCGGAGAGCCCACCGGCATCGATGATCGACACACCGTCCATATAAAGGACGATGCCTTTCCTGCCTGCAATCAGGCCGGCCAGCTCGCCGAAGATACGCTCGGCGGCGGCAAAAAACAGCGGGCCGTTGATCTTGTACACCGACCAGCCTTCGGGCAGGTCCACCGCCACCAGGTTGCGGTTAGAGGAAATTTCGTAGACCTTGGTCATCTCCGCCACTTCCTTCATGAACAGCACCGCCGCCAGCAGGACCGCGGCAGTTATGGCAACCACCATGTCGAGCAGCACCGTCAGGGAAAAACAGGTGAGAAACACCCACAGATCCCCGCGCGGGGCTGTTTTCAGCAGTCGCAGCGCCTTCGGCGCCTCACTCATATTCCACGCCACGACAATCAGCAGGGCCGCCATCGCCGCCATCGGCAGGTAGGCCAACAGCGGTGCCAGCGCCACCAGGCCGAGCAGCACCACCAGGGCGTGCACCATGGCGGCGACCGGCGACTGCGCGCCCGCCTTGAAATTGGCGGCGGAGCGGGAAATGGCGGCGGTAGCGGTGATGCCGCCGAAAAAAGGCGCGACGATATTGCCGATACCCTGACCCAGCAACTCGCTGTTGGCGCTGTGCCGCTTGCCGGTCATGCCGTCCAGCACCACCGCGCAGAGCAGCGATTCGATGGCGCCGAGCATGGCGATGGCAAACGCCGCCGGCACCAGATCCTGGACCAGCTGCCAACTGAATTCCAGTGGCCGGCCATTGCTGCCGGGCTGCAGCCAGGGCCACTCGAAGCCGGGCAGAAAGGGCGGCACGCCCCGCCCGGCGGTGCCATCGGGCAGCGCATAGGAAAATCGCGACCCGACCGTTTCCACCGCGAATCCGCGGCTGTTCAGCCACAGCGCCACCAACGTCCCGACGATCACCGCGGGCAGGTGGGGCGAAGCCGGCAGCCGCAGGCGCGGCCACAACAGCAGCGTCGCCAGCGTCGCTGCCGCCACCGCAAAGCTCGGCCAGGCAAACGCCGGCAGCGCCGCACCCAGGGCCGCGACCTTGTCGAGATAATGATCGGGCAGGCTGGTAAGTGGCAGTCCGAGCAGGTCCTTCACCTGGAGGGTGACGATCACCACCGCAATGCCGGCGGTAAAGCCGAGGGTCACCGATTCCGGGATATATTCGATGAGTCGCCCCAAGCGCAGCAGCGCAAGCCCCACCAGCAACACTCCGGCCATCACCGTGGCCAGCAACAACCCGGCAAGCCCGTACTGCTGGGCGATCGGGTAGAGAATCACCACGAATGCCGCGGTCGGCCCGGACACGCTGTAGCGCGAACCACCGGTGAGGGCGATGATGAAACCGGCTACAATGGCGGTATACAGTCCGTACTGAGGCGCCACGCCACTGGCGATGGCCAGAGCCATGGACAGCGGGATGGCGATGACGCCCACGGTGATTCCGGCCAGCAGATCGCGGCCGAAGCGCCGGTAGCCATAGGGCTCCGCCCGGCAACTTTCTCGCAGGGCGTGGCCGATACGCAGTGAAAATAAATGGGCGCGATGGGGCATTTTGCCAGGTCATCCTCTGATGTCAGGTATCACCGCATATAGTATGCGCATACAAAAAACATTCAATGTTAATCATATTAACATTGACCAGTGGTTTTACAGCCCTATAATCCCCTTCTTTACTGCATATACCCCGCCCGCATGCATCCAGACAATTGCCCGGAGGTTTCACCCTTGAATACCAGCGCCCTCACTACCGCCCTCGGCCAGTACGGCATCACCAATCCAGCAGAGATCGTCTACAACCCCAGCTACGATCTGCTGTTTGCCGAGGAAACCAACCCTGAGCTCTCCGGCTACGAGGCGGGCGTGGTCACGGAGCTGGGCGCGGTATCGGTCAACACCGGCATCTTCACCGGGCGTTCCCCGAAGGACAAATACTTCGTCAAGGACGATGTGACCCGCGATACACTGTGGTGGTCCGATCAGGGCAAGAACGACAACAAGGCCATCAGCCCTGAAGTCTGGGCGTCCCTCAAGTCCGTGGTCGGCAACCAGTTGAGCAACAAGCGGTTGTTCGTGGTCGACCTGTACTGCGGCGCCGACGAAACCAGCCGCCTCAAGGTGCGCTTCGTCACCGAGGTGGCCTGGCAGGCCCATTTCGTCAAGAATATGTTCATCCGCCCTTCCGAGGCGGAGCTGGAGAACTTCGAGCCCGACTTCGTGGTGCTGAACGGCGCCAAGGCGACCAATCCGGATTGGCAGGAACAGGGACTCAATTCCGAGAACTTCGTCGCCTTCAACATGACCGAGCGGATACAGCTGATCGGCGGCACCTGGTATGGCGGCGAAATGAAAAAGGGCCTGTTCTCGGTAATGAACTACCTGCTGCCACTCAAGGGCATGGCCTCCATGCACTGCTCCGCCAATGTCGGCGAGGACGGCGACGTGGCGATCTTCTTCGGCCTCTCCGGCACCGGCAAGACCACCCTCTCCACCGACCCCAAGCGCCAGTTGATCGGCGACGACGAGCACGGCTGGGATGACAACGGCGTGTTCAACTTCGAGGGCGGCTGCTACGCCAAGACCATCAACCTGAGCCAGGAAGCGGAGCCCGACATCTACAACGCCATTCGCCGCGATGCCCTGCTGGAGAACGTCACTGTCGACGCCAGTGGCAAGATCGATTTCGACGACGCCTCGCGCACCGAAAATACCCGGGTCTCCTATCCGATCTACCATATCGACAACATCGTCAAGCCGGTGTCCAAGGCCGGCCACGCCAGCAAGGTAATCTTCCTCACCGCCGACGCCTTCGGCGTGCTGCCCCCGGTGGCCAAGCTGACCCCGGAGCAGACCGAGTACTATTTCCTGTCGGGCTTCACCGCCAAGCTGGCCGGCACCGAGCGCGGCATCACCGAGCCGACGCCCACCTTCTCCTCCTGCTTCGGCGCCGCCTTCCTCAGCCTGCACCCTACCCAGTACGCCGATGTACTGGTCAAGCGCATGAAGGCGGCCAACGCCCAGGCCTACCTGGTCAACACCGGCTGGAACGGCACCGGCAAGCGCATCTCCATCAAGGCTACCCGGGCGATCATCGACGCCATCCTCAGCGGCGAGATCGAAGACGCCGAAACCGCCACCCTGCCCTACTTCAACCTGGCGATCCCCACCGCCCTCCCCGGCGTCGACGGCGGCATCCTCAACCCCAAGGATACCTACGCCAACCCGGCTGAATGGGACGAGAAAGCAACCCGTCTCGCCGCCATGTTCATCGAAAACTTCAATCGCTTCACCGACAACGACCATGGTAAATCCCTGGTTGCGGCCGGCCCACGGTTGTAATCCCCGCCGCAAGGCCCTCCGCCATGGAGGGCCTTGACTGCCCCGGGACGCAACCCCCTGCCATTCCCATAACAACGCCCGTGACCATGGAACAACGCACCGCCCGCCTCACCCTGCTGATCGATCCGCGCAAAAAAGCCATCTTCGAACAACTCTGTGCCCGGGAGGACGTCACCCCATCCCAGAAAGTCCGCCAATTCATCCGCGATTACATCGAACAGCAGCTCGGCCCCGACTGGCTGGCCAGCGCCGACACCCCGCCCCCCAAAGACTCCTGACCCCGCGCCGCTCCCGGCTCCAGCCCCGCCACAATCCCCTGCCGTTCGCCAGCGCGACTTTCCGCGACAGGCTCGACCTAGAAATTGGCGGCAACAGGTACTATTCTCAAGCGGACCAGAAACATTGCAGTCGACTCTGGCCCGAAAACGAGGTGCCTCTGAGCATTCGGTGATGGGCTGATCCATGAGGAGGTCTCCATGTCCGATGATTCAACCGGCTTTCCCAGCACTGCGGCCGGAGCCGCGTTCTCCGGCACCCATCACTGGGTCGCCGGGCTGCTCGCCCGGGCCGACGTACAGATCGGCGGCAACCGCCCCTGGGACATCCAGTTCAACACCGACGATGTGCCTCAGCGAGTCCTCGCCCATGGCAGTCTCGGCCTGGGTGAAGCCTATATCGACGGCGCCTGGGATGTCCGGCGCCTCGACGAATTCTTCTACCGGGTGCTGCGCGCCAACCTCGACCAGGAACTCCATCCGCTGCGCCTGATCTTCCATTCCCTCAAGGCTCGCCTCACCAACCGCCAGAGCGCCAAACGCGCCTGGCAGGTGGGCGAGCGACACTACGACCTGGGCAACGAGTTTTACGCCGCGATGCTCGATCCGCGCATGACCTACACCTGCGGCTACTGGCGCGACTGCGATAACCTCGCCGACGCCCAGGAGGCCAAGCTCGACCTGGTGTGCCGCAAGCTGGGTTTGAAGCCGGGGATGACGGTACTCGATATCGGCTGCGGCTGGGGCAGCTTCATGGGCTATGCCGCCGAGCACTACGGTGTCAATTGTGTGGGGGTGACCATCTCCAGGGAGCAGGCAAAGCTGGGCCGGGACAAGTGCAAAGACCTGCCGGTGGAATTCCGCCTCGCGGACTATCGCGCCATCGACCAGCGTTTCGACCGCATCGTCAGCATCGGCATGTTCGAGCATGTCGGCCACAAGAATTACCGCACCTACATGGAGACCGCCCACCGCTGCCTGAAGGACGACGGCCTGTTCCTGCTCCACACCATCGGCAAGAACCTGCGCCACGGCGGCGCCGATCCGTGGGTCGACAAATATATCTTCCCCAATGGCGAGCTGCCCTCCATCGGCCAGATAGGCGACAGCGTCGACCAGCTGTTCGTGGTCGAGGACCTGCACAATTTCGGCGCCGACTACGACAAGACCCTGATGGCCTGGTACACCAATTTCGACCGGGCCTGGCCGCGCTTTGCCGAGCAACTGGGAGAACGTTTTTATCGGATGTGGCGTTATTACCTGCTGTGTTGCGCTGGCGCCTTCCGCGCCCGGAACCTGCAATTGTGGCAGTGGGTGCTGTCGAAAAAAGGCCTGGTCGGGGGTTACTCGCGGATCAGCTGACCGGCCGGCGCGCGCTCAGCTGAAAGTACAACCGAAGTTTCGCCGGCCGTGCCGCGGTGCGCCTCCCGCGTCCGGCACACCCTATAAAAGCGCACTGGCTATAAAGGCGCATGGCTGTGCATAGGGTGCGCTGAGGAACGAAGCGCACCACAGCAACCGCAGCGCTGAAAATGGTCTTTCGGTGTATCCGAGCGTCGACAAACCTAGCGCAACAACAGCAGCGGCGTTTGCGCCCCGGCCAGCATCCTGTAGGTCAGGCTGCCGAACAGCAGTTCCCGCAGACGGCTGTGGCCGAAAGCGCCCATCACGGTCAGCTCGATGCCGTGCCGCCGCTGGTAGTCCCCCAGTTGCTGTTCCGCGTCCCCGTGGAGAGCGGCGGCAACCACATCGAGCCCCGCCTCGCGAAGGGTCGCGGCGGCATCCTCCAGCAGCGCCGGCTGGCCGGCCTTGTCGACCTGCACCAGATGGCATTCCATGGCACGAAACAGCGGGTTGCCGGCCACCATCGCCAGCGCCTTGCGCGCCCCGTCACTGCCGTCATAGGCGACCATGCAGCGCCGGGGCGGTGCACTGAAATCCCGGTTCACCACCAGCACCGGCCGATGCAGAGCGCGGATCGCGGTCTCCAGCCAGGCACTGGGGGGCGGCTGGCGCTCGCTGTGAGTCTCACCGCGGATACCGAGCACCAGTATTCCGATATCGTCCTCCAGGTCGACCAGCGCGTCGACCAGGCTGTCGTGGCGCTGGATGCTGGTGACGTCGCCGGCCCCCTGGGCAAGGGCCCGCTGGCGGGCATTGTCGAGCATCAGCTGGCCCTGTTCGAGCAGGATCCTGCTGCGCTTTTCCTCCATCGACACAAGCTCCTCGAGCAGCGCCTCCCGGGTACCGAGACCGAGCATGCCGCTGAGATCTGACATCGGCAGATGGTCGCGCGCTTCGATGTTGTGCAGCAGTTTCAGCGGCGCGCCAAGGGCACCGGAGACCCAGGCCGCATAGTCCACCACGCCCCGCTTGTAAGTGGAGCCATCGATGCAGGCAAGTACCGCCTTTCGGTTGTCGTTCACTGGGCGCTCCCAAGAGCTTTGCGGATTTCTTCCGACTTGTTGTGGACAGCAAAGCGGTCGACGATGGTGCTGCTGGCTTCGTTGAGGCCGACCAGCACCACCTGCGCCCCGTCGCGGCGGAACTTGATCACCACCTTGTCGAGAGCGTCGACAGCGGAAAGATCCCAGAAGTGGGCGCGGCTCAAATCGATCACCACCTTGTCCACCGCCTCCTTGAAATCGAAATGACTGACGAACCTGCCGGCGGAATTGAAAAACACCTGACCCACCACCCGGTAGCGACGGGTGATGCCGGCCTCGTCCAGCTCCGACGTCACCGCCAGCAGGTGGCTGATCTTGCTGGCGAAAAACAGCGATGCCAGCAGCACCCCGACCAATACACCATAAGCCAGATTATGGGTCGCCACAACCACCGCCACGGTTGCCAACATCACGATGTTGCTGGACAGCGGGTACTTCCGCAAATCGATGATGGAGCGCCAGCTGAAAGTGCCGATCGACACCATGATCATCACCGCCACCAGGGCGGCCATGGGAATGACCTTGATGACCGGGCTCAGGAACACCACCAGGACCAGCAGGAAAACCCCCGCCCAGAGCGTCGACAAACGGCCGCGGCCGCCGGACTTCACGTTGATCACCGACTGGCCGATCATCGCGCAGCCCGCCATGCCACCGATGAGCCCGGCGCCGATATTGGCGATGCCCTGGCCCTTGCATTCGCGATTCTTGTCGCTGGGGGTATCGGTGAGGTCGTCGATGATGGTCGCGGTCATCAGCGATTCCAGCAGGCCGACAACGGCCATCGCCGCCGAATAGGGAAAAATGATCGCCAGTGTCTGCATATCGAACGGTACGTCCGGCCACAGGAAGACCGGCAGCGTATCCGGCAGTTCGCCCATATCGCCCACCGTGCGGATGTCCAGCCCCAGGGCCATCGCCACCAGGGTGAGCGTCACTATGCACACCAGCGGCGACGGTATCGTCCTGCCTATGACCGGGATCAGCGGAAACAGGTAGATGACGCCGAGACCGGCGGCGGTCATGGCGTAGACATGCCAGGTGACATCGGTCAATTCCGGCAGCTGGGCCATGAATATCAGGATCGCCAGGGCGTTGACGAATCCGGTGACCACCGAACGGGAGACGAAGCTCATCAGATTGCCGAGCTTCAGGTACCCGGCAGCCAGTTGTAGGCCCCCTGTCAGCACTGTCGCCGCCAGCAGGTATTGAAGGCCGTGGTCCTTGACCAGCGTCACCATCAATACCGCCTGGGCGGCAGTGGCTGCCGAGATCATCCCCGGCCTGCCACCGACGAAGGCAATGAGCACGGCAATGCAGAAAGATGCATAAAGCCCCACCTTGGGATCGACGCCGGCAATGATGGAGAAAGCGATGGCTTCGGGGATCAGCGCCAGGGCGACCACGGTGCCGGCCAGCAGATCGCCGCGGATGTTGCCGAACCAGTCGGCTTTGGTTGAACGCAAGAGCATGGATAATCCTTTCTTGAGAAAATGCAGGACCAGGCCGGGCCGGCAGCCCTGGACAGCCGATCATCGAATGGCGCTGCCGACGCGGAGCCCGGCCGCGCTCACCTCGGCAAGACCGGACAGGGCGAATAGATCTGCAAAACGGGGAGAACCGAGGATGGCGTGGGCGGCAGGGAAGACCATGACCACAACAGGGTTGTTCACGGCGGGAGATTATACATGGCAACGGGCGGGCGACAAGAAAAGGGCCGGCGCACCCCTTATGGCGGCGTCGCCAATGGCGGGCCGGGAGGCGCCGGATTTGCCATAATGGCTGTCACCCACGGCACCCGCAACGAGGTGAACCTGTGCCTATCGTCGAATTGACCATCAGTTTCCAGCTCCCCGGCTGCGCCTCACTCAAGGAAAAGCGCAGCCGGCTGCGCCGCCTCAGCGACCGCTTTGGCCGCGATACCAACATCGCCGTCAGTGAAAGTGATTTCCACGACCAGTGGCAGCGCGCTAGCTGGACCTTCGTCATCATCGGCAACGATCGCCGGGGCATCGCGGCGCGCTGCTCGGCAATCGAAAATTTCTGCCACCAGCTCGACGCCTATGTCACCGACCGACGGCTTCGCGAACTCGCCTGACAGGCCCCCGGTCCACCGCCGGGTATTCGCCGCCCTGCCGGTGCCGGCGAGGATCGCCTCCGGCCTCGCCACACTGGCCCGGGAGGATACGCCCGACCACCGCTGCCATTGGCAGCATACGGCGAACTACCATGTCACTCTCGCCTTTTTCGGCGACCTCGACGACCATCGACTCGGCCTGTTGCAGGCGGCCCTGGATGCCCACCTGCCGCTCCCGGCCCCGACCGTCAGCCCGCTCACCATCGATTGCTTCCCCAATGCTCGGGGCCAGATCCTCGCCGCGATCCTCGATCGGAGCCGGCAACTGCTGGCGCTGCACGACATCGTGGTGGCGACGGCAAGTGCCGCCGGTATCGCCTGCCGGGAGCGGCGGTATAGTCCTCACATCACCCTGGCCCGGCGAGTGCGCGGCGCGCCCCCGTTCGCGGCCAGTCGCGCCGCCATCGCCGGGCTCGACTTTGCCGCCCGCCGGTTTGGCCTCTACCGGGGTGTCGGGGAGCGGGACGAAAACGGCGGGAATCGCTATCGCTATGTGGCGCTGGCGAGCTTTCCATTGACGAGCGTTCCATTGACGAACGTTCCCTAGTAGAGCCTTGCAGGGGCGGCATCAGCCCGGAGAGCCGCGGCCGGGAAAGTACAGCGATGCAACTGCCCGCTGACCCGGTCCGGTCGGGGTCGGCCCGGTCCATCGGCAGCGCGACGATTTGCCGGACCATACGCCACACTCAATATTCTGGCA
>Ga0265293_10005454_pt1 | contig 21197 bp, 23 predicted proteins | sample Munlanlewell138R_FD_192505 | JGI IMG/M metagenome (GOLD analysis project Ga0265293, IMG submission 192505) | Leachate microbial communities from a municipal landfill in Southern Ontario, Canada - Leachate well 138R | ecosystem: Engineered > Solid waste > Landfill > Unclassified | place: Canada... | reverse complement strand
TAAAGTGCGCGCCTCGACGGGGAGCAACACCCCCTTCGAAGCCCAGATGGCGGAACTGGTAGACGCGCTAGCTTCAGGTGCTAGTGACCGCAAGGTCGTGGAGGTTCAAGTCCTCTTCTGGGCACCAAATTGAGTTCCAGAGACATCCACCAAAGTCTCTAACTTATTGAAAAGACCCGCGAAAGCGGGTTTTTTCGTTCTAGGGCTGTCTACTGACATCCATGGGAAGCCACGTGCAAACGAGTACACTTTCGAGTACATTGAAAGTTCGAGTTAGCGAGGTGTACTTACCATGGCCCTTACTACACGTGAAATCCAAGCAGCCAAGCCTAAAGACAAGCCCTATGGCCTCGCCGATGGTGGTGGCCTGTTCCTGTGGGTGACCCCCACTGCCAAGAAGTATTGGCACTTCCGCTATCGTATTGACGGCAGGCAACCTCGCATCTCCCTGGGGGTTTTCCCGGATGTTCCGCTATCACTGGCCCGAGAGAAAGCTGCCGAAGCCCGCGCACTGGTCGTGCGCGGCATCGACCCTGGCGAAAAGCGCAAACAGGACAAACGGGAAACCATAGAGACTCGGACCAATCTGTTCAGGGCGGTCGCCGAAGAATGGTACCAAAGCAAAATTGACGCCGGACGTTCAGCTTCGACCCTGGACAAGATGCGGACTTATCTGGATAAGGACATCCTCCCGGTGTTGGGCAACAAGTACCTGCCAAGCATCACACGGGCCGATTGTACTGCCGTACAGACTCGCATCGAGAAACGGGGTGCGCTGAACGTCACAAAGAAAGTAAGGGGTTGGTTGCGCGAGATATTCAGTCGTGCCATCGCCCAGGGCCTGTGCGAAAACAATCCCGCATCGGAATTGCGTTTCATTGCCAAGGAAGCGCCCAAGTCCAAGCCCTACCCCCACTTGCTAGAGCCCGAACTCCCAGACTTTTTACGGGCATTGGATAAGTCCACCAGTCGCCTGATCAACCGCACTGCGGCATGGATGGAGATATACACGGCTTGCCGCCCCGGCATGATCCGGCTCGCTGTATGGCCCGAAATCGACCTGGAAGAAGCCCTCTGGCGCATTGATGCCGACAAAATGAAGATGCGCCGCATGCATGTAACACCGCTGCCAACTCAACTCGTGGCCATGCTCAAAGTACTGAAAGAAATCACCGGAAGACAGCAATATCTCTATCCGGGAATCGGAACCAAGAACCCCATGATGAGCGAAAACACCATAAACAAGGTGTTTCGGCTCATTGGCTACAAAGGCCGCATGGTGGGTCATGGTAGCCGTCATACTGCCAGCACCCTACTTAGAGAGCATCGCTGGGCGAAGCAATATGTTGATGCGCAACTCTCCCACAAGGAAAAAGGAACTTCGGGCGATTACAACCATGCTATTTACCTGCATCAGCGCAGACTCATGATGCAGTGGTATGCGGACTACCTGGACGCACTGAAAACCGGCATGACTCCTGCCAAGTCAAAGGCTTTTGCCAAGAGAGATAACATCTATAGACAGCCGGAACCGCTCAACGAGTACATCCCAATGATGAGGTAGCAGCGGAACACCTATCATGCACCCTCGCCGCCTCTACGCTAGGTTGGGCATGGTAATGGCGGGCGCCACACCGCATCCCACACCCACCGGAAGACGATCTATACCTAGCCCTTGCGAAATGTCATCGGTATTTGGCCTTGATCTCTGTTTCAGTATGTACTGAAGCAGGGACCCGTCACAAACACGGTCCTGCAATCTGCAAGGACGCCCCCCCCTCATTGGCAACCTCTGCTTCATCAAAAGGCTGGATGGACGTACTCCACCTAGCTGAAGAGCAGTATTCATTACCCCCAAGGAGGCTACACCATGAGGATACGTCATCTACGATACTTCCTGATCGTCGCTGAAGAACTGAGTTTCGTTCGCGCCGCAAACAAAGTACACATCGAACCATCCCCCCTTTCACGCGCTATCAAGGAGCTGGAAGAGGAACTAGAGGTCTCTCTCCTTCAGCGCAACAGAGGACGCATACGGTTAACCTGGGCTGGCGAGGTCTTCAAGGATGAAGCCAAACGCATCCTCTCATTCATAGAGAATGCCAGAACCCGCGTGCAGTCCGCTGCACGCGGCTACCGTGGACGACTGCGAATAGGCCTGGCCGACAGCCTGGCCCAGCCTCGTATGACACGATTGCTGGCACGCTGCCGTGAAGAAGAACCCCTCACCGAGATCAGACTTGTCGAAATGACGGTCACTGAAATGATGAAAGCCCTCCATCATGACCAGATCGACGCCGGCTTCACGGTACACACTGATCTTGCCAGTGGGCTCGTCAAGGAGGTGGTATGGACAGACCGGCCCGCAATCGCCATTCCCCGAAACCATCCATTGCTCTCCCTCGATAAGATTCCTCTGCAAGAGGTTGCCCGTCATCCGTTGATTCTCTGCCATCCAGAGTTATGCTCGGGTGGGTACGACGTCATTAGCCGCTGGTTTTGCAACTCATCTCTACCTTCCCCGACAATTGCTGAGTACGTTTCCGGGCACGAACCCATGATGATGCTGGTAGCTGCGGGTTACGGTATTGGTGTCGGACTGGGATCACAAATCACGCTTTATCAACACCCTGACGTCATTATTCGTCCGGTAACTGACGACATACCCAGCACAGCCACCTTCCTCACAATGCTCGACAAACCGCCATCAGAGGAATTGCGTCGCTTCATCGCCCGTGCTCAGCAGGTTGGCGAAATCATTCACACATGAGAAACAACACTCGGCGTGAGCTGCATAGCATTAAAGACAGCACCACGATCAGACATTTTTAGTCCGATGCCTGACATAAAAGGTCACTTTGACCCCTCAGGAGAACACCACAAACAAGCGCCAATTTTCTTCTACAAAGCGGGATTAGGCGCATGTTGCAACTGAGAATCACTTAGATCTTGAAACGAATGTTTTAGGTCATCTATACGACCAAAAAACTACGTCCGTTCCAGATAGCCACCGTGGCGCTATCCGTGAGGCCATTGTGACCTTGATGGAAGTCAAGTCACTGTCAATAGTGATATTTCCAGGGATCGGCTTGCGGTTCATACCTCACCCTGTATCGGTATAACGGAAGCGAGTGACATTCCGATGAATCCGGTGGTTGGCACGATCCGATTGTTTGATGCGCTCTTGGCGTGACATCCATTTACTAGGAGTCACATCCACGAGCGCCACCAAGCATAAAGGAGTGACCATTATGTCCAACGAGCACCCAGCTCCCACTGTGGAACGCCGTATTCTGCGCCGCGCTGAAGTCGAGGCCAAAACTGGATTCAAGAGAGCGCATATTTACAACTTGATGCAGCAAGGCAAGTTCCCAAGGGCATTGCGCTTGGGTATCCGCGCTGTCGGTTGGGACTCAGCCGAAATCGATCAGTGGATTACCGAACGCCTCAAAGAGCGCGTTTGATGCCGCTCCACCGCTGGGAAGGAGGACATCATGCGTGTAATTTCTGTTATTTCGACCAAGGGAGGCGTTGGTAAAACCACTATCGCCGCCAATCTGGGAGGCTTCATTGCCGATGCGGGGTTACGCGTACTGCTGATTGATCTCGACACACAGCCCACGCTCTCGTCGTACTACGAGCTTGCCCAACGAGCCTTCGGCGGCATTTATGAACTGCTGGCCTTCAATGAGGGGGATCTGTCCCGGCTGGCTTCGCACACGACCATCGCCGGCCTGGATATCGTACTGTCGAACGACGAGCATCGGCAGCTTGGCACCCTGCTGCTGTATGCCGCGGATGGGCGCTTGCGATTGCGCAACCTGCTGCCCTTGTTCCAACCACACTACGATCTGGTGCTGATCGACACCCAAGGCGCCCGCACAGTCATGCTGGAGATGGCGGTACTCGCCTCCGACCTGGCCGTCTCCCCGGTCACACCGGAAATCCTGGCGGCCCGCGAGCTACGGCGTGGCACACTGCAACTTGTCGAAGACATCGCACCCTATCAACAACTCGGTATTCAGCCACCACCTTTGCATCTGTTGATCAATCGTATGCCGGCGGTGTCTGCCAATGCCAAACTGGTGCAGCAGACATTGCGTCTGGTCTTTCGCGACCATACAGGGGTTCGGGTGCTGCGCACCCAAGTACCTGCCATCGAGGCCTTCCCTCGCGCGGCCACCCAGGGCCAGCCCGCCCACCGCATCGAACGTCGGCGCCCGACAGGAAGAATAGCGCCCTCGGCATTGGAAACGGTGCGTGACCTTGCCATCGAACTGTGTCCGCAGTGGCAGGAACGCTTTGTTCTCGTTACCGGCAAGTCCGGCGGGAGACGGGTCCATGCCAAACGCCCATGATCTCTGCCGCGGCCACAAGCGGCTCTTGCCACTGGTCAAGTTTGCCCTCCGTGAAGGCTGGGAAATAAGCCGTACTGCCGGGGGACACCTGAAATTCACAAAATCCGGCCTGCCATCAATCTACACCAGCGCAACCCCCAGCGATCACCGTGCAAGCCGGAACGCCAAAGTGCCTATGCGCCGGATCGGACGATACCTTCCGGGAGGCCAGGATGGCTGACCTCATCACACCCCAGGAAATGGCCGACAAGCTGACCCCCGATGGCTTCTCGCGCTCCGGCCCCACCGCACAGACCTTGAGCGACCCGATTGCGGATACGCCGATGATGGTCACGCTCGATGAACTGCGCCCCTATGAACTCGATCCACGCCTGACGCGCAATCCGCTTTACGATGACATCAAAGCCTCGATCCGGAAGCGCGGTCTGGACTCCCCGCCTCCGATCACCCGACGGCCAGGCGCCGAGCACTACATCATTCGCAACGGTGGCAATACGCGGTTGGCCATTTTGCGTGAGCTGTGGTCGGAAACCAAGGATGAGCGTTTCTTTCGCATTGCATGCCTGTTCCGCCCCTGGCCTGAACGCGGCGAAATCATCGCACTAACAGGCCATCTCGCAGAGAACGAACTGCACGGTGGCCTGACGTTCATCGAACGCGCGCTCGGTGTGGAGAAATCCCGCGAACTCTACGAGCAGGAAAACGGCAAGCCCCTGTCACAATCCGAGCTGGCTCGACGCCTGGCCGCCGATGGCTATCCCATCCAGCAATCCCACATTAGCCGGATGCAGGACACCGTGCGCTATCTGCTGCCCGCTATCCCGAACGTGCTGTACAGCGGCCTGGGCCGGCATCAGGTCGAACGACTGGCCGTACTGCGTAAAGCGGCTGAACTCACGTGGGAGAAACATGCACATGGCAAATCGCTGAACGTCGATTTCGAGATGCTGTTCCACGATGTCCTCGCACTGTTCGATGCTCAGCCCGAAGCCTTCGCTGTCAAGCGCGCCCAGGACGAGTTGATTGGCCAGATGGCCGGCCTCCTCGACGCCGACTACAACACCCTGGAACTGGAGGTCGACAGCATCGAGCACCGTCAGCATGCGGTGAACAGTCCACCGTCTGTGCCAGCGGAACCTTCGAGCACCATCGTGGCTCCAGACGCAGGCAGTACGCAGAGAGCTGCACCAGCACTCCGACCGAACGACGCACCAAGTCGCTCCGGTACCGAAACAGTATCCGAGGAGGCCACGAGCCCAACACCTTCCCCCCAAGAGCCCGACCCAGTGTCAACCGCCTTGATTCCGGCTCCCACTGTACCCCAACAACCAGATGACGAGACGGCCGAACGCCTGCAAGACCATATCGTTTCACCGGCGGCCAGCACAGAACGCCTGCAAGCCATTCAGCAACTGGTGGCCGAGCACACCGGTGAGTCCATGCCGGATTTCGCAGACAATGTGCTGCGCGCCATCCCCATCCAGGTGGGTGGCCTCTTCCCCATCACGGATGTGTGGTACATCGATCCGGGCCTGGATTCGCCTGATCGTCTGCGCATCCATATCGTGCAGTTCGCACGTGAGATCGCCGAGGAAGCCGACCTCGCCGACTGTATCGAACCCGTCGACACCGGCATTGGCTTCGTCTGTACCCTGGAGACTCGATCGGTACCATTGTTTGGCCGCATGATCTTGGCATTGCTGCACGCATTGAGCGTCAGTCATGACATCGAGTTGCCGCGTCCCCACGCCCTGGAAAATTTCCTGCTCGACGACGGGATCGGCATCCTGCTGCTGGGGCGCGATGCCCGGCACTCGAATACCCTGCCCCGCCTGAGCGATGCAGGCTTGGTCAAGTGCTTTCGTCTGTTACGACTCGCGCGCCGGCTGCGGGATCTGCAGGTCGGTACAGACGAGCCTTAACTGAACACGCAGGAGGCGACCATGTCAGCACCCCACCCCTTGAATCAAGCTGTTGTCGCCCAAGCATTACATGATCTGCGCAACGGGCAGTTACGCCGTTGCCTGGCCATGGGATTCGGGGAGCGGGAGCTGGATGTATTGAAACAGCCTGCCTTGGTTGCGCTGCTGGCCAACGCGCGCGTGCCCTGGTGCTCGGTGACCGTCAATCAAGAAGTGCTCTGGCGCCTGGTCAGCCAGATGAACGACATCGAACAGCAAATCGCCACGGTCGACCGCATGTTGAAGCTGGGCGCCAGCACCGAGATGGTCAGTAAGTTCTATGGCCTCACACACCAGGAAGTCGCATTGCGTCGCGATATTCTTGGCTTGCCAAAGCGCAAGGGCCGACACCCGGTACTGAGCGAAGAACAGGAAACCGCCTTGTGGCAGCGCTGGAAACCCGCTGTCGACGCACGCGGCATTGCCCTGGACGATGACGCCGCCCTGCTGGAACTGACCATGGAACTGGCCGAGTCCCTGTCGCTGCCCATGTCCGTTATCTGGAGCGCCATGCGAAGCTGGATCGACCAAGGTCTGGTGTAACCCATGACAACCTCAAGTGCTGGCCCGAGAGGCCCTGCCTCCCTGTCGGCCTTGCTCGACAGCGCGCTGCAGCATCTGAAACCCACACAAAGCACCGCTCGACCTGACGACGGCTGTCTCTATAGCGGCAACCGTCATGAAAGCGTCCCGCGCGCGCTGTTCCTCGACAAGCGTAAGTACCTGAAAGCACTAGCGTCACCGTCCCTGGTTGATCTCCTGCTCCAGAGCGGCCAGACGCTCGATGATGTGGTCGAAGGACAACGTCTCACCGTAGAACATCTGCGCAGCCAGCATCGCCTGATAGTCGCCCCGCAGCGCGTCGAGCAGTGCCGGCTCCGGCACGAGCCGCAGCCCACCCGCCGCGCACCTGTCATAGTAGCTGTGGCCGCTACGGTAGAACGTCTCCTTGATGCTCAACACATCGCGCAGCAGCTCGATGTCGGATACGGCGCTGCGGCCGACCTCGAGATCCGCCAGACGCGCCAGGTCGTACCAGTGCCGGGACAGCCTCTCGACTCCCTGCCGCACCTCAGGGCGGTGGCACTCGACATGGATCAGCGTCGCCTTCTCCCAGAACGTGCGCATGGGCGACAGCACGGCGACCTCCGCGCTCGGGAACGCCAATCCGGCTACATGCGTGGCCACGTCCGGCACGATAGTCAGCCTGTCCTGCGGCAGGGTCGCGTTGCGGCCGCCAAACTCGATCAGCACACTGGGACGCAGGTAGGCATCCGTGTTTTCCACCGCGCTCGGATAATAGAGCCAAAGCTTTTCCGCATCCTCGCTGACCTTGATGGCGATCTCCCACCCCGGCACTGTGTGCGCCAGTGCCTCGCGCAGTGCCGGCACCAGTTCCGTCGTCACATGCTGCACCAGCGCTGCCTTGAGTCGGTCGGACAAACGCCGGCGCTGCTTGCTGCCAAGCGTCGCCAGCTCGGGCACGTCATCGACCAGACTGTGGTAATCGACCGTGACGTCGATATCCTCGGAAAAGCGCTCGATGGCCTGATAGACCTTCGACAGAGACGTACCCCCCTTGAACGCCATCGGCTTGCGGCACGGCAGGCTGAACAGAATCCCCAGCGCCTGACACAGCCAGATGTCCTTTTCCAGGATTTCGGCACGGCGGCCCAACACCGGTGCCAGACCATGCAGCAACTCGGCCTGCTCCGCTGGGGAAAGCTCGAAATAGCTCTCGGGGTTGTCAGCCATGCGCAACCTCGCCCCGCTCGTAGCCGCTCAGCGCCGCCACCATCCAGGCCGGCATCACGGCCTTCGCCTGACGTAGCGCCTCGAACTCACTACTCGGCAACTTCTCGGCAATGCGCTGGAAGGTGGCGGGCGTCACCTGGTACCGCCCCAGATACCACAGTGCGGACAACGCCTGCCCGGCAGCCCGTCCCGCCAGCACCAGCTTGCGCGGTGCCACATGCTGTAGCCGCACGACCATCTTGCCCAGACGCACCGTACGCGACGAGCCCGTGGTGTAAAACACCGGCTGCGCCGGCACCTGAGTCGAAAAACCGAAAAGCCGCGCTGCCTCGGCACCATGCACCTCGATGGTCGCACCCTCGCTCGCGGCGAGCGCCTGCGCAACCTTCTCCGGGGCGGGCATGGCCTTGATGCCGAAGCGCCCCACCTTGGGCACGCTGTACAGGCCGTGGCCGATGCGCTCGATATGGCCGGCCTTGGTCAGCCGCATCAGCGCTTGGTCGATGGCTGCGCGCGAGCCCAGCCCCGCAAACAGGGCCGGGGTAAAGAGTTCACCGGCAGGCTGTGCCGTAATGCGTTCTCGAATGGCTTGGATTGTGCTCATACTGACCTCCAACTGTTAGATATTTTGATAAAAAATCTAACAAATTGCAAGCCAGCCATGCCGTTCGCCATGACGGAGCGCCGGACTCCAGAATCAGCTCCATGATCTGCGCACCCAGCAACAGATCGCTGACCTGGCCCAGGTGCTGAAAACGAAGGTTACCGATCTCATCGATCTGGATCAGCGTCAGCGTTCCTTTAGCTAATCAGGAATCCGCCAACGGGGAAGGCGCCGTGCCGCATTGTCGCTGCCCATCGGTGCGCCACCGTGTTCGACTGGCCGACCGGGTTCACCGAAATGTCCGCCGCCGAAACCGGCGACATGCCCAGGTAGTCACGGTCTTCAAGACTACGGCGCGGTACAGCCGCGTTGACCGACCCCGTTCGCAACGCATCCGTCCGCGAACAGCCATCGCTTCGGCGGTGGTGGATGCATCTTTCTCGGCGATCACATCGTCACATCATCCCGCGGAGGGCCTTCCCTCCGCGGGCGGTGCACCTCCAGCTTCAATCATGGAGGCTCCGCTCATGTACCAACCATGCGACAACCATTCTTCTCTCACGCTATCCGCACCCACACCGACCCGGTTATCCAAGGACGACCGCCTCATTAAGCGCGCCATCGCACTACTGGAACGCCGGCTATTCACCGACGGCCCCGCGCTGACAAGCACGGATGCCGCACGCGACTACCTGCGCGTGACATTGATCCAGGAACCCCACGAAGTCTTTGCCGTGGTATTCCTCAACTCGCGACACCAGGTTATTGCCTGCGAAACTTTGTTCAGGGGCACCATCAACGGGGCTTCAGTCTATCCCCGTGTAGTCGTTCAGAAGGCACTGGCGTACAACGCCGCGGCCCTTATCATCGCTCACCAGCACCCTTCCGGCTGCTCCAAGCCTTCCGGGGATGATCGCGCGATCACCACCCGGCTGAAATCGGCACTGGCCCTGGTGGATATCCGCGTGCTTGATCATTTCATCGTCGGCAAGGGCGAGCCTTTCTCGTTCGCCTCGGCCGGCCTGTTGTAGCACGTGTCCTCGCACCTGCGGCGCAAGCGTCATACATACCCGCGCGGACCTCACCGGCCCGCGCGGGTCACTGCCGCTCGGGGAGTACGTTCTGGGTGTGCGGGTTGGCGGGAGCCTGCTCGGGCAGTGCGTGGAACTCCACGAACATGCGCACCGCACCTTGCGGCTCGACGAAATGCACCACCTCCGGCGCGACGATGCCCAGCGTGCCCGGCTCCAGCACCTCATCGTAGTTCCAGCTCGGCACGCAGTAACGCAGCCGACCGTCCAACACGTGGATCAACGCCCACACGCCCGGCTTGGTGGAGTGGTCCTTGCGCAGGCCGGCGGGCAGTGTCTGTTCGGTGAACTCGTTGGTGTGGCGGTAGGCCACCAGGCCCGGAGGCAAAGCGCCGGGATGTTGGGTCAGATGGTCGGACATGGGTGTTCTCCTTGAATGGCCACATCGGGCGTGGCTTCAAACCTTGGGCAAGAATCACCGTATCCGCAACCCCGCCGGTTTGCACCAGGTGGTCGCGTGGCGAACGCGACAGCCCGCTGGAAAATAGGCACCATTTTGACGTACAATAGACCCTATCATTGACCTCTACCGAGGATATTCACCATGAACACGGTTACCGACACCAAGCAGGAACGCATCAACCTCCGGTTGAAGTACAGTGCCAAAAGGACGCTGGAGCGCGCCGCGAGCTTTGAAGGCAAGACCGTCAGCAGCTTCATTCTGAGCAGCGCATTGGCACAGGCCGAAAGAACCATTCATGAGCATGAGGTTGTGCGCTTGAACAACCGGGACGCCACAGCCTTCTTCGAGGCACTGGCCAAGCCGGTCCGCTTCAACAAGAAACTGGCAGCCGCCTTCGAAGAGCATGACCGGCGCGTCACCAGCAAATGACCGACTATTCCAGCTTGATCATCCAACCGCTGGCTGCCGGCCATGACCGCCCCGGTTTTCACTGCGGGGTGGCTTCGCTGGATGACTACATCCACAAGCAGGCCAGCCAGGATGTGAAGCGGCGTATCAGCCGGGTGTTCGTGGCGGCGGAGACCGCTCGCTCAAGCGTCATTGCGGGGTACTACACGCTGTCCAGTCTGTCGATCGACCTCGGCCAACTGCCCGAGGGATTGGCCCGCAGACTTCCCAGGCACCCAATCCCGGCAGCGCTGCTCGGCAGATTGGCGGTGGCTCAGGCAGCCCAAGGCCAGGGGGTAGGCAAGATGTTGCTGGTCGATGCCGTCAAGCGGACGCTGGCCGTCGGCGAAGAGATCGGTATTTATGCCCTGGTCGTCGACGCCATCGACGAATCGGCACAAGCCTTTTATGAGCAATTCGGCTTCTCGACGCTCGATTCGGAAAGCCGCCGCCTGTTCCTGCCTCTCAAATCCATTTAACCCTTTCCTAACCAAGCCTTGCAGCGGATCAGAGGTTGCTCGGCGGGCGTCGTTGCTGGTCATTCGCTGCACGGACTACGCGATTGGAGTCGTGCCACCATCAATCACCTACGCGGTTCCGGTGACCGTTGCAGCGCGCAGCAGGAAATCGGGGCGCTTCGGTTCCCGATTGTTTGTCGTGCGCCATCCTGTAATGCGGTCGACTACCACCCTGTTCAACGTCACGGTGGTTCGATATGCCCGCGCCCTCCCACTTCAGCGACCGGCGCTGCCCGTCCGTCATCGGACTGTGCGCACTGCTGTTCGGCCCGATCGCCTTTGCCACTGACGTCATCGTCGTCACCGACAGCCATCATGCGGTGCAGGCACCTACTGGTGTACGTGTCATCTTACTGGACGATTCCGCGCGTATCGAGGCCGAGCTGGCCGCACAGCTGCCTGCCGACCCGGCGCGCAGTGCGGCACTCGCCCAACAGCGTCTGAAGGAAGGCGGTGCGGCACTGCAATCCCGCATCGTCACGGCGTATCAGGGGGTCGTCGATGCCTGGAGCCTGGGCGTCACCACGATCCCCGCCGTGGTGGTGGACAGGCGCTATGTGGTTTATGGCGAGCCGGATGTCGCCAAGGCGGTCGCCCACATCGAGGCGTATCAGAGGACACAGCCATGATGCCGTGCTCTCGCCGTCTGCGCTCCGGCATCGCCGCCCTTCTGCTGGTCGGCACCTCGTCGTCGTTCGCACTCAACACCGCGACGATCATGGCGTCCACGCTGTCCCCCAACTGCTTGGAATACCGCGTCACCGGCATCTGCTACTGGCTGTACTGCACATTAACCGGCTGTACGGTGCGCACGTCGGTGAAAGTGAGGCATTACGTCCCCGATGCGGTCGTGTCCAGCTACAGCAATACGGGAGAGAACCCCTGGATCGAGGTGCGGGCCATGAGTCAGCCCAATGCCACGGCCCAGGCGGGTGGCGATGGCACCACGAATCACAATAACGAAAACAACCTTGCGAAATTCAAGAATAGCGACGTCATCGGCCATCCGGGCGGTTACGTCTTCAGCCAGCTCGTGTCCGGCTTTGGCTATAGTTGCGAAGGCGCTGGCACCGCCTTCATGCCGTATTTGCTCAGCACGCTCGATACGCTGGCCTGGCGCTACAACGTGCCTGAGATGGCGTATCCCGAGGCGCTGATTCCCGGTATGCGCGAGATCGGCACACGCATCGGACTGAATCTCTGGGGTGCCGTCTACCCAAGGGGTGGATTCCTGCATCACGTGGACGACTACAAAGCCACCGCAGTGGTAGCTCAACGCGCCGGCGATGTCGTGACCCGCCACGGGCAACCTCACGTCTATCAACCCCTGTTGGCGAATGCCAGTGCAGGGTACTGGCCCGCTGGCGCGCTGGTCGAGAGTGACCCGGGCACGGGTAAGTGGCAGGAACTCACACCCAGGCTCAAGAGTACCTGTGCGGTATTTCCCCATAACGAAACCCGTGTGCAGGCACAACGAGGTGACTACGCCTGGGCACTCTGGCGCCCCTATAGCTGCTGCCAACGGGAAGGCCAGGTGTTCCTGGGCAGTACGGATTTCAACTGAGGCCGGCAACGATGACCCGATCCATTTCCTCAACCAGCGGCCTGCACCTGCACTTCGTTCTGACGGCGGTACTCGCGTTGTTCAGTGCCGGCGCGGTCGCGCAGACCAGCGTCAATACCTATGACATACAGCATCAGGGCAGCGTCATTGGCGACGACGTGCTCTACAGCATCGGCGGTGGCCGGGCGGTCTCGATGAGCCGTGCGGCCAACATGCGTTCGATCGGCGTGGGCGTGGGATGGAACGCGAACCTGATCTGCGGCGATATGAGTATCACCACGACATTGCAGAACCAGCTGAACGGCATCTCCAACGGTTTCCAGGCCATCATGAGCAGCGTGATCCAGAACGCCACGGCCGCGGTCGCTTCGCTGCCAGCACTGATCATCCAGCGTGCCGACCCCGGTTTATACAATTTGCTGACCAACGGTATCTTGCAGGCTCGCCTGGACTATGATCGCTCGAAGTTGACGTGCCGCGCCATGGCTGAGCGCATGGCCGACATGGCCGGCGGCCAGCTCGGCTGGAACCAGCTCGCCGAAGGCTTTGCGCTGCGGGATGCGGTCGGCAGTAATGATGCCGTGTCGGCCATTGAAGTGGCCGAGTCCAACCGGGGCAACAACGGCGTGCCCTGGATCGGCGGCAGCAATGCCGGGGGCAGCGGGCAACAGCCGGTGCGCGTCGTCGGCGACGTCACCCGTGCCGGCTACAATCTCCTGCTCGACCGCGGCGTCACCGATACCAGTGCTGTCGATCCCGGCAGTTGCCATGGCAGTCTCGCCTGCGATAGCTGTACCAAGACCGTGACCACGCCGGGCGTCGGCCTCACCCCGCTGATTCAGGACGAATACGAACAGAAGCTGACCGTTCTGGCGGAGCTGATCACCGGCAGCCGCCCAACCAACACCGACAACCTGCACGCCGCCAGCAGCGCCTCGCTGCCAATCACACGCGGTGTCATCGAAGCACTGCGCGACGAACCGGATCAGGACATCCTGGCCCGGCGACTCGCCTCGGAGGTTGCACTCGCGAGTGTGCTGGAGAAAGCCTTGTTGCTCCAGCGTACGCTCCTGACCGGGCGCGGGGAACCCAATGTGGCCGCAAACGAGCTGGCCGAGAAGGCCATCGCGCGGCATAGCGACATCCTCGATCGGGAAATTTTCAATCTCAAGACGGAACTGGAGATCCGTCGCGAGTTGGCAAACAACTCGCCCATGGCCATCATCGAGCGCCACAGTACACGCTCCGCGGGCTCGCGTGGCATCTATGAGGGTGACCCGGTGCGCGACCGTCTCGACCAGTTGCAGCGTCCACCCAGCGGGAGCTCGCCGTGAGCGCCGGAGGATGGCGACTGCGCTGGTTCTTCAACCGGCGCGTGGCCCTTGCACTACTCTGGACGGTCGTGGTGCTGAGCACGGCGATCATCGCCAACCTCGTGGGCATCCGGCTCACCGGCGGTATCGCAGATTGGCAGCAATGGATGGACGCGCACGCGGCCTACTTCCTGGTCTGGCGGCTGCTGCTCTATGCCGGCACCGCCTGGGGTTGGATCTGGATGCGCCAGCGCCTGGTGCGCGTAGAAATCGCGGCGGTGTTGGCAGTCACCGCCCTGGAAGTCAGCCAGCTCCTGTGGGCTGGTTGAGACGGAGGCGGTGATGACGCTCTACACCACCGATTACCTGGAGTATTACCTGACGCTGGTGAGCTGGATCATCTACAACGGGATCTGGGCTGTGCTGATCGCCAGCGGTGTGTTCGCCATTCCATTCCTCGCCATCATCATTCAGGAATGGCTCCGGGCTCGTGCGGAGGGTGCCGACGAAGGCAACAAAGGCACACTCTCGGCGGCGCGCATCGAGAATCGCGTATTCGTCGCCATTGCCGTCATCATGTTCGCCGGTATCCCATTCATTGATGTCGATTTCAACCAACTCCAGTTCGATCGCACCCGCTCCGCGCAGTGTCAGGTGAATGTTCCCCTGCCGACCGAGACGGGCTGGTCGCAGTCGTTCAGCACACTCAACAACCAGTCGGCTCGGGTTCCGGTCTGGTTGTTTTTCATGCACGCGATTTCGCGCGCGATCACCGGCGCGTCGGTGGCGGCGATTCCCTGTGGGACGGACCTGCGGCAGATCCGCATTGAAGTCGATGCCACACGTATTGATGACCCGGTGCTGGCGCAGGAGGTCAGTGATTTCACCCACGATTGTTACGGGCCGGCCCGCGCTCGTCTGTTCATGAATCGCCCGGACCTGAGCGATGAGGAGACATACGACGTGACGTGGATCGGCTCGCGTTACTTCCTCGACACGCCCGGCTTCTACGACACCTACCGCGCAAAACGCCGCGAGAAGGTTGGCCTTACGACAGCACCCGCGATGCCGGGCTGGCCGAAGTGCCCAGCGGGGCGGGCTACCCCACGTGTCGGCAGTGGTGGTCCGATGGCAACGGGTTGCATGCGCGCCTGCTCGGCCAGGTCGATCCCGGCCTGCTGACGCGCATCGGCAGCTGGGCCGGTTTCCTGTCACAGGACCAGGTCAACGATTCGGTGATCCGCGCTATCGCCTCACCGCGGCAACAGAAACTGAACCAGGGCGCGGTCTACAGCGATTATGGTGGTCGGATCGAGAAGAACCTGCCCAACATTGCCACCCGCGCCGTCAGCGACGCGGGGCTGACAGTCGGTTCCGTCGCCTTCTTTCCCGCCATGGATGCGATGCGACAGTCCCTGCCGATGGTGCTCGCTCTGCTCAAGATGGCCTTGGTGATTTGCATCCCGCTTGTGCTCGTGATCGGGACCTACGATCTCAAGACCGTCGTCACCCTCAGTGTCGTGCAGTTTGCACTGTTCTACGTGGACTTCTGGTTCCAGCTCGCACGCTGGCTCGATTCGACGATCCTCGACGCGCTCTATGGCTGGGGCTGGGGATGGAATCGACCGCACATGAACTTCGACCCTTTGATCGGCCTGAACAACACATTCGGGGATATGCTTTTGAACTTTGTGATGGCGACGATGTTCATTGTACTGCCAGGCTTTTGGATGGCCGCACTCGGTTGGGTCGGCATACGTGCAGGGATTGCGGCCAACAGCCTGTCGCAGGGAACCAAGGACACAGCGAGCGCTGGAGGCAAGGGGCCAAGTGCGGTATCGGGCGGCAAACTGGGGAGGTAGGCGCTACACGTTGAAGAGAGGACTCATCGCTCTTCGTCTTCTTCCACGTAATCGGAATGGCCGATGTCGTTGTGGAGAACTGGATCGTACCCTGGCGTCTTGCTCAATTCGTCCAGTGTCTGGAACGGCCATTCATCCTCATCCGGTGGGACACTGTTCTGCGCTGCCCAAGCGATAGCGACCACGAACAGAAGGAACAGCGCCAGCCAGAAGACGACATACAGCAGCACCCCGAGCACGACCAGCTTGACGACCCACAACAGTGCCTTGGCTCCGCTGGAGGGAAGGCCATGAGCCACCATCCAGACGACAGCACGCCGCTCGCGAAGCACGTAGCCCCGCCATCCACGGCCAAGCCAGTGGCCAAGGCGTTCTGCGGTACTGCTACGGGTTGTCGTGCTCATGGTCGTCACCTGCTGCATGTGAGATGGCTATTCCAGTTTGCTCCAATCCGGCTTGCTTGCCCGTACCAGTGCGTTCCATTCGTCTGGCGGGTTTCCGCGTCCGAGCATCTTCTCGAACACCGCATAGGGATCTGACTTGCTCCCCGATGACCGCAGGGTCTGCTCGTCGTTGACCCACGCGTACACGATGACCTTCGCCTTCGAGTCGTAGCGGAAGAACAGCCGGTACCTCCTTCCGATCTTGGCTCGTCGCCAGTGGCGATAAGTCGGCCCCATGGTGTTGCCCTGACGGTACTCGTCGCGCGCTGGATCGCCCGGCACCACGTCCTGCATCAACTGAACCAGGGTCCGGAAGAATTTGACGTTGGTATTGGACCCGAAGCCCTCCGGGTCGTTCTCTTGCGCGCGCAGCACAGCCGCGCGCAGCTTCATCAACTGCTCGATCAGGTTGTCGTGGAACAACAGCGTCCAGCCATGCTGTTGCATCAGATTTCCACGTCCTCATCGAAATCGTCGCCCAGGACCACGTTGTGGCCCGAATGCTCCAGCATCGTGCGAGCCAGATCCTCCGGGAGCCCACGAACATGCCGGCCAGCTTCAATATCGCGGGCCAGCAGGTTCAGGAACGCGGCAATGGCGGGGTCTTTGTGCTCGGCATCGGCACGGGTCACGACGACTTCGCCGTCACGTAGGTCGAACGCAACCTTGCCGCCGGTGTCCACCCCCAGGGCTTGACGGATGGACTTGGGTAGCGTGATCTGGCCTTTGGAGGTCAGCGTGGCGACTTCATGAATGGCAGGCATGGCAGCTCTCCCGATATTGATACCTGCATCGTAAGGAATTATCCTTACCCTGTCAATATGGGGTCCATGGTGTCCTTCCGAATCCAACATACGGCCCATCGTAGGGTGGGAACAGCGAGCCTTCCCACATCAAACCGGTTTCGCCGCACCCCGCATTGGCGGTGGACGATCAATGCCCTCTGCCCTATACCCAAAGGTTTTTGGCAAAGGCCAAAAGGCTGGAAGGGGGTACGGGAATTGGTCACAAGAGGAAAGGCCCTACCTCCAAAAGGCGAAAAGGCTCTCTTGCCAGCCATTACTGGGGTGTCGCCATGCTCTCTCTGCTGTTCCAGCGCAAAAAGGTTCTGCCGATCACCGGCGTCCAGCCCACTCCCACCACCGAGCCCCAAAACGGGCTGACGCGGCCGGAATCGGCAGCGGCTGCTGGAACACATCTGGCAACGCACCTCGCTTTCCCGCAGGCAGTTCGCGGCCCTGTACCTCGCCCCGCTGGAACGCTATGCCGCCCTGGTACAGCAGTTTCCGGCGTCCGAAAGCCACCATCACGCATACGCGGGCGGAATGCTGGATCACGGCCTGGAAATCGCCGGCTACGCCCTGAAACTGCGGCAGTCCCATCTGCTGCCGGCCGGCGCCACGCCCGAGTCGCAGGCCGCCCAAGCCGAGGCCTGGACTGCGGGCACTGCCTACGCGGCTTTACTACACGACCTCGGCAAGATTGCCGTCGACCTGCACGTGGAGTACACCGACGGCCATGTCTGGCACCCCTGGCATGGCCCACTGCGATACCCATACCATTTCCGTTACCGCAAGGACCGCGAGTACCGACTGCACGGCGCCGCCACCGGACTGCTCTACACCCAGGTGCTCGATCCTGACATCTTGGACTGGCTCAGCGACTATCCCGATCTCTGGTCGGCCCTGCTGTATGTCCTGGCCGGCCAGTACGAACATGCCGGCACTCTGGGCGAGTTGGTCATCAAGGCCGATCAGGCATCGGTCGCCCAGGCGCTCGGCGGCGACCCGTCCAAGGCGTTGGCCGCGCCGCGGCACGCCCTCCAGCGCAAGCTGCTGGACGGTCTGCGCTACCTGCTGCGGGAAGAGTTGAAGATCAACCAGCCCCAAGCCTCCGATGGATGGCTGACCGGTGATGTTCTGTGGCTGGTCAGCAAGACCGTCTCGGACAAACTGCGGGCGCACCTTCTATCGCAGGGCATTGAGGGCATCCCGGCCAACAACACCGCGGTGTTCAATGTGCTGCAGGACCACGGCATCGCACAACCCACGCCCGATGGGAGGGCGATCTGGCGGGCGACCATCACCAGCGAAGCCGGCTGGTCGCACACATTCACGCTGCTGCGGTTGGCCCCGGCTCTGATCTGGGAAGGAGATAACCGGCCAGTGCCGTTCACCGGCACAGTGACGCTAGATGAAAGCCCACCCGAGGATGGCTCTCCCGCGGCCCCAGCGGCTGCCCCCACATCCGCATCACCCCCTGCCACGCCCGAGGGGCAGCCGCACGTAGAACCCGGTCCGCAGCTCGATCCCGTCGCCGCTCTACTATCGATGTTCGAGGCTCCCGAATCCACCAGCGAAACAGTAGCCGGTGCAGAACCGGCACCACTGCCGGCAACCGCGCCTGATATCCCGGTCGTGCTGGCACCGAGCGGCCCTGCACCGGCGACCCTGCTGGCCGACACCACACCCTCGGGGGGACACTTCCTCACCTGGCTCAGACAGGGCATCCAATCCCGTAAGCTCATCATCAACGACGCAAAAGCGTTGGTGCATACGGTGGCCGACATGCTGGCCCTGCTCAAGCAGTTCATCGAACATGCGCATCGCGATGAACATCCCGAGCTGGATGTCTCCACCTACCACCTGGCCGTGGACATCGCCAGTGACTACGGAGCGATGCTGCGTATGCTGCCGCCCGAGCAACGGCCACAGGCTGAGGGTGATCCAGGACAGTTTGTCGAGCACTTGCTGAGATTGGCCAGTCGCATGAGCCCCAAGCAACTGGCAACATCCAAGCGCAAACCCAAGGTTGCACAGGCTAAAGGCTATGTGGATGGGACCATCGCACGATCACACGTTTCCACTGCTCGCGTCCTCAAGAAGACGGCCGCGGGGAAAAGACCTTGAAAGGGATGGTTCTTAGAGGGGATGATCACCTGGTTTCCTGGTGTCGCAATCCGCTCCCGTATCCATTCGTTGTTATAACCCCTGCACCGTGGGTCCCCCTCCAACAGCCAAATGGTTTTTTTAGCCTTCCTATCATAGGGTTACCGCGAAACGTCAACAGGTCATAATGATTTCCCCTCACCATGGGCAAAAAGACGTCGTTCCTGCCGGTGTCATTCTCTCGGCAGTCGGGAGAAAGCCTAACGCTGACGTCTTGACCTTGAAGTCGAGTTGACACCAAGCGGCTATATTTACGTCAATGCGCGGCGGCGGGCAGCTCCGAATGTGTACGCAATTGATGATGTTACGGAGGGGCCAGCTTTTTGGTTCACGAGATCGTCGCAGAAGCCGATGTTGTCGCGCGTGTTGTGAGAGGACTGGGCGCCCGGTACGAACCTGAGCGTGTCCCGGTAGTTGTCTCCAGTGACCCGGAACTCATTTCAGTGGGCCTGAGCACATGAAGATGCATCGCGGTTAAGATATACTGGCGCCGTATATGGTCACAGTTACTGAGGCACAGGCGTTCGTTGATGCTGCCAAATTTCCACCCTTGGGCAAACGTTCGATTGATGGTGTTCCCCTGTGTGGAGCAGTTCGAACCATGCCCATTGGCACCACGGAAGAACGAATGAGGTAGGTGAGAAAGGGTAATAACAATCGTGCTCATTGACGACGTGAAGGAGATCGATAACTTGGACGCAATTCTTGCGATTGAGGGGCTCGATACCATCTTGGTCGGTCCAGCAGATCTGTCGGGTTTGATGTCATTTGGCAGGCTGGAACCATCCGGCAGTTCAGCAAGCAATGGAGCGAATTCAGACTGCTACGATCAAGGCCGGGACGATTCTATTGGCAGCGGTAGCTGACCGCGATGTCTTGCCGCGCTGAGCGAACTGGAAGGTGTTGAGGTCAATGAGGAGCTTGTGACAGCATGTCGTCTGGGCGACCGATCTGATCATTGGTCGTGGGCTAAGCTGGCTTGTACCCCGCATCGAGCAGAGGGGTGACCAGTTTCTCTGGGGGGGGGATACGGTCCTGACAGGCTTGTTGGCGGGGGTCCATCTATTGGATCTCGTGGTGCGAGCTTGGCAGGTTCGGATGAGTGGAGGTTGAAGTCGTGTGACGGCCGACTGGGATCAGGGGCTGTGCCTGGCTAGCATGCAGTGCGTCGGCCTCAGCGAGGGTGTAAATAATTCTGTGTAACCGCCCGGGTTATACGTAGTCGCTGATGCGATCCTCGAACTCGATCATAAACCGATTCAGCGCAGCCTTCCAATTCCGGATCGGCATCGTCCATTTCTTTGACGCATCCATGATGGCGAGGTAGACCACCTTTTTCGCAGAATCGTCCGTGGGGAACAGCTTCCGTTTCTTGATCGCCTTACGGATCACGCTATTCAGAGACTCGATGGCGTTGGTGGTGTAGATGGCCTTACGGATGTCCTCTGGGTAGCGGAACAGTGTATTCAGATTCAGCCAGTGGTTGCGCCAAGAGCGGCTGATATGCGGGTACTTCTCGTCCCAGCGGTCCGCGAACTCGTCCAGCGCCTGCAGGGCCTCTTCCTCCGTGACGGACTGGTAAATGCGCTTCAAATCGGCGGTCACGGCCTTGTAGTTCTTCCAGGGCACGTACTTCATTGAGTTGCGCACCATGTGGACGATGCAGAGCTGTATCTGTGCCTGCGGGAACGCGACGTTGATGGCATCGGGAAAGCCTTTGAGCCCGTCCACGCAGGCGATGAGAATGTCCTTTACGCCACGATTCTGGAGCTCAGTGAGCACCCCCAGCCAGAACTTGGCACCTTTGTAATGACCCAGCGGGATTTGCACACTCAAGCCGCTAATTGTTGATAAACCTTGCTGGGTGTTTTCATTCCCAGCGCCTGATGAGGGCGCTGCTCGTTGTAGTACTTGAACCACGCCCTCAGTG